>ERZ779840.4172-NODE-4172-length-10829-cov-4.259142_pt1 | contig 10829 bp, 9 predicted proteins | sample MGYA00511561_ERZ779840 | MGnify/ENA primary metagenome ERZ779840 (study PRJEB29588, sample SAMEA2162036) | human gut metagenome | biome: human gut; feature: human-associated habitat; material: faeces | place: Denmark | collected 2008/2010 ...
CGCCCTTTGGGGCGGCGGGCTGGTTTTGGCGGGGGCATATGAGGATCGAACTCATCCAGGCGGCTGTTCGCCGTCCGCACCGGTTTTGAAGACCGGGAGGCACACCAGCACCTATCTGCTCCCATGTTTTCTTTGATGCTGACCACCGCCGAAGCGGAGCAACGCTCTGGCGGTATGTCAGTCATGAAATTTGAGCTTCAGGCGGCGGCAGTCGCCCTCTCGAACCGTGATCTGCCGTCGGGCGCAGGCTTCTAAAAACAGCAAAGCGTATTTCCGGGTGGTGTCGAAAGCGTCCCGGACCTCTGCCAGCGTGACAGCGCCGTGGTCAGCACACAGCGTCCGCAAGATATCCAGCCCCTTTTGGAACACCTCCCGGTGCCAGCACAGCTCCGGAGCCAGCCGTACCAGCTCTCCGCCGGTGAGCAGGCTTTCCAGCACCTGACGAGCCTCCTCCCGGCGCTCCGGAGGAATACTGTCCAGCACCGCTTCGATGGTGTCCGGCTCCGGGCCACCCCGGAGAAAACGCTCCAACAACGTGTCCCGGAGGGCGGTTTGCCGCTTGGTGAGCCGAATGGAAAACTCTGCCAGCGCCCAACGGTTTTCGGCGCGTTTCATCCGCCCCTCCGCCCGAAAAACCTCCAAAAGCGCATCGCCCTCAGCGGGAGTGATCTGCCGGAACAGCTTTTGCCGCAGCTCAGCGGCGGGCATCCCGGCGTGAAGGGGGTGCTTTTGGTGGTAGGTGGACAGCAATTCCCGGCAGCGGTCCCAGAGAGCGTCCAACGCCGAGGCCGCCGCGTAGCGGCCCGGCAGCGGCTCAGCCAGCTTTCCCTGGTTCAGCAGGTCTGCCAGCAAGGATACAGCAGTACCAGTGTCCAGACCGGAACGCTCCGCTAACTGGCTGCTATCCGGCAGTGAAACACCGAATTCCTCCGCAGCTTGCAACAGCCGTTGACTGCCGGAACCCTGTTCCCGGAGAACCAGGCTATCCAGCACCGCCGGGTCATGCCGTTTGTGGCGAAGTGGCCGAGGGCCCAGCACCGTTCCGCCGCCGATGGTCTCCACCGGAGAGTAGAATCGAATTACAAACCGGTCCCCCTGCTTGACGGCCATTGGCTCCGTCAGCCGCAGCTGGGCAAGGCAGCTTTCTCCGGGGCGCAGCTCGTCACGGTCCAGCAACACCGCCTTCGCCAAGTGAACGGAGGTCCCGTGGTACAGATGGATCTGAGAACCGTTTAAAACCGTGCGTTTGGCGCTTTCCAGACACCGGAGCCGCACATCCAGCATCCGGGAAGGCCGGACGCTGCCGGGTCTTACCGCCGCATCCCCCCGGTGGACCTCTGTTTTTTGCAGATTTGTCAAGTTGAGGGCCGCCCGCTGACCGGCGTAGGCGGCGTCCACGCTTTCACCGTGGACCTGCAAGGTCCGCACCCGGCTTTGCAGCCCGGAGGAGACCAGTTCCACAGCGTCCCCCACCCGGACAGCCCCTTCAGTAAGGGTGCCGGTGACTACGGTGCCGAAGCCGTCCACGGAAAAGACCCGGTCAATGGGAAGCCGGAAGGGTGCCAGCGCGCTTTTTTCCCGCGCCTCCTGTACCAAGCGGTACAGGGCGTCCCGCAGTTCCGGGATTCCCTGACCGGTGACGGCGGAGACTGACAGAATGGGCGCGCCCTCTAAAAAGGTGCCCTCGGTCAGCTCCAACGCCTGTCTCCGAACAAATTCCAACCAGTCATCATCTACCAATTCCGCCTTGGTCAACACCACCAAGCCGCCTTGGACGCCCAAGAGAGACAGAATATCCAGATGCTCTACGGTCTGGGGCATAACGCCTTCGTCCGCGGCGATGACCAGCATGGCAAGATCAATGCCCCCCGCCCCGGCCAGCATATTTTTGATGAATTTTTCGTGGCCCGGCACATCCACGATCCCTGCTTGCGTGCCGTCCGGCCAGTCCAGTCTGGCAAACCCCGGCTCGATGGTAATGCCCCGGCGCTTTTCCTCCGCCAGGCGGTCCGTATCGGTGCCGGTGAGCGCCTTGACCAGAACGGTTTTGCCGTGATCTACATGGCCCGCCGTGCCGATGATGACGTGTTTCATGAAGCGGTCTCCCGAAAAGCCTGAAGGATCTCGTCAAGATCCGCCGGGAACAAAGTTCGCATATCCAGCAGACACCGGTCATGGGCAATGCGGACGATGATGGGGACTGGCCGCTGCCGCAGCTGCGTTTCCAGTGCGGCGGCGCTGTCCCTTGGGACGACAGCCACGGCGAAGGAGGGCAGCGTCTGGGTGGGGACTGCCCCGCCCCCCACCGGGTTTTCCGTGGAAACCACCTCGGCGGTCACGCCGATCTCTCCCATGCGGCGGCAGAGAGACTCTGCCCGCTGGCGCAGTTCCTCCGGTGTTTGGGCCAGCATGGAGAGCACCGGGATCTCCTGAAGGGCGGTGCCGTCCGCATATGCTTGCAGAGTTGCTTCCAAGGCGGCCAGCGTCAGCTTGTCCACCCGCAGGGCGCGGGCCAGAGGGTGACGCTTCAAAAGGTCGATATAGTGCCGCTTGCCCACGATGATCCCCGCTTGAGGACCACCCAGCAGCTTGTCCCCGGAGAAGGATAATACATCCACTCCGGCCTTTACGGACGCTTGAACCGTCGGCTCATCCCGGAGGCCCAAGGGTGCCAGATCTACAAGACAGCCGCTGCCCAAGTCCTCAATGACCGGAATGCTGCGGGAGCGGCCAAGCTCCGCTAAGGCGGCGGGGGACACGCTCTCCGTAAAGCCCACGATGCGGTAATTGCTGGTGTGGACCTTCAAAAGGGCGCGGGTCTGCTCGCTGATGGCATTGGCGTAGTCGGAAAGGCGGGTCTTGTTGGTGGAACCAACCTCCCGGAGCACCGCGCCGCAGGCGGCCATCACGTCCGGCATCCGGAAGGAACCGCCGATCTCCACCAGCTCTCCACGGGAGGTAATGACTTCTCCTCCGGCGGTGAGGGCGGAGAGGATCAGCAGCACCGCCGCTGCGTTGTTGTTTACCACCATGGCGGCCTCCGCCCCGGTAAGGCGGCACAAAAGCGGCTCTACATGGGCGTACCGCTGCCCCCGCTCCCCCGCTGTCAGGTCATATTCCAAGGTGGAGTAGCCCTGCGAGACCCCTCTCGCTGCCGCTAACGCGCGGTCACTCAGGCAGGCCCGGCCCAGATTGGTGTGCAGAATGATCCCAGTGGCATTGATAACGCCCCGGAGGGAGGGCAGGCGGGATGCCCGGCACGACGCGCTGATTTGAGCGCAGAGGGCCTCCGTGGAGGGCAGCTCTGTGACGGTCCCCACCAGAATATCGGCGCGGAGCCGGTCCAGCGTCCGGCGAACCGCCTCCGTCACGGCGGAGGTCCCCACCTCCGCCGCCAGTGTGTTCAGGGCGGGCAGGCGGAGCAGATCGTCCACCTTTGGAATTTGACGTAGCAGTGTATCCATGAGAACCTCCCTTGGTGATTTACGGCTTTTCCTTATCATACTGGATTTCCAACGGGTTGTAAAGCACCCCGGAAAGCAGAAAAACGCGCCTCCCGAAAGGAGGCGCGTTTGCTCACTTGCTGAGGTAGTCTTTCAAAAATTTCACGGCCTCCACATAGCCTTGGAACCCCAGACCTTTATAGGTTTTGACGCAGGCCATGCCAGCGTAGGAGACCTGCCGAAACGGCTCCCGGCTGTCCACATCGGAGATGTGGACCTCCACGGCAGGGATGGCCACGGCCTTCAGCGCGTCCAGAATGGCCACGCTGGTGTGAGTGTAGGCGGCGGGGTTGATGATGATGCCGTCATAGACGCCGTAGGCCGCCTGGATGGCGTCCACGATGGCGCCCTCGTGGTTGGACTGGGCAAAGCCCACCTCGATGCCCTCGGCATCGCAGGCGGCGCGGATGAGGGCCAGCAGGGACTCATAATTCTGGCTGCCGTAGATGGCAGGCTCCCGCAGGCCCAGCAGATTCAGATTGGGCCCGTTGATGACCAAAAGCTTCATAGCAGCGCCTCCTTAATGGTTTGTACCGTGACCTCCAGCGCCCCGTCATTGGACACCGTCACATCGGCAAAGCGGCGGTACAGCGGCTCCCGGCGGGCGCAAAGCTGAGCGAGGTCTGTGGTTTGGGAAATGGGACGGCCCTCCGTTGGCAGCTTGGCAAGGTCGCGGGTCAGGCGGAAAATGGTGCCGTTTTGATGCAGCAGCGGGTAGTTTTCCGGCCGGGTGACGCAGCCGCCGCCGGTGGAGAGGATGATGCCGGAGCGCTTGCCCTGTTCCGCCAGAACCTCTGTTTCCAGTTTCCGGAATGTTTCCTCCCCGGACCGGGCGAAGATCTCCGGGATGGACATTCCGGCCCTTTGGGCGATCAATTTGTCAGCCTCCACCACCTCCCGGTCCAGCGCTTTGCCCAGAGCGGCGGCCACGGCGGATTTGCCGCTGCCGGGCATTCCGATGAGAATGATATTCCGCAGCCGCTGGTTCACAGCGCGTTCCACCCGCTCCAAGGCTTCATCGCCGATGGCCGTGCCGGTGAACTGCTCGCTGGAGCGCTTGGCCTGGGCCACCAGCATGGAAAGTCCCCCAGCGTGGGGGATATTCAATTCCTCCGCCTGCAGCAGTAGCGCGGTGAGCGCCGGGTTATAGACGATGTCCAGCACCCCCTCGCAGCGGGGAAAACGTCGCAGATCCACTGCCGCCGCACCGTTATGGGGATACATTCCCACCGGGGTGGTGTTGGCGATGATCTGGGCGTCGGCGTGGCGGTCCAGATGGTCGTAATCGTCCGGACCGCTGCGGGAAATGACGGTAACGTCAGCGCCCAGCTGCTCCAGCGCGGCCTTCACCGTGACGGAGGCCCCGCCGCTGCCCAGTACCAGCGCTTTTTTTCCAGCGGGGTCGATGCCGCTGCGGCGGACCATGTAGAGAAAGCCGAACAGGTCCGTGTTGTCGCCGTACAGCGTGCCGTCAGGACGGTGGACGAGGGTGTTGACGCTTTGCAGTCTTTCCGCCGCCTTGGACAGCTCTGCACAGTAGGGCACCACCGCCTTCTTGTAGGGGATGGTGACGTTCAGACCGTCCCAGCGGTCAGAGCGCAGAAAGGCATCCAAGTCCGCCTTGGAGACCTCAAAGAGCCGGTAGTCATACTCCCCTAACTCGTGATGGATCATGGGGGAATAGCTGTGGCCCAGCGTTTTCCCCAGCAGTCCGCACCGCAGCATCAGACCACCTCGCTGTAACTGCCCAGATAGGAAAATTCCTCGCACAGAGAGGGCAGCTCGCCCATGAGCTGCAAAAATTCCGGGGCGTATACCGGCGTTTCCAGATCAAAGTAGAACATGAATTCAAAATTCCGCTCCGGCATGGGGCGGCTTTCCAGCTTGTTCAGGTTCAGGCCCAGGGCGTAGAACCGGGAGAGCACCCGGCACAGGGAGCCGGGCTCGTGAGGCAGCACCGCCATGAGGCTGGTGCGGTCCGCACCGGGGTAGATCTCCAGATTCTTGGAGATGCAGATGAACCGGGTGAAGTTGCTGCCCTGATCCTGCACCCCGGCCTCTAAGCATTCCAGCCCGTACAGCTTCATGCAGGAGCGGGAGGACAGGGCGGCGGCGTGGCCGTCCCCCTCCGCCACCTTCTGGGCGGCTACGGCGGTATTCTCACAGGGGATGACCTTCACATCGGGGAAGGCTTGCAGATACTGCTCGCACTGGCTCAAGGCCTGCTGGTGGGAGTAGATCTCCGTGATGTCGCTCCGCTTGGTGCCGGGCTTCACCAGCAGATTGTGGTCCACCTTCAGCCGCACACTGCGGACGATGCGGAAATCGTGCTTCATCATCAGATCGTAAATGGCATTGACGCTGCCGGCGGTGCTGTTTTCCAGCGGCAGCACACCGTAGCGGCACAATCCCCTTTCGATAGCGGCAAACACCGCCTCAAAGGAAGCGAAGTACATGATGTGAGGCAGTTTGAACAGCTTGTCGCAGGCCAGCTGGGAATAGGCCCCCGCCACACCCTGACAGGCAACGGACACGTTGGAGGGAAACAGGTTTGGCGTCTGGTCAATGGCGGTCTGAATTTCCGTGGTCAGCGGGGATGTGCTCCCCAGCAGCCGTCCCTGATAGCAGCGGCTCAGTTCAAACAGCATGGTGTAGAGAGAGGCGGTGTAATCCCGCATATCCTCCGGGGCCTGCGCCGCTACATCCAGCAGCTTTTCCCGCTCCCGGACAGGGTCCAGCACCGGCAGGCCGTGCTCCTTCTTGTAGGCGGCGATGCCGGCGGCGGTGTTCATCCGCTGGGCAAACAACTCTACCAGTTGGCGGTCGATCTGGTCGATCCGGGCACGATAATCACTGAGTTCCATAGAGATTCCTCCCTTTTAAGACTGGCCCAACAGGGCGTCGTATACGGCGATGGCCGCCGCGGCTTCGATACAGGGAACGGCCCTTGGCACGATGCAAGGGTCATGACGGCCCCGGACCCGGAGAATTTCCGGGGTCAGGGTGTTCAAATTCACGCTTTGCTGCTCCTTGGCAATGGACGGCGTAGGCTTGAACGCTGCCCGGAAGGTCAGGGGCATCCCGTTGGTGATGCCGCCCAAAATGCCGCCGCAGTGATTGGTTGTGGTTCTGACCGTGCCGTTTTCCACCACAAAGGGGTCATTATTTTCGCTGCCACGGAGCCGCGCGGCCCCGAAGCCGATGCCGAACTCGATGCCCTTCACAGCGGGGATGCCGAAGACGATGGAGGAAATACGGCCCTCCATGCCGTCAAACAGCGGTCCGCCCAGTCCCACGGGCAGACCCAGCACAGCACATTCCACGATGCCGCCAACGGAGTCATCCTCCGCCTTGGCGGCGGCGATCTCTGCCCGCATGGTCTCCCCTACGGCGTCATCTACCACCGGGAATGGCTTGTCTGCCGTGGAAACGGTCAGAGGAGTGACATCTTCCACCGAGCCGATGGAGGCGATGCGGCTGATGACTTCAATGCCCTGCTTTTTCAGCAATTGCAGGCAGATGCCACCGGCGATGCACAGGGGGGCTGTCAGCCGCCCGGAAAACGCGCCGCCCCCGGCGAAATCTGCGTGACCGCCGTACTTCACTCCGGCGGTATAGTCCGCGTGGCCGGGGCGGGGCACCACGGAAAGGCCGTCATAGTCCCCGGAGCGGGTGTTGGTGTTGCGGATGATGGCGGTAAGCGGCGCGCCGCAGGTGACGTTCCCCACCAGACCGGAAAGAAATTCCGGCTGGTCCGCCTCCTTCCGAGGGGTGGACCAATCGTTGCGGCCAGGGGCACGGCGGTCCAAAAACGTCTGAAGGGCCGCCATGTCGATGGTCTCCCCGGCAGGCAGACCCTCCAAAATCATGCCGATGGCCGGGGCATGGGACTGGCCGAAGATGGTCAGATGTAGAAATTCTCCGTACCGGCTCACAGGCCCCCTCCTTTCAACGCGTCAAAATCTTCCCAGAAACGGGGGTAGGACTTGGAAACGCAGGCCATACCCTGCACAGTGACCGGGCTTTCGCACAGACAGACTGCCACGGCGGCGGACATGGCGATCCGATGGTCGCCGCAGGAATCGGCAATGCCGCCCCGCAGACGGCCCGTGCCGTGGATCAAAAGGCCGTTGGGCTGTTCCTCCACACTGCCGCCCAGAGCTGTCAGCAATTGAGCCGTGGTGCGGAGCCGGTCGGATTCCTTCAAACGGAGCCGTCCAGCGTTGAAGATCTGGGTGTCACCCTCCGCCCCGGCAGCAGTGACGCACAGCACCGGGATCAGGTCGGGGATGGGGCCGGCGTCGATGGCCACGCCCTTCAATTCTCCCCGACGAACCGTTACGGAGCCGTTCTCCGTGGAAACACGCGCACCCATGGCGGCCAGAATGTTCAAAACGGCCCGGTCCCCCTGAGAGGAGGCCAGATCCAGTCCGTGAACAGTGACGCCCTCCGGGGACAAGGCGCCCATACACAGGAAGAAGGCGGCATTGGACCAGTCTCCTTCGGCGGTGAGACGGTCCGGGAAACGAAGGCGCTGTCCGCCGGGAATGTGCCACGTCCCCCCGGTTTTCCGCAGAGAGACGCCGCCCCGGCGGAGGGTGTCCTCCGTCATAGTGACATAAGCGGCGGATTCCAGTCCGCCGGTAACGGTGAGGGCGCTGCCCTCATTCAACAGTGGCAGAGCCATCAGTAAACCGGAAATGTATTGGGAGGACACATCCCCCGGCAGAGAAAACTCGCCGGGGCGGAGCCGTCCCCCGCAGTAGAGCAGGTCATGGTTCTGCCGGATGGTCATGCCGTGATCCGTCAGGACCTGATCCAGCGGATGCAAGGGGCGCTGCGGCAGCCGCCCTTCCATGTGGAACACGGCGTCTGCTTCCAAAACGCCGGTCAGCGGCAGAAGAAACCGTAGGGTGGAACCGCTTTCCTGACAGTGCAGATGACGGGTCCCCTGGGGCTTCTGGGTGATGGGCCGCACCGTCAGGTCCTCACCCCGAAGCCAGATCTCAGCGCCCAGGGCGTTGAGACAGTCCGCAGTGGCGGCAATGTCTCTGGAAATGCCCCGACAGCGGATCACCGTCTCATTTTGGCTCAGAGCGGCGCAGATCAGCAGCCGGTGGGCCTGAGATTTGGAGGCGGGGATGTGAACGGCTCCGGTACGGAAACCGGGCTGAAGAATTTCGATCATCGCAGACCTCCCGCCTTCAGCCACCCGGCCACCTCGTCGGCCGGGACCGGCTCCACACGGCAATGGCCCACCCGCTCCGGTACGATGAACTTGGTCACATCGTCCGTGCGCTTTTTGTCGGCCTCTGCCGCTGCCAAAATGTCGGTCAGGGGATAGTCGGTCTCCGTGGGGAGGCCATACCGCTCCAAAACGGCCAGCAGCCGGGGCAGCGTCTCCGGGGTGCAAAGCCCTTTTTCCACGGCGGCCCGGGTGATGATGGCCATACCGATGGCGACCCCCTCCCCGTGGAGCAGGGTGAAGCCGCTGCAAGCCTCTACGGCGTGGCCTACGGTGTGGCCCAGATTCAGCAGTGCCCGCTGGCCCCGGTCAAATTCATCACCCCGGACCACGTCCCGCTTCATGCCAACACACACGGAGATCACCCGCTCGAACTGCTCCCGCACCGGGGTTTCCTCCAGCTCCCGGAGAAAGTCCTCACTGTAAAGCATGGCGTATTTGATGATCTCGGCGCACCCGGCCCGGTATTCCCGCTCCGGCAGCGTATTCAGCAGGGATGGGTCGCACAGCACCAGAGAGGGCTGATAGAAGCAGCCCGCCTGGTTCTTGCCGTGCTCCAGATCTACGGCGGTCTTGCCCCCCACGGAGGAATCCACCATGGACAGCAGCGTGGTGGGTACCTGAATATAGGGAATTCCCCGCTGATAGGTGGCGGCGGCGAAGCCTGCCAGATCCCCCACCACGCCGCCGCCCAGCGCCACGAGGAAATCGCTGCGGGTGAAGCGGCGGTCGCAAAGGAAATTCAAAACCTGTCCGTAGGTGGAGAGTGTTTTCTGTTGTTCCCCATGGGGGAACAGGAAATGATCCACTTGAAATCCGGCATCCGTCAGAGCTTTTTCGGCGGCAGCGCCGTAAAGGGCGAACACCGCGTCGTCAGAGATCACGGCGGCCCGGCGGCCAAGGCCCAGTTCCGCTGCCATGGTCCCCAGCCGGGTCAGCAGACCCGGCTCAATGACAACGTCATACTCGCGGGAGGCCGCGATATGGATGGTGGTCAACGGCCATCCACCTCCTCTTTTCGTTTCCGGCCCTCGTCCAGCAGACGGACAAGGCCGGGGAGATCGTTATGTACCATGGCATCCTGATACTGGCGCAGGTTTGCCATCAGGGTATCCAGCTCCGCCATGAGAAAGTCTTTGTTTTCCAGAAAAAGTTCCGCCCACATTTCCGGGGCCAGCCACGCTACACGGGTCATATCCTTGTAACTGCCAGCGGAGAAGCCCTTGTGCAGTTCCGCCGTGGGGCTTTTGATATAGGCGTTGGACACCACATGGGCCAGCTGGGAGGTAAAGGCGATCATCTCGTCATGCTGTTCCGCCGTGGTAATGGAAAACCGGCCAAAGCCCGCAGGAGCCAGCAGTTCCTTGACCCGACTCAGCAGGTCGATGTCATTGTGATCCGCCGGGACCAGCACCATGGGGGCATTGTGGAACATGGTGGATGTGGCGTACTTGAAGCCGGAGTTGTGGGTGCCCGCCATGGGGTGCCCACCCAGATAGGTGAAGCCGTATGCCTTCGCCAGCGGGAAGCAGGCGTCGCAGACCAGCCGCTTTGTGCCGCAGCAGTCGATGACCACCGGCTTCTGGCCGATATGCGCGCCGTGCTGCCGCAGATAGTCTACAGCGGCGGAGGGATAGACGGCGATCAGGATCAGGTCGCAGGAGGAAAGACTTTCCTCCGATAAAAGACCGTCCACCACGCCGGAAAGAACGGCAAAGTCGAAAACGGACTGATCCGTGTCAAAGGCCAGGACCCTATGGCCTGCCTCGTGGTAGGCCTTGGCAAAGGAGCCGCCGATCAGCCCCAGGCCCACGATCCCGACGGTCATGCCGTCACGACCTTCCGGATCTCGCGGATCTTGCCCATCAGAACGTCAAACTGCTCAGGCCGCAGAGACTGCGCACCGTCGCACAGGGCGTGGATGGGATCGTTGTGGACCTCAATGATGAGGCCGTCGGCATTGCAGGCGGTGGCGGCCATGGCCATGGGGGACACCAGGCGGTTGATGCCGGTGGCGTGGCTGGGGTCCACGATGACCGGCAGGTGGGTCAGCTCGTGGAGCATGGGGACCGCCGCTAGGT
>ERZ779840.4173-NODE-4173-length-10828-cov-4.572914_pt1 | contig 10828 bp, 10 predicted proteins | sample MGYA00511561_ERZ779840 | MGnify/ENA primary metagenome ERZ779840 (study PRJEB29588, sample SAMEA2162036) | human gut metagenome | biome: human gut; feature: human-associated habitat; material: faeces | place: Denmark | collected 2008/2010 ...
CCCGAGCGGGCGACCACCCCGCCCAGCGTCGCCAGCACGAGCCGTTCCAGGGGCGTATATCCCGCGAGTCCCTGCTCCGCCGCCAGCGCCCCGAGCCGCTTCCGGTCGATCAGGCATACGGGCGTACTGTCGTGCCACGACGCCAGCGAGCTTTTCATGGCACGTACGGCGGCCCTGTTCTCCTCCGTGCCGAAGCCCAGCGCCGATACCATGTCGTCGGGGCCCCACCAGACCGTTATTTCACCTCCCATCGCTCTTTCCATTTGCGGTAGAATTCCGGCGCGAGCAGTTGCAGTTCGCCCCGGCTGTCGAGAAACACCTGTGTCGAGCTGCCTTCGGCCACCACTTCGCCGTCGGTGGCGCTGCGGATCGTGTACTCGAAACAGACCTTCGCCGCTTCGGTGGCGATATAGCGGGTTTCCACCACGGCCGTGTCATTCACTTTCAGCGGTTTCCTGTATTGCAGGTGCAACTCGACGATCGGCGCCGTGTAGCCGCTGGCATAGATGTCCATGTAACCCAGCCCTGCGAATTCGCGGCCGAACGCCTCGCGCCCGTCCTCGAAATAACGCACGTATTCGCCGTGCCACACGATCTGCATCGAATCCACTTCGCTGAACCTCACGCGCAGCGATGTCTTGTTCACGAGGCTCGCCTCGCTCTTTTTCCTGCGTACCATCACTCTTCCAGGTATATTTTCATCCGGCACTCGGCGACGGGTTTCCCGTCGCATTCCGTCCGTGCCGAAAGAAGCGTTACGTTCATCACCGTCTGCTCGACCATGTTCTGGGTGACGAGCCTGCTGCCCACCGGCGGCAGGAAGTGCACCTTCAGGTCGTTCACGGCGCCGATGTACCCCAGCTGCACTCTTCGGCCCATCGTGCGGTTCATGTAACCCGCCCTCAGGGCGGCCGACTGTGCGATGTGCTCCACGATGCCGCACTCGTCCAGCACCCCGTCCGCGACGAACAGGTTGTCCGCCGTAACGGTCAGCCCGCTGCGTGCGCACCCCCGCTCGTCGATGCCGTAAAAGGTGTCGACCATCACGACCGGCGGGCGCTGCGGGATGTATTCCAGTATCTCCTCCCCCGTAATCAGGGTTTTCTCAGGTACTCCCATAAAGGCCCTTTTTTATTTCGTTTCAACCGCAGCATATCCGCCAGCGCGCTCTGCGGGTCGTCGGGGAAAACCCACGCCTTGCCCGTGGCCAGCGCGGCCTGCCGCACCTGTTCCAGGTCGAAGTCCGGCGAGAGGTAGTAGGTCGGCCCCAGCAGGTCGTCGTCCCGGCCGACGACACCCTCTTTCGCGGCCAGCTCCGCCAGCCGCGTATGCGGGTAGATGCGCATGCCCGCATAGGGGAACATGACGGTGTACTCCATCCGCCGCGAGTTTTCGATCGTTTCGCGCACGTTTTCGCGCGTGTCGCCGTAGCCGCCCAGGATCAGGAAGTGGGCGTAGTAGACGCCCTCGTCCAGCGCGAGCCGGCTTGCCCGCTCGACGTCGCCGAACGTGAAACGCTTGCCGTAAGCCTCCAGCGTCCGGTTGCAGAATGACTCGGTGCCGAATTCGATGTGCGTAAGCCCCGAAGCCCGGAACAGCCGCATCTGCTCTGCGTCGATGCCCCGCGGCGAGAAGTAGGCGCCCCAGCGGATATCCGTGCGGCGGCGGATCAGCGTCTCGGCCAGCCGGACGTTGTATTCCGGGCCGATGTTGAACACCGAGTCGGTGAAAAACAGGTAGCTGATCCCGTAGTCGCGCTTGGCGCGCAGGATATTTTCGGCGATGGCCTCGGGATCCATCGTCCGCACGCACCGCCCGTCGATCGAGGGGTACGAACAATAGATGCAGTCGTAGGGGCATCCCCGCTTGGTCTGTATGTTGAGCATCCCGCTCCGCTTCCAGTAATAGCCCGTCAACTCGGGCTCGAACTGCACCTCGATCGACGGCAGGTAGCTCCTGCGGCCGCTTCCGCGGCGTCCGTCGCGGGTATAGACTGACGGGATGTCGATCTCCGTCCGGCCGCGCTCCAGCGTCCCGATCAGCTCCGCGAGCGGCTCTTCGCCCTCACCGTGGATGCCGTAATCGGCGCCCAGCTCCCGCATGAAGGCCTCGGGGAAGATCGAGAACCCGGCACCGCCGATGATCAGAGGGGCGTCGCTTGCCGTGCGTATGACGTCTGCCAGCACCTTGTACTGGGGCAGGAAACCCCGCCGGTCGAGCGAGTTGGCCCCGTCGACATTGCGCAGCGACAGCCCGATGTAACGGGGCGCCAGCGTGCGGATGCGTTCCGCGAGTTGTGCGTCGGAAAGCAGGTTGCAGTCCGCAATATCGACGCGTATCCCGTTTATCGTGCGCTCCAGGTAGGTTTTCAGATACGAAAGTCCGAGCGGATAAACGGGGTAGGGCGAGGTGTGCCGGTTGGCCGATACGAGTAATATGCTGCATGCGCTCACGACCAAAACCGATAGAAGTTGAACCACTGCTGCGGGTAGCGTCTCACCACGGCCTCGAGCGAGCGTACGTAGCTGCCCAGTATGGCCTCCTTCGTGCCGCACCCGTCCCCGTCCGGGATGTCGAAGATGAAGCGGTAACGCCTGCCGCGTTCGCGCATGGCATAGTAGAAGACCACCGGGGCGCGGAATTTCCCGGCGACAGCGAACGGCCCCGCCGGGAACGGCGCTTCGTGCCTCATGAAAGGTAGCGTCACCGTCGGGCTGCCCTCGACGAAGCGGTCGCCCTGGAAGCAGACGTACTCCTTGCGGTCGAGCACCTCCTTGATGCGGAGGATCGACTCGATGCCGCCCTCGTTCACCGCGATCACCTTGTAGCCCTCCTGCCCGCAATGTTTCTCCATGACGTTTTTGATCTGCCGGTATTCGGCGTCGTACATCACCAGGTGCATCTTGCGGGCGTAGTCCCCGAAGAACCCGGCCCCCGTGCCCCAGCATCCGACGTGTGCGCCGATGATCACCGCCCCGCGCCCGCCGTCGAGTACGCGCAGGAAAGCGTCGTAGTTTTCGAATTCGAATTTGTATTTCCGCTCCATGCCGCTGCCGATAGCCACCCGGTCGATGATCGTCTGCCCGAGCGCATAGTAGTGGGCGTAGAGCTTCACCGCCGAGTGCAGCCTGCCGTATCCCAGGATGCGGCGGTTATAGAACCATACGGCCCGCGTGGCGCGGGGTGCGAAGGGGATGAAATAGACGACTACCAGCGAGAGGAAGGCATACGCGCTGCGTATTCCGGCCACCTTCATCAGCAGGATGAAGAAATTGTACCCGAAACCGCCGCCGCGCGAGCGTCCGCTCCACTGTTTGCCGTTATTTCCCATTCGTCCGGCTGATAATCAGGTCGTAGAAGTCCCGGAAGGTCTTCAGCTCCTTGAAATCGGGGCCCGTGAGCGTTACGCCGAAGTTCTTGTCGACGATCACCACGACGTCCACCAGGTCGAGGCTGTCCAGGTCGAGCGTCTCCAGCAGCGGGGCTTCGGGCGTGATGGTCGTCCGGTCGACTTCGAATTCATCGGCCAGTACGGTATCGATCTTTTCTATGAGTTCCTGTTCTGTCATTTTTAGGAAAGGGTTTATTTGTATTTCTTAACGATCAGGGTCGAGTTGGTGCCGCCGAAGCCGAACGAGTTCGAGAGGAAACAGTCGAACTCCGTGTCTACCCTGCGGGTGGGGATGTTGAGCTTCGAGGTGGCCTCGTCGCCCTCGGTGAAGTTGATGTTCGGGGCGATGAACCCGTGCCGCATCATCAGCATCGAGTAGACTACTTCGCTGGCCCCGGCCATCCACATTTCGTGGCCGGTCATCGACTTGGTCGACGCCACGTAGGGGTTGCACCCGGCGAATACCCCGGCTATCGCCTCCGCCTCGTTGTAGTCGCCCAGCGGCGTCGAGGTGGCGTGCGCATTGACGTAGGGGATCTCTTCGGGCCGCATTCGGGCGTCCTCCAGACACCGCAGCAGCGAACGGCGCGGGCCGTCAACGTTCGGCACGGAGATATGCTCGCCGTTCGACGAGAACCCGTACCCGACCACTTCGCCCAGGATTTCAGCGCCCCGTGCGACGGCCGATTCATGGCTTTCGAGGATCACCGTCGCCGCACCCCCGCTCGGCACCAGGCCGTCGCGGTCTTTGTCGAATGGGCGCGATGCCGCCGCGGGATCCGATTCGCGGGTCGAGAATGCCCCCAGCCCGTCGAAGCTGCCCACCGAGTAGAGGTTTACCTCCTGTGCGCCGCCGCAGACCACGCGCTCCTGCAACCCCTGCCTGATCATCAGGTAACCCATGCCGATGGCGTGCGACCCGCTGGCGCAGGCCGCCGAGAGCGTGAGGTTGATGCCCCGCAGGTTGAAGATCACCGAGAGGTTCATCGTCACGGTCGAGTTCATCGACTGGAAAATATTGCCCGAGCCGACCATCGCCGTGTTCCGCCTGGCGCGGATGATGTCGATCCCCTCGATCACCGGCGCCGCACTGCTGTCGTTGCCGTAGATGATTCCCACCTCGTTCGCCGCCAGGTACGCTTCGTCCATTCCGGCGTTGCGCATCGCCTCGGCGGTGGCCATGTAGGCATATTCGCCCTGCTGGGGCAGACACAGCCGCTTGCGGCGGTCGAGCACCCCTTTCAGGTTCGGTTGTTCCACGATCCCCGTCAGCGACGAGATGTATCCCAGCTCCCTGCGCGCCGGGTCGAGCCCGATGCCCGAGCGTCCCTCGCGGAGCGACTGCGTGACTTCTTCCGTATTTTTTCCGATGCAGGCCCAGATGCCCATTCCGGTGATGACTACTCTCTTCTCCATGGTTTCAGGTATATAATCCCCCGTTGATCGAAATGACCTCCCCCGTGATGTAGGAGGCCTCGTCCGAGATGAGGAACATCGCCAGGTCGGCGACTTCGGCCGGTTCGCAGAAGCGCCCGGCGGGTATCTGTTTGCGGAGCTCCGCCTCGTCGATGTCGGCGGTCATGTCCGTGCGCACGAATCCCGGGGCGATGGCATTCACCGTCACCCCCTTTTTGGCCACCTCCTGCGCCAGCGCCTTCGTCGCGGCGATCACGCCGCCCTTTGCCGCGGCGTAGTTGGCCTGCCCGGGCAGCCCCTTGATGCCCGAGAGCGAGACGATGTTGACGATGCGCCCGAACCGGTTCACGAGCATCCCCTTGAGCAGCGGCCGCGTGACGTTGTAGAACCCGTCGAGGCTGGTGCCGATCACCGAGTGCCACTGCTGCGGTTCCATCCACATCATCAGCACGTCGTCGCGGATGCCCGCGTTGTTCACCACCACCTCGATGCAGGCGCCTTCGTGCGCTTTCTGCCATGCCTCGATGGCCGCCGTGCTCTCTTCGCCCGAGGCCACGTCGAATTGCAGTGCCTCGCCGTCGCCGCCTGCGGCGCGGATGCCCGACAGGGTCTTTTCGGCCTCGGCGGCGTTCGACTTGTAGTTGACGAGCACGTGGTAGCCGCACCCGCCCAGTTTGAGGCAGATTTCGCGGCCTATGCCCCGGCTGCCGCCGGTCACGAGTGCGTATTTATTCGTTTTTGCCATTTTCTGCGGTTATAGCTTGCTGCAACTCCTCGCCCAGCGAGCGGCGAAAGCGCCGGAAAGACAGCACAATGTCGCGGTCAGGGTGGTCAGGAGCTTTTTCATAGGGAAGCGGAATTGTTTTTCAGGAAATTTTCGATGGCGGCGATCTCCCTGTGCTTGGGCGTGTCGTCGGCAAAGCGCGGCACGATGCCCCGGATGTCGGCATACAACTGCCGCGTGGCGTCGGAGAGCTCCCCGGCGCATTGCAGGTAGTCGGCGGCCTGCACCAGCGCCAGCATCTCGATCGCGGCGACCTGGTAGCCGTTCTCCACGACCTGCCGCGTGAGCATCGCCGCGTTGGTTCCCATGCTCACGATGTCCTGGTTGTCGTTGTTGTTGGGGATCGAGTGGACGTACATCGGGTTGGAGAGCGTCTGCGACTCGGCCGTGGTCGAGGTCGCCGTGAACTGCGCTGCCTGCAACCCGTAGTTGAGCCCCAATTTGCCGAGGTTTACGAACGGCGGCAGCGTCTCGTTGATCCGGTCGTGGAAAAGGTAGTTCAGCTGCCGTTCGGCGAGCATCGTCATCTTCGTCACGGCGATCTTGAGCTTGTCCATCTCCAGCGACACGTAGTCGCCGTGGAAATTCCCGCCGTGGTAGATCGTCCCCGCCGCGGGGTCTACCACCGGGTTGTCGTCCACCGCGTTGAACTCCTCGACGAGGATTTTCTCGGCCTGGGAGATCGTTTCGAGCACCGGCCCCAGGATCTGGGGGATGCACCGCAGCGAGTAGTAGGGCTGCACCTTGTGCCTGAAGGTGGGTGCCGCGCCCGTGTCGCCGCTGTAAAGTTCCGCTTCGCGCTTGCGCAGCCGGCGGCTCGTGGCGCATATGGCGCGCATCTGCCGGGCGATCTCGATCTGCCCCGCGTGGAGTTTGTATTCGTTGAGCGCCCCGGCCATGAAGTCGTCGTACGACTCCACGATTTCGTTGAGCATCACCGATGCCTTCACCGCCCACCCCAGCAGGCGGCGCGCCTGGGCCAGGTTCACCAGTCCGATGCCCGTCATCACGGCCGTGCCGTTCGTGAGCGCCAGCCCGTCGCGGATGCGAAGCCTGAGGGGCGTTATGTCGCATGCCGCCATCGCCTCTGCTGCCGGGACGGTTTCGCCCCGGAACGAGACCTCCGCTTCGCCGATCAGCGCCAGTGCGATATGCGCCAGCTGCACCAGGTCGCCGCTTGCGCCCACGCTGCCGTGGCGCGGCACGAGCGGGTAAATTTCGTTGTTGAGGAAATCGGCCAGTATCCGCACCACGTCGGGGTGTACGCCCGACTTGGCGTTGAGGAACGTTTGCAGCCGCGCCAGCATCGCCGCCCGCACGCAGATGTCGGGCAGTGCCTCGCCCGCGCCGCAGCTGTGCGAACGGATGATGTTGTACTGGAGGCTGTTCAGGTCGGCGTCGCCGATCCGGTACTGCGCCATGGGGCCGAACCCCGTGTTGATGCCGTAGATGACCTTTCCCTGCTCGAATTTCTCCAGGAAACGGTAACACGCCTCCACTTCGCGCAGCGCCTGGTCGTCGATCCGTATTGCGGTCTTGTTGAAAATCCGGTCGTTTATGGTATTTAGGTTCGAACGTAGCATTTTTTGAGCCGATTTATGGCTCCAAAATTACAAAAACTATCTCAATAAATATTTATAAGTTTGTTTTTTTGTTTATATCGTCGGGCGATGCGTCCGGGCGCCTAAGGCTGCGGGCGGCATCCGTGCCCCGGAAAAACAGCGGAGGGCACCATCGGGTGCCCTCCGCCGCCAAGGCATATCCTGCGTGTTATTTCACGCCGAACTTGTAGATGCAGACCTGCGTATAGGTCTCCCCGGGGCGCAGTACCGTCGAGGGGAAATTGTCGTGGTTGGGGCTGTCGGGGAACTTCTGCGTTTCGAGCGCCAGCGACTCGCGGTAGCGCTGCGGCTTGCCGTATTTGCCGATGCTCGTGCCGTCGAAGAAGTTGCCGCTGTAAACCTGCAGCCCGGGCTGGTCGCTCAGCACCTCGATGGTACGTCCCGAGGCGGGTTCCCAGACCGTGGCGGCCTGCTCGATGCCGCTTGGGGTCTTGCGGTCGATGACCCAGTTGTGGTCGTATCCGCCGCCGTTGCGCAGCTGTTCGTTCTCCGCTCCGATGCGCTCGCCGATGGCGTGCGGCTCACGGAAGTCGAACGGCGTACCCTCTACCGGGGCAATCTGGCCCGTGGGGATCAGCACCGAGTCCACCGGGGTGGTGTGGCTGGCGTTGATCGTCATCACGTTGTCGAGCACCGTGCCGTTGCCTTCGCCCTTGAGGTTGAAGAACGGGTGGTTCGACATGTTCACCACGGTCGGTTTGTCGGTAGTGGCCTTGTAGTCGATGCGGAACTCGTTGTCGGGCGTGAGCGAGTAGGTCATCTCGATATCCAGGTTGCCCGGGAACCCGTCCTGTCCGTCGGGATGGAGGTAATGCAGCACGAGTTTGTCGTCCGAGGCCGATACCACGTCCCATACCACGCGGTCTACGCCCAGAAGTCCGCCGTGCAGCGTCTGCCCGTTATTGTTCACCGGCAGGGTGTATTCCGCGCCGTCGAGCGTGAAGTGCCCCTTTGCGATGCGGTTGGCGTAGGGGCCTACCACGGCGCCGAGGAACCGTTCGCCCGTGTTGTCTATGTAGCGGCCGATGTTTTCGTAGCCCAGTACGATGTCCTCGTAGCGGCCTTCGCGGTCGGGCGTCCAGAACGATACGACGCGGGCGCCGTAATTGGTGACCTGCATGGTGATGTCGCCTGCATGGAGCGTGTAGAGTGCGACTGGTTTGCCGTCGACGGTGGTCTGGAATGCCTCTTCGGGCAGCAGCGGGAGTTCCGTTTTCTGCACGCCGCACGCAGCCAGCAGCGACATGCCGAGTAGGATAAGCGATTTTTTCATCGGTTTCGTTTTTTTAAGTTTTTTCAGCACGTAAAGATAAACGATTCCGGCGAAAAACGTGCGCTGCGGCCCGGTTTTTTGCCGGAGCCCGTACGGTTTCGGCACGCTTTCGGACATTTGCGGCGTATATTGGAGGGATTTTGCTATTTTTGTCCGGGACATCAGCCCGCTCCATGAAACAGAAGCAGATATTTACGTTCCGCGACGCGGAGAAACAGGTCGCCCCCGCGGCCTTTTCGATCATGCTCAAACCGGCGGGCTCGGCCTGCAACCTCGACTGCCACTACTGCTACTATCTCGACAAGGCGGTGCAGTACGGCGGCCGCCAGGCCGTGATGGACGACCAGCTGCTGGAGCTCTGCATAAAACAGTACATCCGGGCCAATGAGGTCGACACCGTGCAGTTCTGCTGGCACGGCGGCGAGCCGTTGCTGCTGGGACTGGATTTCTACCGCCGGGCGATGGAGCTGCAGCGCAGGTACGCCGACGGCAAACGGATCGAGAACACGTTGCAGACCAACGGTACGCTGGTCGACGAGGCGTGGTGCGACCTCTTCGCCGCCAACAATTTCCTGGTCGGCCTCTCGCTCGACGGGCCCGGGGATATCCATGACGCCTTTCGCCTGACCAGGGGCGGCAAACCGACCTTCGAGCGCGTGATGCGGACGGTCGGGATGTTCGGGCGCAGCGGCGTGGAATTCAATACGCTGAGCGTCGTGAACCGGTGCTGCGAGGGGCGCGGCGGGGAGATCTACCGCTTCTTCCGCGACGAGGTGCACAGCCGCTTCATGCAGTTCCTGCCCGCCGTCGAACACGTCGTCGGCAAACCGGGACACCACCGTCCGCTGATCGTCCCGCCCGGACATGAAGGAGCGCGGCTGGCCGGCTGGTCGGTCTCGGCCGAAGGCTACGGGCATTTCCTGTGCGATGTGTTCGATGAGTGGGTCGTAAGCGACGTGGGACGCTGTTTCGTACAACTGTTCGACGCCTCGCTGGCGCAGTGGTGCGGTGTGCGGCCGGGCGTCTGCTCGATGGGTGAGACGTGCGGCGACGCGCTGGTCGTCGAGCACAACGGCGACGTCTACCCGTGCGACCATTTCGTCTACCCCGGGTACAGGCTGGGCAATATCCGTGAGACGCCCCTTGCCGAGCTCTACCGCTCGCAGAAACGCCGCGAATTCGGGCTGGACAAGCGCAATACGCTGCCCGCCGAATGTCTGCGGTGCAACTACTATTTCGCCTGCCGGGGCGAATGTCCCAAGCACCGTTTCGCCCGCGGGGCCGACGGCAGCCCCAAGAATTCACTCTGCGAGGGGCTGAAACGCTATTTCCGCCACGTCGAACCCTATATGGAATACATGCGCGACCTGCTCGCGCGGCAACAGTCCCCGGCCTGGGTCATGCCTTTCGCCCGCAGGCGCATGGGGCTGATGTAGTTCTCCGTTGCCGATCCGGCGCCCCGGCATACACCTGTCCGGCCTTCCCCGCCTTCCCGGTTCTGCTCCTCCCGGCTTTGTGCCTCTCCCGGCTTCCCGTTTTGGCTCCCGGCGCGTTGGCTTGGCTTACCCGGTTCTTCGGTTCGGCCGTCCCAGCTTTCCCGGTTTAACTTTCCCCGGCCTCCCCGGCTGCTCTCGGGTTTCCTGCCGGCGTTTTCTTTCGTTTTTTGCGGAATACCCACAGCAGCGGCAGCCCGGCCGCGAGGGTCAGCCATGTCACCACGCCGAGCGCGTCGGTCACCCCCTCGACATAGGTTTGGGAAGCCGATACCGTTTCGTGCGTCGCATGGAAGGCCGTCCGGGCCGAGTAAACGGCTGTCAGGATGGCGATGCCGACGCTTCCGGCCAACTGTTTGATGCTGTTCGAGATACCCGCCGCAGCGGCCATGTCGTGCTGCGTGAGGTTCCGCAGCGAAAAGAAGTTCAGCGGGGCGAACGTGAGCCCCATGCCCAGCCCGCGGATGTAGAGCACGAAGAGGATGTGCCGGTGGGTGGTGTGGAGCGTGAAACGGCTGGCCAGCCAAAAGCTCGTCGCCAGCAGCAGGATGCCCGCCGCCGCGAGCAGCAGGGGTTTGACATAGCGCGTGAGGTAACCCGATACGGCCGACAGCACTCCTTGTATGAGCCCCACGGGCAGGAATACGCTCCCGGCCATCAGCGCCGTGTAGCCCAGCCCGCGCTGCATGTAGAGCGGCAGCAGGTAGGTGCCGCCCAGCATACCGATCGAGAAGAGCGTCAGCACGGCCATCGAAACCCCGAAGTTGCGTTCCCCGAGCAGGCGCAGCTGTAGCAGCGGCGCCGGGCTGCGCAGCTCCGTGCGGACGAAGTAGGCGAGCGCCACGGCCG
>ERZ779840.4175-NODE-4175-length-10827-cov-7.591348_pt1 | contig 10827 bp, 9 predicted proteins | sample MGYA00511561_ERZ779840 | MGnify/ENA primary metagenome ERZ779840 (study PRJEB29588, sample SAMEA2162036) | human gut metagenome | biome: human gut; feature: human-associated habitat; material: faeces | place: Denmark | collected 2008/2010 ...
CTCCATTACGCAGTTAGCGTTTTCTAACTAATGAGCCTTTGAAAAACCGCTCTGTCTGGGCGGTTTTCTGGGGGCGAAACGGTCTTGCGCTGCCGACTGTGGCAGCCCTGAATACAAGGTGTAGACAAAAATAAAAACCTGCCCACAAAATCTTGCGTTATTATAATAGCAAGAACCGTTTTAAAAAGCAATAGAAAACAAGTGGGTTTTCTTCCAGCGGAAAGGCTGTTCTTTGGGCAGAATGTAGAAAAAACGCCGAAACCCCGGCGACGCGGCAACTTTGCGAAAAAATTTGCAAATTGAGGGTTGACAAGACTAACTGACTGTGGTATTCTGTTCTCGCAGCGGTGGTTAGCTAATTCTAACCGCGTTGCACCAGAAAAAAGGAGCGTCTGCAAGCGCTCCGCTCCATTCCTCCATTCCTTTCTCTTTTCTACGGGAAGCGGCAGCACGGTTTGCTCTGCTGCTTCCGGCGCGGCACCGGCTGTGTTTGGTACCACAGCCGACGCAAAGAAAACAAAAACGGGACACTCAGCTTGACCACCTGAGTGCCCCGATTTTTGTTTTTGTGAAGAAACTCCCTCAGTCTTTGCTGCGCAAAGCCAGCTCCCTCTGGGAGGGAGCCTCTGGCGCAACGGAAAACTTTCCGGTTTAACAGGAAACTGTGCCGCTATGCCAAAGGCCCCATCTCCGAGGGGGCTGGCTGCGACCAGCGGGAGCAGACTGGGGGAGTTTCGTTTTTACTGCCCCATCTCCGCCAGTTGTTCATACAGCTGCGCTGCGCCGCCGCCAGGGTATTTTACGCTGACATAGGCGCTGTTCAGGATGCACACGCCGTCGGAGTACACCGTCAGCAGAAACTTCTGGTTTTCGGCATCGTCATAAAAGCTGACGGTGACCGACTGCACCGGGAAGGTATCGTGGGTGTAGGCAGAATAGTTCTGGTTCAGCTTTTTGCGGCAGGAGACGGTGGAAAGCAATTCTGCCGTTTGTTGGAACGCTTCGCTGTCCATGGAGAGGAGGTGATAGTCCATGTCGTTTGTGCTGCCAAAATGCGCCACTTCCTCGGTGCGGAGCGTGCCCTGCGAGCTGGCGCGTACCAGTGCTTTCAGGTCGATGGGGCGGTAAAGCACCGCAAAAGCTGCCAGTGCAAACAGGATAAAAAATAAAGCGGTGCGGGGAATGTGGAAGCTTTTCATCCGTTTACGCCTCCTTTGGCGGCTCCATTTGTGTCAAATGCCGCTGGGCGATGAAGAAGCCCACGGCGCTGGCGGCAAATACTACATAATAGCTGGCGATGCGGTAGAGCATCAGCACGCTCATCACCTCGCCCTGCTCCAGAAAGCTGCCGAACACCAGCAGAAAGGCCGTTTCGATCGAGCCCATTCCGGCTACGTTGGGCAGAGCGTTGGAGACGAAGAGCATCAGGCTGGTGAGCAGCTGCACCTGCCAGAAGCCCAGCGGGGAAAGCCCCATGAACCGGATGCACAGGTAGGGCAGGCAGAACAGCCCGAACAGCTTGACCGCCTGTAATGCCAGAATTTCAGCGCAGTGGGGCTTATCTGCCAGCAGACGGCGGCTCTCCTCGCCCAGAATATCCAGCTGCTGCTGCCAGTCGGCGCGGCGCTGCTGCCATTTTTCCGTTTTGGGCAGCAGACGCATCAGCCAGCGGGCAAGGTTCTGCACCAGCGGCGATACGCACACCAGCACCAGCACCACAATGATGGCCGCCACTACAGCGTATGCCATGGGCAGATAATTCATCACACCGGTGGTGTTGGCGGCAAGCCATCTGTGCTGAAACAGCAGCATCACCGTGGCATACAGCAGCACGGTGGTTTTGTGGAACACGTACTGCAGGGTCATCAGGCCCACGCCCGGGCCAACCGGCAGGCCGCAGCGGTGCAGATACCATGTCTGCACCGGCACTGCACCTGCGCCCAGCGTGACCACATTGCCAAAGGTGCCGCACCACGCGGTATCGATGCCCTGCCAGAGCCTGAAGCCCGGGATGCGGCTGCGCACGATGACCCACGCCACGCACCCCTCCAGCAGCGGGTAGCTGAGGCCGATGGCCAGCACCACCAGCACCTGCCATGCGGACAGCTGCGAAAGCGCTGCGGTGATCTCGGCCCAGTTGTCCTTGAACAGCAGCACGATGATGCCGGTAAGTGCGGCGAGCACCAGCAGCGAGATCACTGTCTTTTTGCGGGAAGGTGCGGCAGAGGCGGGTTGGCTCATAGAGAGAACAGGCTCCTTTCAGGCGGAATGATTTGATAAAAGTATAACACACGCGGCCTGTGTCTTTGTGAACGGAACTGGAATTTTCTTGTGCAATTTTGATGGAATGATAAAAAGGCAAGGGCAGATGTACGCATCGACCCTTGCCTTTATCTTGTTTTTAGTCTGTTGATTCGTTCACCAGCCGTGTCAGGGTGGCAACATAGGCTTCGTTGGAATAATATTTCTCGTACATTTTCCGGCAGTCAGCTTTCATGGCGGCCAGCTGTTCCGGATGCAGGATAGCATGCTCCAGCACCTTTGCCAGCTGATCCGGGTCGTCGTCTTTGTACACAAAGCCGTCCACGCCCTCGGTGATCAGCCCGGCGGTGCCGGTGTGCTCCGACACGATGGAGGGCTTGCCGAAGATCAGGCCCTCGGTGACGAAGGTTGGCATGGGATCATCGCGGGAAGCGCATACCACGCAGGCGCACTGATCCATCAGGGATTTGATCTCGGGCCGTTCCAGACGCTTGCGGTAGAAAACGGTGTCCGGGTAGTCCTCCACCAGTGCATCCACGGCGTTCTTCAGGCTCTTGTCCGCCGCCTTGCCCACGAACAGGAAAGCAGCCTTCTGGCGCACCTCGGGCTTTAGCAGGCGGATGGCGTTGCAGAAAATATCCTGACCCTTGCGCGGCTCAAAGGAACCTACGGTCACGAACAGCGGCCTGCCGCCGGCATAGCTGATATCGTAGGGCGGGAAGCTTTCCTGCGCATAGTCCGGCAGACCGTAGATCAGCTGTTCAATGCTGAAGTCCGGCCGCACCGAGTGCATGGCGGCAGTGGCGTGGGAGCCTACGGCGCACACATGCACATTGGAGCCCAGTGTTTTGGGAATCTTGTGCGCAATGAACGGGTAGCCTGCAAAGGCATCGTGCAGCCACCACAGCACCGGCACGAAGGAGCCGTTCAGGGTGCTCACGGCGGCAGCCTCTACCACGGTGTTGGCCAGCACAAAATCGGCACTGGTGGCAAGGCCCCACAGCGACGAGTTCATCACGCAGTCGCTGCGGGTCACTACGGCGGCACCGGCATCCAGAAACAGCGGCAGCGAGCCGTCGTCCGCAGGGCCAAGCACCACCACTTCAAAGCCCATGCTGCGCAGCACCGGCACGGCACTTGTCAGCACGATGGGCGCACCGGTCATGGTCAGCTCGTGGCTCAGGATCAAAGCACGCTTTCCGTCTGCAGAGAACACATCGTCGGCACACAGCTCCCGCCGGAAGTGCAGCAAAGACTGCGGGATGCGGTGGCAGTTTTCCGCCATGGCGGTGGCAAGGCGCAGCAGCTCGGTCACGCTGTCCCTGCCGCGCGCAGCGGCGCGCACCCGGTCCAGAAGCTTCCGCGATACCATGGCGCAGCGGCTGCACGGGATGTGCTGGGTGCTCAGATAAAGGGCGGTGGAGCCATCGAAGCCAAAGGCGGCATCACACACCACAAAATCGGCACCGGTGCGCAGGGCGGCGGCAAAATAGGTCAGGGCGGTGGAGGTGCACTCCAGATCTTCGCTGACCAGCAGCACGCCCTCCACCGAGTCGGTCAGGGCGGGGGCCAGCTCCGTCACCAGCCGGAACTTGCGGTGCAGCTGGTTTTCCAGTGCGTGCTCCAGCGCCTGATGACGGCCCGGTGCATACACCAGCAGATAGGTGCTCTGGGTATCGGTATAAACCTGCTTCGTCAGCTGCTTACGCTGCAGGGTGCTGTAACTGCTGTACATGTTGACAACTCCTTTAGCGATCCGATTCAGCCGCGCAGCAGGCGGCGCAAAGCACGCAGCGGTGCGGTAAGCCGCCAGCTGCTGCTCTCGTACAGGTTTTCCAGCGAATCTTCATAGGCAGCACGGCTGTTCTGCAGTTCCGTCAGCTGATTGTTCAGCCGGGTGTTCTCGGCAAGGGCGGCCTGCAGCTGTTCCAGAACATCGTTCTTTTCGGCCTCAGCCTGCAGCTTGATGGTATTCAACGCGCTGAGCAGGGCCTTGCCGGGCTGCTCGTGCTGGAAGCGGCCCAGCGGATAGTAATGATAGGTTACGGCAAACTTCATCCCGGCCGCAAAGGGCACGGTGCTGCACACGGTCAGGTTGGGGTCCACATCCAAAAACAGCAGGCAGTCTTCCTGCAGCCGGATGCCGTTCATGGCGCGGCATTCCAGCCGCTCGTCCGAGATGCTCAGGTCAGTCACGCAGCAGGCCAGCTCACCGGGGTCCAGCCGCAGCGCACGGGCATCCGTGGGCAGGGTGAACACCGCAGAGACCTCGTGGGTCAGTTCGTCGTAGGCATCCTCGGCAACGGTCAGGCATTCCCGCGGGGAATAGCCGGAGCCGGAATCGTAGAACAGCTGCGGCAGGGTCAGGGCGGCAGGTTCGTTGTCGCTGCCGTGCCTTGCCAGTGCGGCCTGATAGTTCAGCACCTGTTGTTCCAGCTCCAGACACCGCTGTGCCAGCCGGGATACACCTTCGTCAGAGAGCTTGAGCTGCTGTTCCAAGTCAGCAGCGCGGCTGCGGGCCGCAGCAAGGGTCTCGGGGGCATCGTTGTTCATAACCGGATTCTCCTCTTACTTTTATGATGGCTGCACCGCAGCAGCCGGAAAAACATGTCAGTGCCGGGAGGTATAGTGCACGGCGGGCGTTCTGCGCTGTGCAGGGAAAAATCGGATGATGAGTGCGCGGCGTACACGCAGCAGCTCACACACCAGCCAGATAGAGCCCAGAGCGATGGCATATTGCAGCCACATGCCCAGCACCGGCTGCGCAGAGAACTTTGCTACCATCAGATACCACGGAATAGCGATGATCTCCACGGTATGTACGCAGAAAATGTTCAGCGAACGGCGGCCCACCGCTTCCAGAAAGTGCACGATGGGGCCATGGCCGCGGCTGAGCCGCATGAACAGCCGGATGAAAAGCAGGCCTGCAGCACCGTCCAGAAAGATGCTCAGCGGCCCCAGTGACCACTCGGCCAGCGAGATGCAGTCGGTGGTGCGGGTAGCAAGAGCGCCTACGGCAATGAGTGCTGTGGCGGCCAGCAGCCCGGCAAAGACCTTGGGCGGCAGGGGCTCGTCCAGCAGATGCTTCTTTTTGGCAAGGAAGCCGATATAGAGGTAGGGCACCACCACGGCACCCTGGATCAGGCAGAAGGGCAGCTCCCACACAAGGCTCGCGCCCCAGCCCAGCAGGACGCAGCCTGCCACAGCCCATGGAACATAGCGCTCCGGGAAGATGTTCAGGATCACATCCAGCAGCACCCAGCCTACCATCAGCGCCAGCAGATACCACATCGGCCCGCAGGAGAAGAACTCCTGCCCGAAATACTTGGCCGTGTGGGGCAGGCCCAGCAGAAAGCCGCCGGTGACCTTGATAGACTCGCCGATGGTGCCGGGCAGGTACTGGAACGTCTTATAATGAATGATAAAGTGCAGCACGCAGGTGAACAGCGCCGTGTAAGCATAGGGTTTGAGCAGGCTTTTGAGCTGCTGGTGGATGCACTTGTGGATAGAGCGCTTGCGGAAGCCGCTGGCAATAAAAAAGGCGGCCATCAGCGCTTCGCGGTAGATGAACGGGAAAAACGCGGTCAGGGACAGGCCGCTGACCGCCTGCATGGGATAAAGCTCGGCGGTATGCGCAAAAACGATGGTCAGCATACCGGCACCCTTGAGCATGTCGAACATGCCGATGGAGCTGGCGGTGCGGGGCTTGGTTCCTTCCATGGAGGTTCCTTCCTTGCGCGGGACATTCCATCAGAGCCGGACGCCGCACAATGCGTAGATTTTGAATGAAAAAGATAAAATTTTGTATGGATATGAACCCAGTATAATGCTTTTTGCACAGACTGTCAATTTTGAATTGCGGTCCGGCGGGCGGGGACACATTGCAGCCTGCAATAAAAGCATAGCACAGGCAGGGCGGCTTCGCAACGAAAGCCAGAATTTACATCTGGAAACGACATGATATGCAAGATTTTATTGTCAATGTTTGGAATTAAATGTTGCAAAACTCTTGCATTGACACGGGCCTTATTGTATACTGGGCACAGTTGGAAATGACTGGAAGGATCTGTGTTGGCCTACACAGGAGCGCCGGATCGGATGATAAAAATGGAGGAAAAAATGATTACATCGCTGTATCAGTCACTTTGCAATATGGAAACCAACATTGCAGACCGTGTGGCTCTGCGCTGGTATGATGAAAAAAAGCAGGGCGTGGCCGAGGTGCACTACGCACAGTATGCCCAGGATCTGCGCCGGTTCGTGGCGTTCCTGCGTGCAGAGTATGGCGATGTGCGCGGCAAGCGTGTGGCGATCCTGGCCCGCAACAGCTACCAGTATGTCATCTGCATGTACGGCACGGTCATTGCCGGAGCCGTGGCTGTGCCGCTGAACCTTGGCAAGGACTGGGATGCCATCTCCTATGAGCTGGGCCTCACCGAGCCGGTGTGCATCCTGCAGGATGGCGAGTTCGCGGAGCGGGAGCCTGCCCTCGCTGAGACCTACGGCAGCATCCTGAAGCCCATGGATGTCTTTGCGGCCTATGAGCCTGCCGAGGACGTGACCGAGGTGGAGGACCTCTCTGCTCTGGCCTTTATCATGTTCACCTCCGGCACCACCGGCCGCAGCAAGGGCGTTATGCTGAGCCAGAAGAACCTGTTCAGCGCCATGCCGGCTTTTCTGGACCCCTTTGACGATGTGAAGAAGTACACGGGCTGGAACACCGATGAGTTCTCGTCCCTGTCCGCCCTGCCCATGTTCCACATCTCCGCCATGACCAGCCTTGTTTCGTGGAGCATCACCGGCCACTCCATCAACCTGTGCAACAACCTGAAGTATTTCTACCGTGATCTGGGCGCCATGCACAGCGAGGTGATGGCGGTGGTGCCGGTGCTGCTGAAGAGCATCTACAGCGATGTGATGAAGGGCCGCCGCGACCGCCTGAACGGCCTGTGCGTGCTGACCTGCGGCGCTGCCATGTTCGACCCCAAGATTCTGAGTGATATGATGGAGAAGGGCTTCTTTGTGGCCCAGATGTACGGCCTGACCGAGACCTGCGGCGACGGTGCATGGAACTCCTCACAGGAGGCAAAGTACCTGACCAGCGTGGGCCATGTGGACCTCAGCTGTGAATACAAGCTGGACGACGGCGAGCTGTGCATGCGGGGCGACCCCATCATGCTGGGCTACTACAAGGACCCGGAAGGCACTGCAGAAGTCATCGATGCAGACGGCTGGTTCCACACCGGCGACATTGCCCGGGTGGAAGAGGACGGCTACATGTACCTGACCGGCCGCAAGAAGAACGTGATCATTCTGGACAGCGGCGAGAACGTGAGCCCCGAGGAGCTGGAAAAGCTGCTGGTGCCCTGTGCGGACATTCAGGAGTGCATCGTGAAGGAAAAGGACAAAAAGATCTGTGCCCTCATCTACTGTGACCCTGCAAAGCAGGATGCGGTGAAGGAGTTCGTCACTGGGGTCAACCGCGGCCTGCCGCTGTACAAGCGCATGGTGACGGAGTTCAGTGCACAGCCGCTGCCCCGCAACGCCATGGGAAAACTGCTGCGCTGAACACAGGAGGAAACAGAACAATGCGTAAGATCAGAGTGCTGGATAATGTCTACGACCTTATCACCATCAACATGGAAGACCGCTTCAAGGATAATGTGGCCTTCCGCTTCTACGACACCGCAAACGATGCCGTGACCACCATCCTCTATAAGGATTATGTGCAGGATATCCGCAAGGCGGTGAATTACTTCCAGTCCACCATCCCGGAGATCAAGGGCAAAAAGATCTGCCTGCTCACCAAGAACAGCTACGAGTATGCCGTGAACACCTTTGGCGTGGTGGCGGCCGGTGCGGTGCTGGTGCTGCTGAACCAGCGCAAGAGCTGGGACGAGCTGAGCTACGAGCTGGGCCTTGTGGAGCCGGATGCCATCCTGACCGACGGCGACGACTACGGCTTCAACGACCAGCTCAAGGCTGCCTACGGCGAGATCCTCCGCCCCATGGATGGCTTCCGGAGCTATGAGCCTGCGCAGCTGACCCGCTGCATCGACCACGAAGCCCTGATGGTCCTGATGTTCACCTCCGGTACCACGGGCCGCAGCAAGGGCGTGATGCTGAGCGAGAAGAATTTCTTCTCGGTGATGCGTGCCCACACCCAGATCGGTGAGCACATGATGGCGTATAAGCACGAACCGGACCTCGTCATGAGCCAGTACACCGTGCTGCCCATGTTCCATCTGGGCGCTTTCATCTGCCTGTTCTCCTGGGCCCACGCAGGCTGGGCGCTGAACGTCAGCAGCGACATCCGCAACTTCTATAAAGAGGTAAAGCGGATGCCCAGTCAGGCCATGGCGGTGGTGCCGGTCATTATGAACTCGCTCCACCACGATGTGATGCGCGGCCGCAAGGATCGTCTGGGTGAGCTGTGGGTGCCCATCTGCTCCTCTGCCATGTTCGACCCGCAGGTGATGCTGGATATGGCGGAACACGGCATGTTCGTGGTGCAGACCTACGGCAGCACCGAGACCTGCGGCGACGGCATCATCAACTACGCACAGGACGCAAAGCACATCGGCGCTGTGGGTCAGGGCAACGATTATCTGGACTACAAGATCGCCGAGGACGGCGAGCTGTGCATGCACGGCGACAGCATCATGCTGGGCTACTACAAGGACCCGGAGGCCACCGCCGAGGTCATTGACGCGGACGGCTGGTTCCACACTGGCGATCTGGCCCGCAAGGACGAGGACGGCTACTATTTCCTGACCGGCCGCAAGAAGAACCTCATCATTCTGGACAGCGGCGAGAACATCAGCCCCGAAGAGCTGGAAGGCATCGTGGGCAAGTGCGAAGCCGTGAAGGAATGTGTTGTAAAAGAAATGGGCAAGAAGATCGGCGTGGTGGTCTATTGCGACGAGGACAAACAGCAGCAGGTGCGGGACTTTATCACCGAGGCAAACCGCACCCTGCCGCTGTACAAGCGTATGAGCGCAGTGGAGTTCAGCACCGAGCCGCTGCCGCGCAACGGTGCAGGCAAGCTGCTGCGCCAGTGATACGGATGCGATCGAATGCCCGGATGCATAAATGGGCCGGCAGACCGGCAGACTGAAAACAGGAGTTCCGACAAAAAACAAAGCTTTGTTGCCGGAACCCTTGCGCACAGGAGAGAATCAGGGTATTATTATGGAAAGGCATAGGAGATTGTGCCTATTATCCGTCACGGAAAGGAAGAAAATTTCTATGGAACGAGCAGAGATCATTTCCCAGATCCTGGCCATCCTGGAGGATGTTGCCGAGGTCTCTCCCGAAGATGTGAATGAGAACAGCGTCCTGATGGACGATCTGGATCTGTCCTCAATGGAGATCCTGACCATTGTGGCAGACCTCGAGGAGACCTTCGGCCTGCGCATCCCTGAAAAGGAGCTGCGCAACTTTGTGACCATAGGGGATCTGGTGGATTATCTGGCGGCAAACGCGGGGTAACAGTTCATGAATGAGTCGCAGCGCTCGACGGAGTACATCTTTCAGGGAACGATGTACTTCTTCCGTCGGGAGAAGATCCTGTGTCGGTACCAGTTTGCGCTGCAGGATGCGGTGGAACCCGCTCTTTTGCAGCGCGCACTGGAGGCGGCGCTTTCGGCCGCACCGTACTATCGGGTACAGCTGGTGCAGGAAAAGCGGAGCTTTTTTCTGGAGCCGAACCCGAACCCCTGCCTTGTGTATCAGGGCAGTGCACAGCGCGATATCCCGGAGGAAACGAACGGCTATCTTTTCAGCGTGAGCTGTGAGGGGGACACCGTCTATTTTGACTGGTATCATTTCCTCATGGACGGCCACGGGGTGTCGCCCTTCCTCACCCGCATTCTGGAACAGTACTGCAACCTGCGCTATGGCACGGCGTTTGCAAACACGCCCATCGTGTGCAGCCCGGCCTATGACATCGAGGCCATGATGGAAAAATATCCACCCCTCACAGCCACCGAAAGCACGATGCAGAGGGATGTGGTGCAGACCTACGAGGGCAGGATGCGCCGCACCCGGGTGCGGCTGACCAAGCAGAGCCTTGTGGACCGGGCAGTGGAGAACGGTGTCAAGCCCTTTACAGCGCTGGCCGGTCTGCTGAGCCTTGCGCTGCGCAGCTATCTGGGCAAAGACGAGATCCAGTATTCCTACTCGGCAGATACCCGCAGGGAAGCGGGCGTGCCGGATGCCCTTTACAACTGCGTGTGCTCCTTCCAGAGCGGCGTGAAGCTGAACGATGACACCCGCCTTGCGGACATCGTGCCGAAAATGGATGCCGAGGTGCTCCGCACCCTGCAGCCGGAGGCAAAGCTGCGCCAGATGGTCCAGCAAATGAGCTGGGTGTACAAGGTAGACCAGCAGAAAGCGCCCCTGCGCATCAAGCAGAGGGTGTTCCAGATGGGTGAGTACATCAGCGGTGTCCCGGCGGATTTCTGGCTCAGCTATCTGGGCAATCCGCTGCTGCCGGCCACGCAGGAGCTTCAGAAGTACACCAAAGACTTCAACGTCTGGGTCCCGCCGGATGGCGGCTCCATG
>ERZ779840.4179-NODE-4179-length-10822-cov-3.051732_pt1 | contig 10822 bp, 9 predicted proteins | sample MGYA00511561_ERZ779840 | MGnify/ENA primary metagenome ERZ779840 (study PRJEB29588, sample SAMEA2162036) | human gut metagenome | biome: human gut; feature: human-associated habitat; material: faeces | place: Denmark | collected 2008/2010 ...
CACGGCGATGACCGCGTCGCGGTCGCACACGGCGGCGATGCCGCCGGTGGTCTTGTGCAGCGCGTCGCAGATCTGCGCGGCGAACTCGGACAGCTCGCCCATGGGGGAATACTTTTTGAAAATGACCTGCCCGTCGGTGTCGGTGTAGATCTCCAACGGGTCGCCCTCGCGGATACGCATGGTGCGGCGGATTTCCTTAGGGATAACGATACGTCCGAGGTCGTCGATACGGCGGACGATTCCGGTAGCTTTCATATATAAATTCCTCCGTTGTTTAAAAATAACAGCATTTCTGCCTGTGGTGGTATTGTCTGTCTTTTCCGTGGAATTATTCATGCAGTTTCGACAAAAAATGCGAACGACTAGTAAAAACGGCATGCTTGAAATCCATGTGAGTTTGTGTTATAATCAAATCAGTTTATTATGGGAACCTCTAAAAACCGATAAAAACGCCATGCTGAAATTGATAATTGCCGTTGTCGTGCTGATTATCGGAGTGTATTCAATGCCGTTCTTCGTCAACACAGTACAGATGTGGTTTTAGAGGCGGTCTTTAAATAATAGGTTATTTCGACAGCCGGCGCCGTTTGTTGCCGGAATCATGCAGATTTTCCGAGCGCCGGCTTATCTTCCGCGAACCTGCATTTCCGGCTCGCGGGCAGGAAGTACGCTATCTCCGCCACGGCGGTTATCGCCCATGAGAAGCTGTACAGCAGGTACAGCGACGTTATCGTCTGGAAGTGCGCGAATATAGTGTACACCCATACCACCCGGAACACGCAGGAGCCCATTATCACCATGATGGTCGGGACTACTGTCCTGCCTATCCCGCGGGCGGCGGCTATGGTGCAGTCCATGAAGGCGGCGATGGGGTAGCTCCAGCCCATTATGTAGAGCCGCTCCATTCCGGCGTTTATTACCTCCGCGTCGTTCGCGAACAGCGACAGGAACCCCCGCCCGAACAGCATGAGCAGTCCGCCGAGTATCGCGCCAGCCGCGAAGGAGTAGGTAAGGCTCACGGCGTAGCTCTTCATCATTCGGGAGTGGTTCCCGGCGCCGCGGTTGCGGCTTATAAAGCTGGCGCAGGCGGTGTGTATCGCCGCCTGGACGTTGAATATTATCGCGTCCGCGTTGGCTGCCGCAGAGTTTCCGGAAACCGTTATCGCGTCGAAGTGGTTCACGCCGGTCTGTACGAACAGGTTCGCCACTGCGAAAACCGCGTTCTGTATACCCGCCGGAATTCCCAGCATGAGCACGTCGGCGCACGCCTTACGGCTGATGTACTTCCGGGAGGGTCTGAGCGCGCAGCAGTCCCTGCGGCGCACGAGGTGTACCACTATCAGCCCCGCCGAAAGGTACTGCGAGATAACGCTCGCCGCCGCGACTCCGGAAGCCGCCATTCCGCAGCAGATGACGAAGAAAAGGTTCAGCGCAACATTGAGCGCTCCGGCTATCGAGAGGTATATCAGCGGGCGCTTGGTCTCGCCGCAGGCGCTGAGTATTCCGCTGCCGAAGTTGTACACCGCCATTGCCGGCATTCCCAGGGAGTATATCCGCAGGTAGGTCACTGCCTCGGTTATAAGTTCGGATTTCGTCCTGAGGAGGGTCAGCATAGGCTCCGCCAGGAACAGGCACACCAGGCAGACTATAACCCCGATTATCCCGCACACCAGCAGCGAGGAGTGCACCGTCATTCTGACGCCCTCGTCATCGCCTGCGCCCAGTCTGTGCGCCGCCCGGACGTTAACGCCCGCGCCCATTCCGATGAGGAATCCGGTGAAGAGCGACACCAGCAGGGTAGTGGAGCCTACCGCGCCGAGGGCTATGTAGTCCGCGAATTTCCCGGCTATCGCTACGTCGCTGAGGTTAAAGAGCACCTCCAGAACCTGGGTCATCATAAGCGGCAGGCTGAACAGAAGTATGTTCTTCCACAGCGAGCCTGTTGTCATTTGTATAGAACACGTCTTTGTATTCATTTTATTTCCTTATCATTATCATTGAATTATTGTTTTCCAGCGCGGCGGAGGCACCGTTGCCTTTACCCGCCAGGATATCATATCACTTTAGGCGGGAATTGTCAAGCGCGCACTGTGCCGGAGCATGAAAAAACAGGTGCGGCGTAACTCCGCATATTTGCGCCGCATGCGCGGAATTCCTCCGTGAAGCGCGGCGCGGCGCGGCAGTGAGAGACTCCGGGGCGCACGGCGGAGATCTCCAGCACGGAGCGTTCCGTGCCGGGAAACAATCGCCGCAATCGGCTTAACAGCGCGTTTTGGCGGCTGTTTTCCGGAAAGGGCTTGAAATTCCCGGGGATTTGTGGTATGTTATTGTTGCAGGGAAAAACCCGCAACAAACATATGTGCAGAACAACAAGGAGGAATCATCATGGATTTTCAGATCGTGCTGCCCGGAAAGACCATCGCAGGCAAGGGCGCTTTATCCCGCGCAGGGCTTGAGAAATACGGAAAGAAGCCGCTTATCGTCACCGGAAAACATACCGCGAAGTCGCAGGCGGCGGCGGAGCTTCTGAAATATGCGCCGGGGGGAGTTGTTTTCGACGGCATAACCGGCGAGCCTACCGTTGAAATGATAAACGCGGGAGTCGCGGCGTATCATGAGAATTCCTGCGACCACGTCATCGGCATCGGCGGCGGACAGCGCGAAGGCTATAGCCGCGATGTCGGCGCTGGGCGGGAACATCGCGGACTACATGGGAAAAGAGATCGACGGAGAATTCCCGCCGATGGTGCTTATCCCGACCACGGCGGGGACAGGCTCCGAGGCTACGAAGTTCACTATAATCACCGACACCGAAAAAGATATCAAAATGCTGCTGAAGGGCGACAAACTGCTCCCGGAGCTCGCCGTGCTGGACTATTCCTACACGCTGTCCGCGCCGAAGTCAGTGACCGCCGCCACCGGCATGGACGCCCTCACCCACGCCATCGAGAGCTACACCTCCAGGAAGGCGAATCCCATCACCGACACCTTTGCGCTGTCCGCGCTGAAGCGGATTTTCGCGAACCTCCCCACGGCGTACAGCGAGCCGGAAAACGAAACCGCCCGGGAACAGATGCTCATTGCGGCATACGAGGCGGGGGTATGTATCAACAACGCCTCCGTCACCATCGTACATGGAATGAGCCGCCCCATCGGCGCGCTGTTCCATGTTCCGCACGGGATATCCAACGCTATGCTAGATATAAAGTGCCTGGGATTTGCGGCGCAGGGCGCTCCCGGGAAGTTCGCAGAGGCTGCCCGGGCGGTCGGCGTATCCTGTAATGCTGACGACAGCGCCGCCGCGCAGGACTTCCTCGCGGCGCTTGAGAAGCTGTGCGGGGCGGTGGAGATACCCACGCTCGCGGAGTACGGCATAGACCGCGGGGAATTCTTCGCCGCAATGGACAAGATGGCTGACGACGCCCTCGCCAGCGGAAGCCCCGCCAATACCATCAGGGAGGTCGCCAAGCAGGATATTCTTGACATTTACGCCTCTCTTTGGAATTAAACGGTGTGCCGCAGCATAGTCAGCCACTGTGCCAGAGGCACAAAAACGGCGTTTTTTGAGCGAATTTCGCAAAAAAGGTTGACACAGCACAAATAACACGCTATAATCAGTACATAAAGCAACGGCGCTTGAAGCCCTTACGGGTTCAGGCGCCGTTTGTTTTTTATCAGACAGAAATACAGAAGCAAAGGAGAGTTTTTATGTACACATGCAGCTATGACAGAATGAAGGACAAGATCGAAACTTTCAGCAAATTCGGCGACGCAGGCCACGGCGGTATCACCAGGTACTCCCTCTCGCCGGAAGCTATCCAGGCAAGAAACGAGTTCCGCCGCAGAATGGAGGCGATCGGCGCGGCCATCGAAGTGGACGACGTTGCGTGCATGTATGCGACGCTCCCCGGCTCCGACCCGGACGCAAAGCGCATCGTAATGGGCTCCCACGTGGACAGCGTAAAGAACGGCGGCAACTACGACGGTATCCTCGGCGTGATGAGCGCGATGGAGGTGCTCGAGACAGTCGCTGAAAAGAAGATACCGCACAAGCACCCGCTGACCGCGATGATCTGGACAAACGAGGAAGGCTCGCTGTATCCGCCGGCAATGATGTGCTCCGGCATTATCTGCTACGACTACCTGCCGGAGGATATCCGCAGCAAGTTCAGGTTTGAGGACATGATGGCTTCAAAGAGCATTCTCGACAACAAGTCTACGTTCGGCGAGGCGCTGGAGAAGTCCGGATTCAAGGGCGACAGGAAGTATCGTATCTCCCCTGAGAAGTACATGTATATGTTCGAGACCCACATCGAGCAGGGTCCTATCCTCGAGGACGCCGGAAACGATATCGGCGTTGTCGACTGCGTGCTCGGAATGTTTAACTACCGCCTGAAGTTCTACGGTCAGACCACCCACGCAGGAACGTTCCCCATGCCGAAGCGCAGGGACGCATTCCTGGCGGCTTCGCAGGCGCTGTGCTACCTCCACGAGGAGATAGACAAGCTGGGATATTCCGATCTGGTTTACACCACCGGCGAGGTCGTATGTCACCCCTGCGTACACACCTGCGTTCCGGATTTCTTCGACTTTTCGTTCGACGCACGCCACGAGGATCCGAAGGTGCTGGAAAAGGTGCTGGAGATCGTCAGAAGCTGTGCTGAAAAGACCTGGGCCGGCTGTACCTGCGAGGCAGTCAAGGCATGGAACCGCGACACCGTTTATTATGATAAGAAGCTCGTAAGCTACGTCAAGGCTGCCGCCGAGGAGACCGGCATCAAGCATCAGTATATCCACTCCGGCGCTGGTCACGACGCTCAGTTCTGCGCTTACATGATACCCACAACGATGGTGTTCGTTCAGAGCAAGGACGGCCTCTCCCACTGCGAGAAGGAGTTCAGCTCCGTGGAGCACTGCACCGAGGGCGCTACCGTAATGCTCAACGCAGTCCTCAAGGCGGATCAGGACTGATATCCGATCCCGCGAATAACAATGCTCCGGGCGGCTTCGGCTGTCCGGAGCTTTTCTGCGCATAATGAATAATTTATAAGTCGAAAATTCGTTCTTGGCTCGGGCGGTTCCGGCTGAACGTCCTGGCACATGGGGTGAAATTTCCGGCGGAGCGTTCCTGCACGGGAGGATCAGAGCATGGAGGCTCCGGACAGATATTCCGGCAGCGTTTTTATTGTGCCTGCGCACAAACTGCGTGGTTATGCGGCAGCACAATTCGCATCAGTGTGTATGTTTTCCCTATATTTCAACCATGAATGCATATTTTTTGTTGTGGAAATCTCCTAAATGTTCTCCGGCACATTGACAACGGAGAAATTATGCTGTATACTTGTATCATAAACCAAGGGAACGAAGAAATGAATAACAAATCTTCGAATCCTGCAAAATTAAAGAGATCAGAGGATCAGGGCAATGGCGCCGCAGATGTCGCTAATGCCCTGATTTTTATTTTAAGGAGTGATCGATATGGCAAACGAGAAAACAGAGATCATGCTGGACAGCATCGGCATGGTGTACAAGGATCAGGGCGGAAACGATGTCACGGCGCTCACCAACGTGACGCTGGACATCAAGAAGGGCGAGTTCATCTCGCTGCTCGGTCCCTCGGGCTGCGGCAAGACGACGCTCCTCAGAATAATCGCGGACCTGCTCCACCCGACTTCCGGAACGATCACGGTCGGCGGAGTAACTCCCCGGGAGGCGAGGCTGGCTCAGCGGTACGGAATCGTATTCCAGAGCCCGGTGCTCTACGACTGGCGGACGGTCCGCAGGAACGTGATGCTCCCGCTGGAGATAATGCACGTCCCGAAGGGCGAGCGCGAGGACATCGCAGACGGAATGCTCGAGATGGTAGGGCTAACGAACTTCGCGAACCACTATCCGAACCAGCTTTCCGGCGGCATGCAGCAGAGGGTCGGAATTGCGAGGGCGCTGGCGATACGCCCGGAGATACTGCTGATGGACGAGCCGTTCTCAGCGCTTGACGAGTTCACCCGCGAGAAGCTCCACATCGACCTGCTGAAGATCTGGCGCAAGACGAACAAGACCGTAATTTTCGTAACGCACAACATTTCCGAGAGCGTGTTCCTTTCCGACCGCGTATGCGTGCTCTCACCGCACCCGGGGCGGCTCTCTGCGGTGGTCGACATCGACCTGCCGAGACCCCGCACGCTGGATATGACGGACACGCAGGAATTCACCGAGCTGGTCGCCAAGGTGCGCGGCAGCTTCGAGGGCGTCTGAGGAGGGAACGGCATGACAACAGTAAAAAAGGCGCGCGGCGGGCCGCTTCCGGCACTGAAGCGCTTCGTACATTCAAAACACATGGTGACGCTGGTCTGGATACTCGGCATAGTGGCCGTCTGGGAGATATTCGCCTGTATCGTGGCGGCGACAAAGCGCACCCCGGTGAACGTTCTGCCGCACCTTTACGAGATAATCGGCTCGTTTTTCAGCGACAAGAAGGTCACTGGCAAGATGACGATGATAGAGCTTATCGGCACGGCGTGCGGCGAGACGCTCTCCCGGGCGGGGATAGGCTTCCTGGCAGGAATCGCGGCGGGCTACATACTGGCGCTGCTGATGAACCTCTCGAAGGTGGTCGAGAAGATAGCGTTCCCGTATCTGATGATAATTCAGATGATACCTATTCTGGGAATGGCTCCGATAATCCTTTCGATAACCGGCGACATCAATTCCGCTAGAATAGTCATTGCGGCGATACTGACCTTCTACCCGGTGTCAACGAACGTGCTGGCGGGGTTCAGGTCGGTCGAGAAGGAGAAGCACGAGCTGATGTACAGCTACGCTGCGAACAAGTTCCAGCTCTACACGAAAACGCTTATCCCGGCGTGCATTCCGTATTTCTTCACGGGGCTGAAGATCTCGGCGCCGATGGCGATAACCGCTTCGATACTGGTGGATACGCTCCAGGGCGGCAACGGACTCGGCTGTATGCTCTCACAGTCGCTCAAGGGCGGCATGACCCGTCTGGTTTTCTGGGATATCGTGCTGATAAGCGCGGTGATCGGCATACTCAGCTTCGTGCTGATGGGGCTGATTGAAAGGCTGCTCTGTCCCTACAAGCGAAACAGGTCCAGTGACTAAGGAGGGATATCATGATAACGAAAAAATGGCTGGGCATGATGTCCAGCGTGGGACTTCCGCTTCTTTTCGGAGTGATCGTATTCGTGCTGTGGCAGACTCAGGTGCTTCATTCCTGGCTCGGCACTGACACGATAACCCTTCCGCTCCCCACCAGAATAGGCGAGATAATCTCGCAGAACAAGGACAGCATCGGCAGCCAGGTCAAAATGACCCTGACGGTCGCGCTGGGCGGACTGGTAGCAGGAAGTATCCTGGGGTACCTCATCGCGGTGATCGCTTCGATATTCCGCAAGTGGGGCGCCGGCGGACTTACGATAGTATCCGCGTTCAACGCGATCCCGATCGTGGCTCTGGCTCCGGTCATCAACAACTGGACGCGCGACGTCAGCAGCGACGTTTCCATCAGAAGCACGCTCGCAAAGATAATCGTTGTGACGATATCCTGCACGGCGGCGATGAGCGTCAACGCGTTCCGCGGGCTTACCGAGCTGAAGCCCTTTTCCGAGGATCTCATGACCTCCTACGCGGCGCCGAAGATCGTGGTTTTCACGAAGCTGCGGCTTCCGAACTCGCTGGCGTACGTTTTCACGGCGCTGAGGGTCAGCGTTCCGGCGAGCATCATAGGCGCGCTGGTAACGGAGTATTTCGCGGAGGACACGGTGGGCGTCGGCAGGCAGATACGCGAGAACATCGTCAAGGGACAGTACCCCACCGCGTGGGCGTATATCGCGACGGCATGCGCGATAGGAATAGGAATGTACATAATCCTCATGCTGGTTGAAAGATTGGTGCTGAAACGGAGAAAGGTGTAACGCTTCCGTTTGGTATAGAACAAAAGGTATTAAAGAAAGGCAGGTACACACTATGAAAGCAGAAAGAAAGAGATTTTTACTTGCAGGAGTCGCAGCTATCCTCGCATGCATGCAGTTTACAGCATGTTCCGGCGGAACTTCAAGCACGGGAAGCACCTCCTCCGTCAGTTCTGATGGAGGCGCTCAGGCAGACGATGTTTCCGCAGCAGACAGCTCTGCGGCTGAGGAAAGCTCCGGCTCTTCCACAGGAGCAATGACCCACGAGGAGATAATCAAGTCCGCAGCGGCTGAAAGCACTGTCGGCAACTGGGGTCTCGGCAACGAGTACGAGATCCAGGCTCTGCTGACAAAGTACGGACTCCCTGCCGACTATATCACACAGGACTTCACAATGGACCAGTTCGACAGCGACAGCGTCAAGCTGGCTTCCGCGATGACCTATAACGAGCTGGGTCTTGTAAAGAACGACTACGACGGCGGCTACGGCTACGGCGACACCGTAAGCATCATCGACATGAACGACGAGGGCGTTGCGATGCTGGAGGACAACCTGTTCACCTCCAAGGCGTTCGCAGAGGCTAATCCGAATACCGTAAAGGCGTTCGTATCCGCTTCGATGAAGGGCTGGGCTTACGCCTGCGAGCACCCGGACGAGGCAGCGGAGATCGTATTCGAGGCAGGTTCCTCCGTATCCGCAGACCACCAGGCGTACATGGCTTCCGAGGTCGCTAAGCTGGTAACGACCGACATGAGCGGCAATACCGTTTCCGCTTCCGACGTGGGCAATATGGACGAGGCGGCAATGCAGCAGACCCTCGACCTCGCAAAGCAGTACATCATTCTCGAGGACAGCGCCTCAAAGGATAAGCTGGCTTCCCTGACCCTGGACGATATCCGCAGCGCGGATTACCTCGCATACGACCCGGCAGCGGACGGCGCTCCCGAAAAGACCTCCGTGTCCGTACAGCTCAAGTGGCTGCCGCAGGCTCAGTTCATGGGCTATTACGTTGCTAAGGCCAAGGGCTACTACGACGAGGTCGGCCTTGATGTGGACATCATCTCCGGCGGCGGCGACATCTCCGAGACCACCGCAGTTTACAACGGCACCGTTGATTTCGGCGTAACATGGGTATCAAACCTCATCAACGCCAACGCGGGCGGCATGGAGCTGCTGGAAGTAGCTCAGGTATATCAGAGATCCGGTCTGGTGCTGGTATACAAGAACTCCAACTACGGCGGCTGACGGGCTGGCGGGGCGGCGATAAAGGCACCTTTCTCACCACCCCTGGTATGTGGGATTTCATAAGTAAGTAAACAGGTTTCATTTTCGGCAGACCCCCGCTGCTGCGAGGGTTTGTCGGAAAGCCCGGCGGGGAGCAGCTCCGCCTGGTTTTCCGACAAATGCAAGTTTGCCAGAACAATATAAGGAGGCTTTCGATATGGACATGATAATCAGAAACGGCACAGTCGTCAGTGCGACAGGCTCTTACAAGGCTGACGTCGCGGTAAAGGACGGGAAGATCGCCGCAGTCGGCAGTATCCCGGATATCCCCGGAGCGAAGGTGGTGGACGCAGCGGGCAAGCTGGTGCTCCCGGGCGCTATAGACGCCCACACGCACCTTGCAATGCCGTTCGGCGGCACGGTTTCCTCCGACGACTACTTCGCGGGGACAAGAGCCGCGGCGTGCGGCGGCACCACAACGGTGTTCGACTTCGCGCTCCAGGATTTCAACGAGACTATGACCGATACGTTTAACCGCAGGAACGCCCTGGCGGCTCCGGACGCGGCGGTGGACTATTCGTTCCACATCGGCGTCAAGGATATCCACGGAGACCTCCTCGACAGCATAAAGGACGCCTGCGACATCGGCGTCACCTCATACAAGGTGTTCATGGTATACGATTTCGGCGTTAAGGACGGCGTGTTCTACCAGCTCCTTGCAAAGTCCAAGGAGTTCGGAGCGCTCATCGCGGTGCACGCCGAGAACAACGAGCTGGTGAACACCCTCACCGGGAAGTACATCAGCGAGGGCAAGACCGACGCGTGGTATCACTACATGAGCCGTCCCGAGTTCGTGGAGGGCGAGGCGGACGAGCGCGCCATCAATCTGGCGAAGGCTGCGAACGCACCGCTGTACATCGTACACCTCGCGAACAAGCAGGGCGTTGAGGCGGTGACAAAGGCGAAGGACGAGGGCTATGAGATCTACGCCGAGACCTGCCCGCAGTACCTTGAATTCACCAGCGGCGTTTACAAGCGCGCAGACGGCAGGAACTTCGTATGCTCGCCGCCTATGAAGGGTCAGGAGTCGCAGGACGCCATCTGGGAAGCGATAAAGCGCGGCGACATCGACACCATCGCCACCGACCACTGCCCGTTCCAGCAGAGCGAGAAGGACTGGGGTCTGAACGACTTCCGGAAGATTCCGAACGGCTGCGCCGGGATCGAGAACATGTACCCCTACATGCTCGGCAAGGCGAACGACGGCGTTATCAGCTTCGAGAAGGCTGTGGAGCTGTGCTCCGCCAACCCGGCGAAGATATTCGGCTGCACCGACAAGGGCGAGATAGCTCCCGGCAAGGACGCGGACATCGTCATATACGACCCCGCGAAGGAGTTCACGATACATCAGGAGAACATGCACTCCGACTGCGACCACACCATCTGGGAGGGCGTGAAGGTACACGGCTATCCCGTTCAGACCTACTCCAGGGGCAGGCTGGTGTTCGATAACGGCGAGTTCGTCGGCGAACGCGGCTGGGGCAGGTTCGTTAAATGTGCAAAACATAAGGCAAAATAAAAACTTACCGTGCAGGAGGTAACGATATGAAATACGCAGAACAGATACTAAACAATGAATCGGCGCGGTGTATGCTGTGCGCGGAGGCTC
>ERZ779840.4180-NODE-4180-length-10821-cov-6.760171_pt1 | contig 10821 bp, 9 predicted proteins | sample MGYA00511561_ERZ779840 | MGnify/ENA primary metagenome ERZ779840 (study PRJEB29588, sample SAMEA2162036) | human gut metagenome | biome: human gut; feature: human-associated habitat; material: faeces | place: Denmark | collected 2008/2010 ...
AAAAATTGTTCTAATAAACTATTAAATTTGCTGTCAAAAAAGCTCGTATATTCATCAAAATCAAATTCTTTCCAACTTTCATTTTTTAATTCGTCACTTTTCATTATTATTCATACCCCCTTATTTTTACAAAGGAAGTATGATTGATGTCGTATTAATTATGAAAAAAATAGCCTCCATTTCTGGAAGCTACTTCTCTGCATATTCTAAATATGCTTTATACTTTTTTATCATTATATTTTTAATATACTGTTCCATGTATTTGTAATCTGGATTGCCTTCAGTATTTATAGGTAACATTATTTTCATTCTTTCTAATCTTCCAAGTGTTGCTCCATTTCCACCCCAATTCAATTTTTGAAGTTGCTTTTTCAGTAAAGGAATAATAAATAACGCATTATATTTATTCATATATTGATTTGTTAATATCTGTACATTTTGCCCTGTATAAAATTGATGTGGTTGATAAAATGCTGTCTGTGTGTCCAAACCAATAATTATTACATTTCCGTCATTAATACTATATTTTTTTCTTTGTTCTTTACCTACAAACATGCTTAATCCATTATTAACATCACTTCTTGTTATATATGGAATATTAGTTATATCCGATTCAATTAATTTGTTTTTATCTATTCCACTATTTGTTGCACTCAATTTAAAAATTCCATTTTTGCCACCAATAAAAAATGCATCCCAGTCTTTTTCTTCTTCACCGTCTATGTTGTCATTATTAATATTACTAATCTGACTTTTAGCATATTTTAAATAATTACAAATTAGTTTTCCTTTTAAATCTTTAACATATTTTTCTAAGTATTCAAAATCTGGTTTACCTGCATCATCTACTGGCAACATTATTTTTTCTCTGGAAATCCTTAAATCCGTTATTTCCCTGCAAAAACTATATTTCTCTGTCAGTTTAGGTGTTATTACTGATGCAATCGCTAAATACTGATTTGCTGTCAATTTTTCATTTTTACAATGTGTTATGTGATCTGATGCAATAAATTCAAATGGTTCATAAAAACACTTTCCTGCTGATGATCCACCATTTGCAATACTTAAACAATTTTCATAAATGCGAACTTTTTCTCTATTTCCAATAAAAGCTGTGACACCATTATTATCACCTGCGGAAGATACTAATGGTGTATCACCTTCTATATGGTTACTACTTACAATTCTCTTTCCACGTTTCGGATCTTTGAAAAGGGAAGAAATAAAAAATGGTTCCCATTCTTTTTCAGATAATTTCATTTTATTATCTTCCTTTCATTTGGGTTTACTCTTCATCTTCAAACAAATATTTTCTTCCTTGCATTATCATTGAAAATTCAAATGATAAATAATCACCAACTGTTTTATCAAAATCTGCATCCGTTGGTATTTCATCATTGAAATAATAAAAACTATGTAACCATTCATCTGTTGCTTCTATGGTTGTTTTTACACAGAATTTTGTATCTGCTTCGATTCTGTCAAACCATACATCTAATAAATGTTGCTTCTTATCTTTTGCCGATTCTGTTTCTATAAGTCCTATATGTGGTGATACCTTATATCCATCATTTTCAAAATTGATAAACTTACATTCTTTATTTGCTGGATGTGGTTCTCCTGCTGTAAAAATCGCTATACATGGCATTACACCAACACCATAGAATGTGTCTTTATTTAGTGTTATTACACCTTCTAATGTGTGATGTTTTAAAATATTTTCTTTTACTGCCTGTTCCTCTTTGGTCTTTCCTGTCATAGATGATTGTGGAACAATAACAGCACATCTACCACCTTCAACCAAACTATCTAATAAATGCTCAGTAAAACAGATTTCATATAAATCAGAATTTTTCTTTGAACCTTGTGAATATGGTGGGTTCATCATGCCTACGGTTGGACTCTTTAACTGTAATTTATCTGATTCTTGTTTTAAAAAGTTTTCATTAATTATATTGCTTTTACCATCACCACGCAAAATCATGTTTGTTGTTGCAATTGTAAACATATATGGTTGCAATTCAATACCATGTAATTGATGCTTTCTAATGTGGTTAATATCTGGATCTTTTTCTATTTCTTCTCTTGTTTTTAATCCCTTTGTTGTTATTACTTCATTGAGCATATAATGCATTGAAGCAATTAAAAATCCAGCTGTACCGCAACAAGGATCTAATACAACATCTTCTGGCTTTAAATCAAGCAATTCACAAAACAATTCTGTTATATGCTTTGGAGTTAATACAATTCCAAGTGTCTGACCATCACCACCAGAATAACTCATAAATTCGCCATAAAATCTACCTAAATAATCTTCTGATGAGCTGGTATATTTTATACTCTTGAAAATCTTTTCATACAAGAATTTTGCATAGTATTTTAAAGGTGTTTCACCTAATGTATCATTAATCTCATTTAATATCTGTGTATCACGAATAATAGAAAACTGGCTTAAAATCTTGTCTAATTTGACTTGTGGTTGCACATTAACACGTTTCAAATTTGACTCAATAGCTTTATATATTTTCTGTCCGTCTGTTTCTACTGTATCGCCTACCAAATTATCTATACTGAAACTTTTATTTTCAATTTCATTCAATGCAAGCAAAATTCCAGATACAACCAAAGGTTTATCTATGTCTTTTAAATTTCCATAATTTCTTAAATCTTCGTGTAATGATGCCGCATCTTTCAATATTTCAGCAAGTTCTTTTTCTGTGTTTGTATCTTCCTTTAAAATTTCTCTTGTGTAGTATTCATCTATATTCTTTTCATTAAATGATATAAATGATTCTACATCTGGAAGCTCTCTATAATAATCTGTATCATCAACATATATTGGACTGATTTTGTGTTTCTTCTTATCTCCAGATACACCGATTGCAATTATCTTTTTATATGTGGTGTTCTTTGCTAAATGCTTTGCATAAAATAAAGCTCCATTCATAGCATAATTTACAACTGCATTTGTTTCTAAACTGATAACACTACCATCTAAAAGCACATGTTTGTCTGTTTTGGGCTTATCTTCTATAACAATTATAAAATCCTTTACAACACCAACATATTCTGGAAAGCCTACATGCCCTGTTCCTTTTTTGCTGGCAGTCTTTAAAGCATCATCTATTTCTTTTATAGAACTTCCTTGTGGATCTAATTCTATTTCTGCATCTTTTAATAAATCATATACCCATAAATCTGTCTTTACTTCTTTTTTTGCCATCTATAACTATCTCCTTTGTCAATTTATATAAAATGCACAAAGTACAATTCTAAATGTAAATATATAAAGAATATTTTACCATAAAATCACACCTTTTGCATTATCTTTTTTGCGCTACACGCCTTGATGCTGATGCATCAATTCCCAGTCTACCGCACAAAAAATTTACCGAGCCAGAAAAAGCACTGGCATGCTAAATCTTTTTGTTTGATGTATTGTTACATATGTTTATATTTTCATTTCTAAGCCGAAAAACTCCGATAATTATCGAGAAAATTGCATCTAAAATTATTTAGACGATACTTTATACCTTGAAGCATAAAAATACTTATTTTACCGATAAAAAGCAATGTTTTATTCCTTGCTTTCCTGTTCTTCCCTTAATCTCTTTTCCCTTAATATTGTTGCTGTGCTTATTCCTGTTATTTCTGATACTTCTAAATAACTATGTTCATCTAACAACTTTATAGCTTTATCTAATTGCTCTTTCGTATATTTCTTTCTTCTTCCAATATTTTCTGGATTTCTTACCATATTCATTTTATCTAACTTACATTCATGCTGGAATGTGTCAAATGTTTGTAACATCTTATACATTGATTTACCAGATTCACTATCATCTATAATACCCATATTCAATATATGTACTTTTGCACCCTTACTTAATAGGGTGTCTGCTGTTCTAATTCCTTCTTTTGTGCTTTTACAAAATCTATCTAATCTGGAACATACAATCATATCCCCTTTTTCACACTTATCTACTATTTCATTAAATTTCTTTCTATTAAATTTTTCCAATCCCATTACTTCTTCTATGATTTCTGCATCTGGGTATATTTCCTTAATAGCCTTTTTCTGTTCTTCTAATCTTTCCTCACATTTTCCCCTTGTCGATACTGTTAAACTATATCCATATATTTTAGCCATTAGTATTCCACCTTTCATATTTTTTCTAATATTAATATGATTGTTGTTATGAATTTTGAAAAAAATATTTAGAAAAAATCATATTTTGTCGATATATAAATAAATAATTTATGGAGGATATATTATGCCCGATACCGCACGAAAGGATAGTCCATCTGGACCAATTGTAAATATTCACGATTGCACTATTGCCGATAAAGATAACCACTTTTACTGTAGCACTGCAGGTTGCCCAGCTGTTATGTCTATTGTATCATTTGGAACACCTGATGCCTATTTTAGAAGATTACCATCTTCTCCCAAACACATAAGTGTTGATTGTGTGAGATGTGCTCTTATATTTGATCCATCAAAATATGATGAAACTAAATTTAACAAAAATAGTGCGTTTAATTGGATGTTTACACCGCCAAAATCAACAAGAGGAACTACTGGTACAAAAAAAGGACATGTAGGTGGCAGTGCTCACAATAGCCTAAGAACACTTGGTAATATATATAAAATGTGTGTCACAAAATCTAAATCTGATACCTATAATGGATATAAAATAAATGGCATGTTTGCTGATGCTGAAAATTATTCATATTATAAAACAAATTTAAATGGAAATATTATTGTTGAATGTAGTTTTTTTAAGAAGGTATATAATGAACCTTCTTTGCTTTTCAACTATCCAACTGATTATAAAAAAGACCATGTCATTTTGAGATTAAATTTTGAAAATGAACAACTTTGTTGGGATTATTACAATAAGCTAAAAACCACATCACATACTGAACCTATTGCAATTGCTGGAAACTGGGAACCAGTTAAAGGAAATCCTGATTATCAATGCCAAGCTAATTTCTTTAGTACACGTCAAATTTATGTTGTAAGATAGTCTGTAAAGACTATCTTACAGACGGTGTGAAATTTTTTCTGTAAATTTAGATCTTCTATGATAATTGATGCGGCTTGACAGCGGTTTCTGCTGTTAAGCCGTTGTTTATTTAATAGCAAAAATAAGCTGGTATGTCAAGAGCGCCCAGAAAATCTGGGCGTATATTTACTCTTGATATTCCAGCTTTTGTTGCTATATCAGCATCCGGTCAGGGTACATGATTTCCAGCTCGCCACGAACTTTTCCCCAGTTCCTGATTGGCATTGTCCACTTTTTTGCGATCTCGAAAGTTCCCAGATATAGGGCTTTCATAAGTGCCTGAGAGCTTGGAAATACACTGCGTTGCTTATTCAATCTACGATAGCAGGAATTCAGCGATTCTATGGCATTTGTAGTGTAAAATGCGGTACGAACCTCCTTGGAAAACTTGAAGATTGGGGATATTGCATCCCAGTTTTCGTGCCAGCGATTCATCGCACTTGGATACTGGGCAGACCATTTTTCTGTTACAGACTCTAACTGCTTTCTTGCGGCTTCTTCATCTGCAGCGGTATAGATTGTCTTTAAATCTTTTGCAAATGCTTTCATATCCTTGTTTGCAACGTATTTAAGCGTGTTTCTCACCATATGTACAATACAACGTTGCTGCTCCGTTTTTGGAAATGCCGTAGAGATTGCATCCTTGATACCGGTCAAACCATCAGAGCAGAGAATGAGAATGTCCTGAACTCCACGATTCTTTAAGCTGTTCAGGACAGACAGCCAGTATTTACTGCTTTCATTTTCGCCCACAACAATGCTTAGGACTTCTTTCATGCCATCTTCATTCATACCAAGCACGACATATGCTGCAAGTTTCCTGATCACACCATCATCACGTACAGAAAAGTGTACCGCATCAATAAAAACGATAGGATACACAGGGGACAAAGGACGATTCTGCCATTCCTCGATTCGTGGAAGGAGTTTATCTGTGATATCCGATACCATTCCTTCACTTACTTCAAAGCCGTAAATATCCTCTATGGTTTCTGAAATCTGTCGAGTAGTCATTCCCTTTGCATACATTGAGATAATCTTGTCATCAATCGAAGAAATATCTTTTTGACGCTTTGGAAGTATTTGTGGCTCAAAAGAACTCTGGCGATCCTGAGGGACATCTACCTGAAATTCACCATATTTACTGCGGACAGTTTTGGATTTCATACCATTACGGTAGTTAGGCTCACCGGATCTTTCATAACGGTCATAGCCTAGATGATCATCCATTTCCGTTTCAAGCATATCTTGAATTGTTCCGGAAAGCAGATCTTTTAAAGCATCCTGAATATCCTCAGCAGATTGGATATCGTACTCCTGAAGCAGACCCTGGATAAGATTTCTTTTTCCTTCGGTCATTGGTTTTGGTTTGTAAACTTCTTTTTTTCTGTTTGCCATAATAAAAGGCCTCCTATGATTTTAATATTTTATCATAGAAGACCTTTATAGTGTTGAATTTACAGAGATTATTTCACGGGCTCTTTGGCGTTTCTTTGTATTAACTTTTCTATGGCAATCCTTCCGCAGGCTTGTTTTATTTTATATATGGAACCGTTTAATGTCAGGTCAATGCTGAAATCAATCAGACCGGATTTAATACATTTTTCCGGTTCTTTTCTTTTTTTGATGTTTTCATTTTGGGAACCTTTTCCTTTTTGGAAAATAAGGTATGTTTTTTCTGCAATTTTCCACGAATTTCTGCACTTAACTGGCGGTATCGTTCCTCCGTCATATCGTTTTGTTCCCGGATGAGATAGTTCATTTCTTTCAGGACGGTTTCACGGATTTCTTTGCTGATATCGAGTGTGAGAGCTTCGTTATTCTGTGCGATTGCGTGCCCTACAATGTCACTCATCAACTCCCGAAATTGTGCCATGCGTTCTTCTGCGGAAAGGGTATTTACAGGCAGGTTGGTTTTATCTGCGTTCTGTCGATCCGGTTTGGCGACAACCGTGTGATGATGTTCCCGGTTACATGCGGGCAATGGACCAGGTGCTGCAGAATCCGGCACGGAAACACCGGCATCTTCGGGGTTTTTATTATGTAATATCATGCGGATTGCTTTTAGCTGATATCCTTTTTCTTTTAGTTCTTTGATTTTTTGAAATTCCTGTATGTTTTCTCGTGTATAGTATCGATGTCCCATCTCGTTTCGCGGGATGGTCAGGTCGAGTTCTTCTTCCCAGTAACGTAACACATGGGTTTCCACACCGGCCAGTGCGGCGGCATCGGAAATCATGTAACGTACTTTTTCCACGATAACATGTCCTCCTTTTGAGTTATTTATTTTGGGCGATTTCACAATCGCCTTTTGCGTTTATTATAACTTTTTAAAAAGGTGAGTTCAAACATTTTCCATCGTATTTTTCTGACATTTCTCGCAGTTTATAAAAATAGACCTTGACATTTGAGGTTTATAAGAATAAACTGAAGATAGGTTGATAGCTATAAACCTATGGAGGAGAAAAAGATGGAATATATAAAATTATGTGACAGTGATTACCGGTTTATGTGTGTCGTATGGGAGCATGCCCCCGTCAACTCCGGGGAACTTGTAAAGTTATGTCAGGAACAGCTTGGCTGGAAAAAATCCACGACTTATACGGTTGTACGGAAAATGTGTGAAAAAGGATACATTGCCAATGAGGATGCAACGGTTTCTGTTTTAATTCCAAAGGAACAGGTGCAGGCAGAGGAATCCCGGTATTTTGTGGATCGCACATTTGACGGATCACTGCCAGGGTTTATCACAGCATTTCTTGGAGGAAAGAAAATTTCCAAAAAAGAAGCAAAGCTGCTCAAGAAAATGATCGACGAGCATAAAGAAGGGTAGGGGCAGAGAATGGAGAAGGCAAGTGTAATTTTTCTGGCATTTCTGCAGCGGAATGGCATGGTGGCGGTTGTAATTCTCGCGGTGTTTGCAGTGCGCGCGCTTTTGCGGAAATGTCCCAAAAAATATTCCTATGCATTGTGGGCAATTGTTGGAATCCGTATGTTATTTGATTTGCCCATTGCATCAGGATGGAGTTTGTTTAATCTGTTTTGTCTGGTAAAAAGCAGATCACAAATGAGTGAGATTGCACACTACACAGGAGTATCTGGAGTGCATGCGCAAACGGCAGTACAGAATGTGACGCAGATATCTGCCGGTTCACGTGTGACAGGGGATGCAGCTTCTGAAGCTGGTTTGACAGCATCTATGACGACCTCGCAGAAAATTTGTGCGGTGTTGTTTTTTGTCTGGCTGATCGGGATATTTTTATTTTTAGGATATGGAATGTATTCCTATATCAAATGCCGCAGTATGGTACGGACAGCAGTACGTTTAACCGTAAATGAAACATCTGGAAACGTCCGGCGGACCATAAAGATTTGGGAATGTGACTGTATTCCATCACCGTTTGTACTGGGAATTTTCTGCCCGCAGATTTATATTCCGTTTCGGATGAAAGAGGAGGAACAGCAGTACATCCTTGCGCATGAGAGCTGGCACATCCGCAGACATGATCCTTTATGGAAGCTGATTGCATTCGTACTTTTGGCTGTATACTGGTGGAATCCATTGGCATGGATTGCCTTTTTCTATATGACAAGAGACATGGAGATGAGTTGTGATGAGGCCGTACTTGCGCAGTTTGGAAATCAAATTAAAAAAGGATACAGCGCATCTTTACTTGCTTTTGCGATGGAGCGGCATCCGTATTCATTTGCCCCGGTTGCGTTTGGAGAGGCAGATGCAGGAAGGAGAATTAAGAACGTGTTGAATTTTAAAAAACCACATACCTGGGTGGCTGCGATTGCAACCGTTTTGGTTGCACTTGTGGCAGTAAGTTGTCTGACAAACCAGAAACCGTCGGAGACAAAAACAGAGCATACAACCGAGAAAGTGGATAGTACACAGCAGCCAGTGCAGGAAAATGCAGGAGCTGCGATAATAGAGCAGAATATCAGGGAATGGGCACAGGCATTTTGCGACCGGGATACAGAAAAAATTGTGCAGATGACATCCAAAGAGGTACAGTCGAATTTAGAGAAAATACATATTTTGTGGATGGATGGAGATACACCGTCATTTGGCTGGTCGAGTCCATGGCCATGGGGAGCCTTTGGCAGTTTCTTTGGTGGAACCGGAGAAGAAATGGATGGCTACTGGCTGCATGAAATCAATACGGAAGAACAGACTGCAGAGATTTTGTATTATGTGGAGTCATCAGATCCGCATGTGAGCGTGTGGATAGAGAATATCCATTATGCACAGGAAAATGGTCAATTTCAGATTACACAGGAAAAAATCAATCAGTTTGCTGACGGTCCGGATGCTAAAACGGATGGAATTGCATCGGCAGATGAGTTTGATACAGCATATGCGCAGGGAATCAGCGATACGCAGATGGACTACTGTATAAACGGTATGGGTGAAGTGCTGAATAAGAATATGGTTCCAATTGGTGCATTGCTTGAGCCGACAGATGCAGCCCGGCAGCTTTTGAATTTATCGTCGGATAAAAAGCTTGTTTCCGTGGAAAAAGAATCTGAATCTGCAGATAAAACACAGGTCGGTATACAGATTACATTTTTACAGGATGGACAGAAGCGGTATTTGTCTATGATCCAGCCATGGGGAAAAGATGGAATCTGGGTTCCGGCAGAAGCCAAAGAAGTCAAGCGTTAATGTGTGGATGTTATCATATTTTCCTTGTATTGCATCTTAAGTTCCGTTATAATTTGAACTGGTACAACAAAATAATTAATTATTTATTATCCTGGATAAAGGAGTATAGTTATGAGGATGTTAATTGATAACAGAGATCTGGAATTACTTCTTGAAAAAAAGAAAAAGTTTATTGGAAATAAAGTTACTGTGGATACAATGATTGCAGGAATTTCTTTTTTGTTGTCCGTATTTACTGCAACATATAGTGATTGGTTTGGAATTCCAGGAATTGTGTTTAAAACAGTTTTTTGTTTTATTGGAATTTTATATTGTGCCAAGATCGTAAAGGATATTGTTGAAATGTACAGAGATAAATATAATCACGAAATGTTGATGAATGATATAAGAGAACTGAATTTAATTCAGCATAATCACTCATTAATTGCTATTCGTGATACATTTGAAAAAGAAAATAGATTTCTTGTTTATTATGATGAGAGATGGGATTGCAAGTTATTTTTAAATTATAAAACCGTGGATCAGAACAATGAAGATGTAATAATAGATCGAATATCGGCTGATTTGGATGTGGACAAAAGAAAAGTATCATGTAATTATGTTACTTCAAGAGTTCAGGAAAAATATTCAGTTAGTCATCAGGAAAATAGAATATATAATCATAGACTTTATGAGGTTACATTATCAAAATATTCGGAAAAAATGAAAAAGGATAGTTTTGTAGTTAATGGGAAACGCTATTATTGGATGTCAGTAACCGAGATGGAAAAAGACGAAAACATCATGGAAAAAAATCGTGAGGTTGTTGATTTTGTAAAAGAAAAAATTGTTTGACAAACTGTGATTGTCTTTCTATAATAATATAATTATAGAATACAAGCGAAGATGGGAACAAGTACCAATGTGTGGAACGAACAGAAAGCAGCCGGTAGATGAGAGGCACACGGAAAGCACAGATGGATTTATGGAAAAACCATAAGCCGGGCGATAAGGAATCCCCCCAGCAAGCTGGGTTCCCCTGCCGAGGATTTATGGAAAAACCATAAGCCGGGCGATAAGGAATCCCCCCAGCAAGCTGGG
>ERZ779840.4182-NODE-4182-length-10819-cov-2.599684_pt1 | contig 10819 bp, 8 predicted proteins | sample MGYA00511561_ERZ779840 | MGnify/ENA primary metagenome ERZ779840 (study PRJEB29588, sample SAMEA2162036) | human gut metagenome | biome: human gut; feature: human-associated habitat; material: faeces | place: Denmark | collected 2008/2010 ...
GGAGCCATAATTCGTATCGTCTGCCATGCTTGCCAGTCTACCGGTTGGGGCGAACGCATGCATCGAACGTGTGTTCGAATTGTTGGGTGTGTTGCGGTACAGTGGAAAGCATGACTGACGATTTGTTTGCCGCGATGGACGCGCCGGATGATGTGACGCGCCCGCTTGCCGTACGCATGCGCCCAGCGAGCATCGACGATGTGGTGGGGCAATCACGGGTATTGGGGGAGGGGTCGCCATTGCGCAGACTCGCCAACCCCGCTTCGAAAGGCTCGCTCACCGCACCGAGCTCCATCATCCTGTTCGGACCTCCCGGAGTCGGCAAAACCACCCTCGCCTATATCGTCGCCAAACAGTCCGGCCGTGTGTTCGAGGAATTGTCCGCGGTCACTTCCGGTGTCAAGGACGTGCGCGATGTGCTCAAACGCGCACATGACAGACTCGTATCCGAAGGCCAGGAGACGGTGCTGTTCATTGACGAGGTGCACCGATTCTCCAAATCCCAACAGGACGCATTGCTGCCCAGCGTGGAGAACAGAGACGTCACGTTCATCGCGGCCACCACTGAAAATCCGAGTTTCTCCATCATCAAGCCATTACTCAGCCGTTCCGTGGTCGTCAAACTCGAATCGTTGGAGCCATCGGACCTCGAGACGCTCATCAGACGCGCCATCGCCAGCGAGCATGGGCTGAAGAACGAGGTACGCATAGACGATGAAGCCGTCGACGAGATCATCCGGCTCGCAGGAGGAGACGCGCGCAAAACGCTGACGATTCTTGAAGCGGCGGCCGGTGCGCTCACGGGTGACCAAGAACGCAAGAAAGGCGCGAAACGCCCGGTGGTCACACCGGACGTGGTGTCGAAAGTGATGGATGTGGCCACCGTACGCTACGACAAAGACGGTGACGACCACTATGACGTCATCTCCGCCTTCATCAAGTCTATGCGCGGTTCCGATCCGGATGCCACCATGCACTACCTGGCACGCATGCTACGCGCGGGAGAGGATCCGCGGTTCATCGCCCGACGCATCATGATTGCGGCAAGCGAGGAGGTCGGCATGGCGGCGCCGCAGATGCTGCAGGTCACCGTCGCCGCCGCACAGGCCGTAGCCTTGGTCGGTATGCCGGAAGCACGCATCATCCTTGCCGAAGCGGCGCTCGCCGTGGCCACCGCGCCCAAATCAAACGCCAGTTATAATGCCATCAACGCGGCGCTCGCCGATGTGGATGCCGGACTTATCGGTCAAGTGCCGTTGCATCTACGCAATGCGCCAACCAAGCTTATGAAGGAATGGGGCAATCACGAGGGGTACCGTTACGCGCACGACTGGCCTGGCGCGGTGGCCCCCCAGCAGTACATGCCCGACGAACTGGTGGGACGCGAATACTACCATCCCAACGATCGTGGCTATGAGCATGAGGTGAGCGCGCGCCTCGCCAAGATCCGGCCGATTCTGCACGGCGAGGACGATAAGGGCGGACGCTGATTCCGCCGTCTTGGATTCAGCCGTGCTCTTTTGCTTATGTGTATAATACGGATGCGGTAAACAACATGCCTTGCGTCCAATGTGGGAATGCGTACGTGACGGAGCATGTCGGAAGGAGGACGGCGATGATGCAAGACGAGCATGGCAAGTCCAAGCAGACGCTGATCATGATTGTCGATGACGATGCGGCCTTGGGGGAAATGCTGTCCATCGTTCTGAATGGCAGCGGTTTTGAAACGGTGACATGCCAGGACGGATTGCGTGCAGTGGAGATGTTCCCGACCCTTCATCCGGATCTTGTACTGCTGGATATCATGCTTCCGGGATTGGACGGGGTGCAGGTGGCACAACGCATACGGCAGACCGCCAATACGCCGATTATCATGCTTACCGCCAAATCCGATACCACTGACGTGGTGAAGGGTCTGGAAGCAGGAGCCGATGATTATGTGGTCAAGCCGTTTGAAGTGGTGGAGCTGATGGCCCGTATCAAAGCGCGACTGCGCACACTGGGGATGGGCGCTTCATCGGATGGAGCGGCAGCCGAACTGCCGGAATTCCTGCATTGTGGGATACTCGAGATGAACCGTGTGCGGCATACTGCCAAGAAAAACGGTATCGACTTGCACTTGACTCCGATGGAATTCGAATTGCTCTACGTATTGGCCGTGCATGAGGATGAGCCCCTGAGTCGTACAAGCCTGCTCAAGCAGGTATGGGGTTATGACGACGGCGGAGACGCCAAGTTGGTCAATGTGCACGTGCAACGGCTTCGCATGAAAGTGGAATCGAACCCGGAGAAGCCGCAGATCGTACAAACTGTGCGCGGCATCGGCTATAAGTTCGTTGCGCCTACCGAATAAGCGGCCATGATGACACTACGGCGGGTAAGGAAGGCATGGCGCCGCGGAAGGCAACGCGCTCACAAGTCATTGCAGACCAGGATGGTCGTATTGTCAATGCTGGTGTTTTCTCTGACGGCGGCTTTGTTGTGCCTTTTCTCCATGGGCACCATCAAAGGAACGATACAGGCGCAGGTTATGGATGAGTCCCGTAGGGATTTCTCCTCGCAGATCAGTCTGGCCCAAAAACAGCTGAGTTCCGCGAACCTTGCCGATTCCAGCCAATATCAGCAGTTGATCGGCAATCTGGCATCCGAACTGCAAAACAATGGATCCGGCAATATGATTGGCGTGTATCTGATGAGCGGTGATGACTCGAACATTGATGAGAAGACCTTCGTGCCAGTATCCACCGAGCCGGAATACACGAACCTGATATCCACGGAGATGCAGAATGATCTGCAATCGGATTCCGACGATTCGATTTATTACCAGGCCGTGAATATAGCGAAATCGGAGAAGGGCACACCTGGGGCCATTCTTGGTTCGACGATTTCATCAAATGGCATTGGCACGGTGAAGATATTCGCGCTGTACTCCTATCAAACGCAGCAGCAAGCTCTATTGCAGATTCAGTTCAACATGCTGGTCTCAGACGTATTGTTGAGCATCGCAATCGTCGTCATCATATTTTCAGTCATGCGTTCCGTGGTCAAACCGGTACAGGATGTCGCGGCTTCAGCCGAAACCATGGCATCGGGGAATTTGGATATCCGTGTACAGGTGAACAGACAGGATGAGATCGGTGTGCTGCAGCGTTCCTTCAATGAGATGGCGGACTCGTTGGTGCAGAAAATCGATGAACTTGAAAAAGCCGGCGATATGCAACGTGAATTCGTCTCTGACGTCAGCCATGAGCTGCGTACGCCGGTGACGACCATGCGCATGGCGGCGGACATGTTGTCGATGCATAAGGACGGGTATGATGCCACGACCAGGCGCACGGTGGAATTGCTGGACGGGCAGATTCGCAGATTTCAGGAGATGCTCGCTGATTTGTTGGAGATTTCGCGGTTCGATGCCGGATACGCGGCATTGGATCTGACTGAAGGCGATGTTCGTGAACCAATCAGCCAAGCGGTTGAACAAATTGCGAGCATCGCGGAAACCAAACAAGTGCCGCTGAATGTCCACCTTCCCAATATGGAAGTATTGGCCTGCGTCGATGCAAGACGCATCTGCCGTATTGTACGTAATCTGCTTGCCAATGCGATCGATTTCGCAGAAGGGCGACCTGTGGAGGTGCGTCTTGCGGTCAATCGTGCCATGGTCGTCATCAGTGTGCGAGATTATGGCGTGGGCATGACCGCGAGCCAGTGCGAAAGAATATTCGACCGATTCTGGAGAGGCGATCCGTCTCGTGCCCGTACTACGGGCGGCACGGGCTTGGGCATGGCCATTGTGCTCGCCGATGTGAGACTCCATGGTGGTGATATTTCGGTTCGTTCCCAGATGGGCAAGGGCACTTGGTTTCTGGTGACATTGCCGCGCAATCCTGAAAACGGCCCGGTGAATGTAGCCCAAGCTCCGATCCGCTTCAGTGCCGAGAATAACGGATTCTGTACTGTCGGAGGATTCGGTATCGCCGACAATGGATTTTCCGACTATCTGACCGGTGAGCCCAATGTCGGGAAGGGGCGGAAGCAGTGAGGACGTATCGTGTGGCACGAGCGCTGGTAACGATGCTGGTGGCGCTGCTGTTCGGCTGTCTGTTGCCGGTATTGAGCGGATGCTCGAATGTATTGGGACTGCCGAAAAGCGGGGCAGTGCAGGTCATGAAACCTACCGAACAGGATACGCGGAGAATATTCACGAATCCGTCGGGACCTGTGAAGGACGCGCAGCCGGAAGCCATTGTCAAGGGGTTCTTCGAGGCCCTGCCGGCCGGCGTGCAAAGCGACGGTTTTAAAACAGCTCGTCGGTTCCTTACCAGTGCGGCTTCGAATTGGTGGAATTCCGATGCGAAAACGATGGTGTACTCAGGTGCTCCGCAGATTGCCCGTAAAGCCAGTTTTGCCGATTCTTCGGCAGTGAATGATGAGATTACGGTGTCGGTGCGTCTGCAAGTCCAAGGCATGCTGGATTCCCACGGCGTGTACCTAGCGGTTCCCGAAGAGACGGAAACTTTCGATTTCACCCTTTCCAAGGTACAGGGGCAGTGGCGTATCGGAAAGCTGCCGTCAGGTGTTATGGTCGGTGCCGACGATTTCAAACAGGCGTATCGGCAGGTTTCGCTGTACCAGCTGGGGACATCGCGTAAGGAATTGATCCCCGATGTGCGTTGGCTATGCTGGCGTGATTGGCGTGCTCGTGCCGTGGAGGAATTGCTTAATGGAAGTGCGGCGTGGCTGCGGGATGCGGTGGTCGACACCAATACGGAGCAGGTGACCTTGCGGTCGAATGGCGTGACCGTCCATGATTCGACGATTCGGATATGGCTTTCATCCGTGATGAATCGAATGACCGATGCGGAGCGCTCGGTATTGGTCCGGCAACTGCGGCTGTCATTGGGGGACGGCAGCAAGGAAACAAGCATCGATGTAGTGGCCGGCGGGCGAAATTACTCGCATGCCGATGACGGTTCATCGCTGGATACGCGATCGACAGTGGACCCAATATACACATTGAGCGCGGGCAACATCGTTTCGCTGAAATCGTCCAATGCGGTACGTGTAGCGCAGGCCGGCATCGATGACGCAGACGGATTCATCTTTTCATCTGAAGGTGGTGCCGTGCTTGACCACAGCGGGCGTGTGAAACGTCTCGGAGCGGATGGCGCCTTGCGGGATACCATGTTCTCCGGTCATAAGATACGGACCATATGCAAAGGCAGAGGGAAAGAGATTTGGGCCGTTGACGAATCGACGGAGGAGATTGCCGTCGACGCCGACGGCAGGACGCGCGCGTTGACGATTCCCGGACTTGACGATACACAACATGTCCGTGCGATAAGCGTTTCGCCGGAAGGCGATCGTCTGGCTTTCTCTCTGGAATCCAGCAAACGTGCGAAATCCGGAATAGGCATCATCGGAATCCGGCGTGGTTCGGATGGAGAGGTGGAGTCGTTGGCAAGGTCGTTCCTGCGGATCTCCGATCAATCCGGAGTGTCCATGATGACCTTCTACAACGACATCACTTTTATCTATGCCGCGCAATATGAGCAGGACGACCATACACAGATCGCACGACGTCAGCTTGTGCCGGGTCCTGAAAACAATCAGTCTCTTCCCGATGCCGGAGCCATCGCCATGGCTACCGGTGAGGTCAATATGTATCGGCGCTTCGCCGTACTTGACCGTTTGGGTATAGTCAGAACCGTCGATGGCTCGTTGGGGGGCACATGGTCCAGTGCGGATTCGCAGGTTATGGCTCTGTCCGCACAGTGACGAATGCATATGCGATAAACACCTTCGGTACACATGAATCTGGTTATGGCTCCATGAGGGATATTGGATTGTCGCGGTGAGAACTCTGACGGCGCGATGCCAAGTTGTTACCGAAAAGTTATCGTATGAGATTGAGCGTTGAGGCTTTCGACACGATACTGGAATCACCGATGGCAAGGAAGGCCATCACAACCAGTAACAGCTCGAGGAGGAGTTCATGAAGAATTGGAAGAAAGCCATTGCAGTCTGCGCTTCGGCCGCAGCTCTGGTCAGCATGGCGGCATGCGGCAGCTCAAATGCCGGATCGAAATCCGAGGACGGCGGCAAGAAGACGATTGGCTTCGTGGCCGTCGGCCCGGAAGGCGGGTTCCGTACCGCTAACGAGAACGATTTGAAGAAGGCGTTCAAGGATGCGGGCTTCAACTTGGTGTATTCTCCGACGCAGAACAATGATCAGCAGAAGCAGATTCAGGCATTCAACAAGTTCGTCAACGATGAAGTCGATGCCATCGTGCTGTCCGCCACCAACGATTCCGGTTGGGATGACTGCCTGGAGAATGCGGCAGAGGCCGAAATCCCAGTTTTCACCGTCGATCGTAATATCAATATCAAGAGCGCGGAAGCCAAGAAGGCAGTTGTGTCCCATATCGGCCCGTCCAATGTGTGGGCAGGTGAGCAGGCTGCGGAATTCGTCAATAAGAGCTTCTCGACTGGAGCCAACGGCTTCATTCTGGAAGGCCCGGCAGGCCTGTCCGTTGTGACTGATCGTGGCCAGGGCTGGAAGAACAAGGCCGCGGACAACATCAAGGTTCTCGAATCCCAGTCCGCGAACTGGTCCACTGATGAAGCCAAGACCGTGACCGCCGGCTTGCTTGACAAGTACAAGTCCGACAATCCGCAGTTCATCTTCGCCGAAAACGATGAGATGGGCCTCGGAGCGGCACAGGCTGTTGACGCGGCCGGTCTCAAGGGCAAGGTCAAGATCATCACCATCGATGGCACCAAGGCGGCTTTGCAGTCTCTTGTTGACGGTGACCTCTCCTACGTTATCGAATACAACCCGATCTTCGGCAAGGAAACCGCCAACGCAGTCAAGGACTATCTGGGCGGCAAGTCCGTCGAGAAAGACATCGAGATCGAATCCAAGACTTTCGACGCAGCCAGCGCCAAGGAAGCTCTGGATGCCGGAACCCGTGCATACTGATTGTGATGGGCGACGGTTCTGATACGGAACGTCTTTTCTTCTCATAACCCACGAACGGTGCGTCGCGATGATGGCGCACCGTTCACTACATCTTGGGCAAATATCACAGAACGATAACAATTTTCGTAAGGCGAAGACATGGCAGACAAAAAACCAATCGTCGTGATGAAGGGCATCACGATCGAATTCCCGGGCGTCAAAGCCTTGGACGGCGTCAATCTACGTCTATTCCCCGGTGAGGTTCACGCTCTTATGGGAGAGAACGGCGCCGGCAAATCGACGATGATCAAGGCGCTCACCGGCGTGTACAAGATCAATGCCGGATCCATTGAAGTGGACGGCAAGCCGCAGACCTTCACCGGCACTGGCGATGCGCAGAACGCGGGCATCGCCACGGTGTACCAGGAAGTCAACTTGTGCACCAATCTGACCATCGGCGAAAACGTCATGCTCGGTCATGAAGTGCGGGGGCCGCTGGGCATCAATTGGAAGAAGACCTATGAGAAGTCTAAGAAGTTCCTTGCCCAGATGGGATTAGAACATCTCGACCCGAAGGCCCCATTGAGTTCCATCTCCATCGCGATGCAGCAGCTGGTCGCCATAGCCCGTGCCATGGTGATTGATGCCAAGGTGCTGATTCTTGATGAGCCGACCTCTTCATTGGATGCCAACGAAGTGCAGGATTTGTTCAAGATTATGCGCAAGATCCGCGACTCGGGCGTCGCCATCCTCTTCGTCTCCCACTTCCTTGATCAGATCTATGAGATTACCGACCGATTGACGATTCTGCGTAACGGCAAGTTCATCAAGGAAGTCATGACCAAGGACACTCCGCGTGATGAGCTCATCGGCATGATGATCGGCAAGAGCGCGGCTGAGCTGAGCCAGATTGGAGCCAAGAAGGCGCATAAGGATATTTCCGGAGAGAGGCCCATCGTCTCCGTCAAGCAGCTTGGTCTTAAGGGCACTATCAATCCGACCGATTTGGATGTGTATCCGGGACAGGTCGTTGGCTTCGCCGGTCTGCTTGGATCTGGACGAACGGAGCTTGGTCGTCTGCTTTACGGCGCGGACAAGCCGGATTCCGGCACCTATGAGCTCAAGGGCAAGAAGGTCAGCATCTCCGATCCATACACGGCATTGTGCAACAAGATCGCGTACTCCACCGAGAACCGTCGAGACGAAGGCATCATAGGCGATCTGACAGTACGTGAGAACATGCTGATCGCCCTGCAGGCGACGCGAGGCATGTTCAAGCCGATTCCGAAGAAGGAAGCCGACGAGATCGTCGACAAGTACATGAAGGAACTCAACGTTCGTCCGAACGATCCGAACAAGCTCATCAAGAACCTGTCCGGTGGAAACCAGCAGAAGGTGCTTATCGCCCGCTGGCTGGCAACGCATCCGGATCTGCTCATCCTGGACGAACCGACGAGAGGCATCGATATCGGTGCCAAGGCCGAAATTCAGCAGGTAGTGCTCGATTTGGCCGAGCAGGGCATGGGCGTTGTCTTCATCTCGTCCGAAATGGAAGAGGTGGTCAGGCTTTCCGACGACATCGAAGTGCTGAAGGATCGCCACAAGATTGCCGAACTCGTCAATGACGACACCGTTTCTCAGGAAACCATCGTTCAAACCATCGCAAACACGAACGTCAATACAGGAAAGGAGGCATGATGACCGACAAGAAAGCAGAGCAGGAAAAGGACTCCGTCGTCAAGAAGCTCCTGTCTTCGAACCTCACATGGTCTGTGGTCGCGCTGATTGTGCTCATCATCATCTGCACCATCTCCGACCACCAGTTCCTTTCTCTGAGCTGGAACAAGAACACCGGAGGCCTATCGGGCCCGCTGATCACCATGTTGCAGGAATCGGCGCGTTATCTCATGATCGCAACCGGCATGACGCTGGTGATCTCCACCGCAGGTATTGATCTGTCCGTCGGCTCCGTCATGGCTGTCGCAGGCGCAGCCGCTATGCAGCTGCTGTCCGCGGGCGTCAACGTCTGGATGGTCATTCTCCTTTCGCTGCTCATCGGCCTTGCCATCGGCTGCATCAACGGTGCACTGGTCTCTATCCTGGGACTCCAGCCGTTCATCACGACATTGATTATGATGCTCGCCGGGCGCGGCCTCGCCAAGGTGATCACCTCCGGCCAGAACACCGACGCCAGCTCCGTTGCAGGCGGCGCGCCGCTTAAGTGGATGGCGAACGGCTTCATCCTTGGTATTCCCGCCAACTTCGTCATTGCATTGGTCATCGTGGCGCTCGTCGGCCTGCTGTGCCGCAAGACCGCCATGGGCATGATGATCGAATCCGTGGGCATCAATCCGGAAGCCTCCCGCATGACCGGCATCAAGCCGAAGAAGATCCTCTTCCTCGTGTACGCGGTCTCCGGCGTGCTGGCAGCTGTTGCAGGTCTGTTCGCCACTGCGTCCGTGATGCGAATCGACGTGGTCAAGACCGGCCAGGATCTCGAAATGTACGCCATCCTCGCAGTCGTGATCGGTGGAACCTCGCTGCTCGGTGGCAAGTTCTCCCTGGCAGGCAGCGCCCTGGGCGCTGTGATCATCGCCATGATCCGCAAGACCATCATCACCCTCGGCATCGATTCCGCCGCAACCCCGGCCTTCTTCGCGGCAGTGGTGATCGTGATCTGCGTGATGCAGGCTCCGAAGATTCACAATCTCAGTGCGGAAATGAAACGCAAACGCACACTTAAGGCACAGACTAAGGTGGTGGCAGCATGACTTCTGCAACAGCTACTCAGGTCAAGAAGAAGACCCAGAAAATCGGTGGGCGTCGCATTAATGCCCAGATGATTCCTACCATTGCCGCGGTGGTGATCTTCATTCTGATGATCATCATGGGCCAGGCGCTATTCGGTACCTATCTGCGACTTGGTTTCGTCTCCTCGCTGTTCATTGATCACGCGTATCTGATCATTCTGGCAGTTGCTATGACATTGCCGGTGTTGACAGGTGGCATCGATTTGTCTGTCGGCGCCATTGTGGCCATTACTGCAGTGGTTGGCGTCAAGATGACGAATGCCGGCATCTCCGCTCCAATCGCGATGGTCGTCATGATTCTTATAGGCGTCGCATTCGGTTTGCTGACCGGCACGCTGATCGAGGAATTCAACATGCAGCCGTTCATCGCCTCTCTGGCATCGATGTTCCTGGCGCGTGGCATCGCATCCATCATCTCCACCAAGGCGCAGACCTTCCCCGAGAACAACAACTTCGATTTCATAGCGCAGAAGATCACCATCATCGACAATCCGAAGATCTCCCATGATCTCTACATCAATGTGGGCGTGATCATCGCGGTTCTTGTGGTTATCTTCGGCTATATCCTGCTGCACCACACCCGTACAGGACGCACTATCTACGCGATCGGCGGTTCCCGTTCCTCTGCCGAGCTGATGGGTCTTCCGGTCAAGCGCACGCAGTACATCATCTATCTGACCTCCGCCACGCTGGCCGCCCTCGCTTCCATCGTGTACACGGCCAACATCCGCTCGGCCATCAACACCGTGGGCGTCGGCTGGGAACTTGATGCAGTCGCATCCGTGGTCATCGGCGGTACCATCGTCACCGGCGGCTTCGGCTATGTGCTCGGCTCCGTCGTCGGCGCACTGGTTCGCTCCACCATCGATCCGCTGACTTCCGACTTCGGTGTGCCGGCGGAATGGACCACCATCGTGGTTGGCCTGATGATTCTCATCTTCGTCGTGCTGCAGCGTGCAGTGACCGCGGTCAACAGAAAAGAATAGGAGGTGTGGTCCGAATAAAATCATCCTGATTCCTTTTATCTTCCTTCCCTGATTGGAGGCGG
>ERZ779840.4183-NODE-4183-length-10817-cov-2.360342_pt1 | contig 10817 bp, 8 predicted proteins | sample MGYA00511561_ERZ779840 | MGnify/ENA primary metagenome ERZ779840 (study PRJEB29588, sample SAMEA2162036) | human gut metagenome | biome: human gut; feature: human-associated habitat; material: faeces | place: Denmark | collected 2008/2010 ...
GAATCTGATACCGATAAACGAGATACGCGAGCGCGACTTCCGCAAGAGCCGCTCGGTGGAGCGCTTCCAGAAGCGGCTTTGCGACGCGGGGATAAACGCGACGGTGCGCCGCACCCTCGGCGCGGACATCAGCGCGGCGTGCGGTCAGCTCAGGCGCGACGGCGGAATGAACGGTCAGCCGGGCGTATCTCAGCAGAAAACAGGCGGTGAGACATGAAAATTTTCAGCAAGACAGACATAGGTCTGCTAAGGGACGAAAACCAGGACTGCGTGTGGAGCGCTTCGCTCTCTGACGGAGCCTGCGCAGCCGTGCTGTGCGACGGAATGGGCGGCGAGGCTCACGGAGGGCTCGCAAGCCAGATAGCCGTCGACGTAATCTCAAAGCGCATTCTTGGGACTTTTTCCGAGATGATGAACCGCAATTCCGTGCGGAATCTCCTGATAACCGCGGTCTCCGCGGCGAACAGTTCCGTGGTAGACGCGGCGCGTAAGCAGCCGGAGGGCGCCGTAATGGGCACGACCTGCGTAGCCGCGATAGTTTCCGGCGGCAGGGCGTACATCGTGAACGTCGGCGACAGCAGGGGATACCACCTGTTTACCAGCGAGGACAGCGAGTGCATTCAACAGGTGACGAAGGATCATTCCCACGTGCGCGACCTCATCGACCGCGGCGAGATCACCGAAGAGCAGGCGAAGCTCCACCCCGACCGCAACAAGATAACCCGGGCAATAGGCGCTGAGGAAATGGTCACTCCCGATTATTTCGAGCTTGACCTTGCGGACGGCGACATGCTTCTGCTGTGTTCCGACGGGCTTTCGTCCTATGGCGACGATATGGATATTCTCGACATCTGCTTCGAGTATCCAACGGAGGAGATCTGCGATAAACTCGTTGATTACGCCAACGGGAACGGCGGTCATGATAATATTTCCGTCGCGCTCATCGCGGTGTGAATATTACAGTTTGATTACAAATTTTACAATTCGGTTGACATTTTCAGGGCTTATATGTTATTATATATAAGAACTGTTGGATAGTTATTATCAGCGCCCGCCGCTTCCATACGGCGCGGGAGCTTTAAACATAATGTATGGAGAAATGGCGGAGCAAATATGGACAGTAATATCGGAAAGAAGCTTGATGGCAGATATGAGCTGCTGGAGCTTATCGGCGTCGGAGGAATGGCGGATATCTACCGCGCCCGCGACATTGTTGAGGACCGCATTGTTGCTGTAAAGATACTTAAAACCGAGTTTGCGGGCAGCGATGAGTTCCTGCGCCGCTTCCGGAACGAATCTAAGGCGATCGCGCTTCTCTCTCACCCGAACATCGTGAAAATTTACGACGTAGGCTTCACCGACAAGGTGCAGTTTATCGTCATGGAGTATGTCGACGGCATCACGCTCACCGACTACATCGAGCAGCAGGGCGTGCTCAAATGGCGCGACGCGGTGCATTTCACCGTGCAGATACTTAAAGCGCTTCAGCACGCGCACGACCGCGGGATAGTACACCGCGACATAAAGTCCAGCAATGTTATGCTGCTCAGCGACGGCACCATCAAGGTCATGGATTTCGGCATTGCGAGATTCAACCGCGAGAACAACAAAACCGTGTCTGAAAAGACCATCGGTTCGGTGCACTACATCAGCCCGGAGCAGGCGCGCGGCGACATCACCGACGAGCGCAGCGACATCTATTCCGTCGGCGTAGCGCTTTACGAAATGCTGACCGGCAGGAAGCCGTTCGACGGCGATACGCCGGTTTCCATCGCGCTCATGCACATGCAGAGCACCCCGAAGAAGCCCACCGAGATCAACAGCACTATCCCGGAGGGGCTTGAGCAGATCGTGCTCCGCGCTATGCAGAAGGATCCCGCGCAGCGTTACCAGACCGCCGGCGAGATGATAAAGGATCTTGAGGAATTCAAGGCGAATCCGAGCATTATTTTCGAATATAAGTACAACTCCACGGACGGCACCACAAAGTATTTTGACCGCCCCATTCCGGCTGCCGAGCAGGAGCGCAACCGCCGCAAGCAGGCAGTACGCACCGAGCCGGAGGAGGACTACGAAGAGGACGACTACGACGAGGACGACGAGGACGAGTACGAGGAGCGCCGCTCCCCGCTTATCCCGATACTCTTTGCAGTGGGAACCGCGTTCGTTATCGCGACAGTGTTCCTTGTAATGACCATCGTATTCAAGAACCTGAACGTGACTCCCGAGCAGGTCGGCTCCGTTGCAGGCATTTCCAGCGGCTCCACGGTGAGCGTGAACGACAGCAACGAGTACCTCATGCCGAACCTTATCGGAATGTCCTGGGACGAGGCCAAGTCCAAGTATTCCCAGTACATGACGCTGGTTCCCGAGCAGGAGTGGAGCGAGGTAACGAAGGATCAGATATTCGATCAGGAGTACCCCGAGGGACGTAAGGTCAAGATAGGCACCGAAGTCACTGTAAAGGTCAGCATGGGTATCCGCCAGATAGAGGTGCAGGATCTTGAGAACCTCAGCGCCGCTATTGCAGAGAGCAAGCTCCAGAAGGATGGCTTCAAGGTCAAAAAGACCTTCGAGGAATCCGACGATATCGCGAAGGATTACGTTATCCGCACCGAGCCTGGCGCTCACGAGATGGCGGATCAGGGAAGCACCGTTGTGCTGGTTATCAGCATGGGTCCCGAGGACACCTCTGTAAACGTTCCGAAGTTCGTTAACCTCCCGCTTTCCGTTGCGCTTGAGCGCGCGGCTGAGTACCACCTCGACCCGCAGGTGCGCTACGAGGACAGCGAGGACGTCGAGAAGGACGTTGTAATGGAGCAGAGCATTGATCCGGGAAGCATGGTAGACCGCGATACGCCTATCGAGCTTGTCGTAAGCACCGGCGAGATCAGCGAAAAGACCAGAAAGTTCACATATTCGCTGCCGAAGAAGGCTTCCGGCGAATTTGAGTTCAGATACTATGTTGACGGCGTTCTTGACGAGGAATCCAAGGTAACGCTCGATATCGGCCTTGCGTCCAGCAAGTCGATGACCTACACCGTGACCGGTAAGGCAGGCGAGACCAGGACCGTAACCATCAAGGTAACGTCCCTTGACACCGGAAAGACGGGCAGCTACGGCGAGATAATCGTAAACTTCCCTGAGGACGGCAGCAAGGCAACGCTTGAGGACAGCTTCGACGGCTCCATCTTTGCAGAGCTCCAGAAGGCTGACGCCGGCTCCGAGCCTACGGTAGACACCACCGAGCCGGAGAACCCGGGCGATACCTCTGACGCCGGACACTCCGAGCCTGAGAATACGACTTCTTCATCTCACACGGAAACAACTCCGGTTGAGCCTGATCCTGGAATTTCAGTCGACTGATCAAGGGGGTAATGGTATTTCTGCTGAATATCATCACGGAATAATTACAAAAGCAGTCGGGGGCATCTATTATGTAGATGCCCTTTCGGGCTTTGAAAAAGACGGAAGGGGAGTACCGGACGGGACGACCTTCAAATGCGCGGCAAGGGGACTTTTCAGGAAGAACGAGATAAGCCCCAGCGCCGGGGATAACGTCATTGTGGAGTGCCAGGAGAATCACGAGCCGCTTATCTCAAAGATACTGGAGCGCCGGAATTACCTTGTGCGCCCGCCGCTCGCGAACCTGGACGGAATCGTGTTCGTGATAAGCTGCGCCGACCCGGCTCCGAACCGCTTTGTGCTGGACAAGCTCATCGCGATAGCCGACAGCAAGCAGATCGAGCCAATGATAGCGTTCACAAAGCCGGATCTTCAGCAGGCGGAGGAGCTTGCCGGGATATACCGCAGCATAGGGATCAGGGTCTGCATGGTGAATAACCTGACCGGCGAGGGCGCGGAACCAGTCCGGGAGTTCATAAATGGCAGAGTGACCGCATTTATCGGCAATTCCGGCGTGGGGAAGTCCAGCCTGATGAATTCGCTGTTCCCGCAGCTAGGGCTTGAGACCGGGATAATCAGCAAGAAACTCGGAAGGGGAAAGCACACCACCCGCCAGGCGCAGCTATACCGCCTGTCCGAGCTTGACCCTGCCATGACCGGCTACGCTGCGGATACCCCGGGATTTTCCACGGTTGATACGGAGCGATACTGCCGTATTCCCGCCGGGGAGCTTGACAACAGCTTCCGCGAGTTTGCGAAGTTTGCCGAGAACTGCCGCTTTGCCGACTGCGCCCACATCAAGGAAAAGGACTGCGCCGTCCGCGCCGCCGCCGAAAGCGGGGAGATCGCAAAGTCGCGCTATGAAAGCTACCTCAGAATGCACGAGGAAGCAAGAAAGATAAACGACTGGGAGTGACAACATGTCAAAGATATGCTCAATAATCTGCGGAGCGCCGGACGGGAGCCTTCCCGAGAAGCCGGAGGGGCTGATAATCTGCGCCGACAAGGGGCTTGACCACGCGCTTGCCGCAGGATTGACCCCGGATATGATCGTAGGAGATTTCGACAGTGCAAACAGCAAGCCGCCGGAGGGTATACCAGTGGTCCGCACTATACCCGAGAAGGACGATACGGATACGATACTTGCCTGCGAGGCCGCGATAGAGGAAGGCTGCGATGAGATCCGGCTGTACTGTGCGCTTGGCGGCAGAACCGACCACACCATCGCGAATATCCAGACGATGGAGATGATGCGCCAGCGCGGCGTGAATGTCACGATAGTTGGTAACGGCGAGCGAATTTACCTTGTCCACGAGCGCGAAGCTGAAATTCCGCGCTTCAGGGGCTACGTTTCGGTGTTTTCCTACGGCGAGACCTGCATTGTCAGCGAATACGGAATGAAATACGGTCTGGTGCGCTACCGCCTGGACAACGCCTATCCGCTGGGCGTAAGCAACGAGGTCGCCGACGAGGTCGGAAGGGTTATCGTACACGGCGGAACGGCGCTTGTAATCGAACATCACGAATAAAAAATCCCCGGTACATCGTACCGGGGATTTTTTCTGTTGCGATTTGTTAAGCTACCGGTTCAGAGGTCGCTGAAATATCAGCGGGTCTGTCCGGGTGGGTGAAATCCTTGTTGCTGCCGAAGCCTGAATCGCTGCGCACCCACGAGCCGCCGTCCTGATTCCACGTGCCGGAGCCGCTTCCACTGGCTCCGCCGCCGCTTACTCCGTCGGTTGCCGTGACGGTGGTGAGCAGAGTGTCGTCCGCATAGATGGAGTAGCTCGAACCCGGGAGGAAATCCTTGGTGGAGAATATCAGGGATTCACAGTCCTTAGGTGTGACCGTGCTGATAATGTCCGCGCCGTCCGCGTTGCGTACTTCAATGGTGCTTCCCGCGCCGACCTTGTTGTAGACCGACAGGCAGGGCTGCGAGAGCGTACTCGGTGCCTGAGCCATTCCGCGGGAGCCGAGCGCGATGAGCGTTCCGCCGCACATTGCAAACGAGATATCGTAATCAAGCGCACCATCGCGGTTGCTAGTGGGACCGAACACAACGAGAGTACCTCCGCTCATAGAAACGGTTCCGTTGGAGTCGATTCCGTCGCCGTCCGCGTTGGAGGTAATGCTGCCGTCTGAGATAGAAATATACGGAGTAGTTCCGGTGGCGGAGTTATCGCAGGCGTTTATGCCGTCGTTGTAGGCACGAAGGCTTATCACGCCGCCGTTTATCTCAACGCCGTTCGCTTCCAGGCCTTCGGCGCTTGTTGTAATGTTGATCTCGCCGTTGTTGATTGTCAGTATCGTGTCGGCATGGATACCGTCATCGCCGCTGGAGATGTTGAAGGTTCCGCCGCCTATCGTGATGTTTCCGTTGGAGTGCACCGCGTCGTCGGCGCAGTCGGCGGTTATTCTGCCGTCGGTTATCGTGATGGCGTTCCCCGCCTTGAGTCCCTTCATGCTTTCCGCAGAGTTCCCCTCGAAGTCAGTCATGCTGCTGAAATCAAATCCGCCGTTCCCGTTGTGTGAGAATCCACCCCATCTGCCGCCGAACTGGTCGTCCGAGGTGTATTCGACCGTGGAGCTTCCGCCTCCGGTCTGTACGTATATCGTGCCTCCGGAAATATTGAGGTTGTTTTCCGCCTGAATGCCGTCGCGACCGCAGTTCAGCGTGTAGCTGCCGTCGGTAATGCTGATGTAGCCCTTCTGCTGGTCGGTGGAGTTTGTGGATTTAAGCCCGTCGCAGCCGCTGTTGACAGTCACGGTGCCGGAAGCCCCGAGCAGGTAATCCTTGCCTATGATACCGTCCTCAGCGGCGTTCACGTTGATGATACCGCCGCAGAGCTTCAGACCGTCGCGGCTGTTTATGCCGTCCTTGTAGTTTCCGGTGACATTCAGCGTGCCGCTTCCGTTTATCACGAGGGTTTCGCGGGAATAGAGCGCAGCCGCGTTGTTCTCGGCGTTTTCAGCGGAATATCCGGTGCCGTCGGAGAGCGAGTTCACCGAATTCCCCGTGAGAGTCAGAGTGAGCTTGTCCGCCTTGTTGCAGAGTATCGCGGGGCCGTCCGAGCAGGAGAGGTCAACGCCGTTCATTATGAGATACACCGCGTCGTCCTTGCCGCAGTCTATAACGAGCTGACCGTCCGGTGTGTTTCCCGAAACGGAGTAATATCCCGCCTTGCTGATGGTGACGACCTTACCGCTGACTGAAACACCGCTGCCGTGGAGATCAGCGCCGCCGTCGGTAAATGCAATGCTGCTTCCCGAGCCGGTAGCCGGGGTCAGATCCTTTTCGCTTACGGTGTGCATGTGCGAAACCGCCGAAGCGTCCGCGGTTTCCGTCCGGACGGCTGCGTCGTTTTCCTGTGTGACCTCGCTTGAGCGAAGCGGGTCTTTCGTGCAGCCCGTATTTACAGATAAAGCAATAGAACAGAGCGCAGCCAACGCTCTTAATCCTGATCTCATAGTTTGCTCCTTATAAATTAGATGCCTAAAAAAGCGTGGTGAATTCAAAGCTGTTCCGCCGATTCCGGCAGGGCAGCGATGGAAATAGTCAGATTTCCGTTGCGTTCGCGAAGGCGGTCTATCATTTCCTTTTCGCGGGAGGGGTCTTTTTCGGTTATCTGGTAGCGCAGGTCGAAAAGCGTACCCATAGCGGTGGTCTTGACCTGCACCAGCTCGTGCTCCGAAAGATACTCATCGAAAATATCGTCAAAAATGCCGGTGTAGTCGAGGTTCTCCGGAATAAGCACGCGCAGCAGTTTCCGGCGCGTAACGTTCCGGAACCACGGCGTAGAGCTTACCGCAGCGAGAACCAGTCCAATGACGACCGCGATGACGACGGCGAACGCGATGTATCCCATTCCGGTTGCAAGACCTATGCAGACCGCGTAGAAAATAAAGCAGATATCGCGTGAACTGCCGGGTGCCGATCGGAACCTGACCAGGCTGAACGCGCCCATAACGGCAACGCCGGCTCCGATAGACCCGTTGACCAGCATAATGACCGCCTGAATCAGCACGGGAAGCACCAGCATGGTCACGAACATATTCCGCGAAGGCTGCCGCGTCGTGAGCCTGTAGACCGCAGCCGCGCCAAGTCCCAGCAGCAGGGAAGCCGCAGTGCAGATGAGCATTGAGGTTATCGACAGACCCTCGGAACTAATTATTGTGTCGAAGATATTATTCAAAACTGTCACTCCAAAGTAGAATTATGTGGTGCAAAGATCCTGAAAGCGCTGTTTGTAAACCGAGCCGTACTTTGAAAACGAGCCGGGGTGTATCCCGAGTTCGGAAAGCGTACCGGCGAGCCACAGCGGAATCGACGAAGCCGACTTTATTTCCATTATCCGGAACGGCTGCCCGGGAATGGTATCGCCGTCGGTGCCGTTCCGGAGGTCGAGGTCGCCGAGCCGGTACCTTATGTTTCCGTCGAGCGTGAGCCGGAGCTCCGGGTCGTCAGCGCCGTGGAAGGCTCTGCGGTCGTAGAATACGGCGGCTCTGGGTATCAGGCCGTCGCGGCGTATCCTGGGGGTCATTTCCGCCGTGACCTGCCGTGCTCCGTAGTCGCCGGATTCCGGCGGTATGCCTTCCGTCAGGAATCGCATAGCCTGCGCAAAGTCCGTGGAAACACGGCGCTTGTAGACTACTCCGTCGTATTTCTTTTTTATCTCAAGGAACACCGGGGAGCTGTCCGTCGGAGTACCGTAGGCGCGCAGCCGGAGCTTTTCCTTGTAGACAGGCTTGTCAAGGGAGATCCGGGCGAGTATGTCGTCCGGCGAATCGCAGTAGAGCGAGCAGATTGTCTGGCGGGAATATTCGTCCTCGATCATGAAGCCGGAAATTTTCTGAAGAACTGCCTCGGTCTGCTGACTGGTAAGCAGGTATTTTATCTCCATACGCTGAAAAGTATTCGCATATGCCATACCGCTCACCCCGCTTTTCGTATACATGCATTATACATTATTTCTGTGACAGTTTTATGATAGATGGCAAATTATTTCCCGTGCCAGTGAGAAATATGTGTTAATAAATTGTGCAATTCGACCGAATGAATGATGTATTTCTCCTGAAATGGAAAAAAACAGCGCCCTCCGCAGCCGGAGAGCGCCGATTTGTAATTTACTTGATGTCGCTGATGTACATAGCGTCACCGAACGAGAAGAATCTGTAGCGCTCCTTCACGGCTACTTCATAGGCGTGGAGCGTCTTTTCGCGCCCGAGGAACGCGCTGACGAGCATTATGAGCGTGCTTTCGGGCAGGTGGAAGTTGGTTATCAGCCCGTCGATGACCTTGAATTCGTAGCCGGGGTAGATGAAAATTCCGGTGTCCTGTGTGAGTATCGGGGAGTTCGCGCCGGTCAGCGGGGAGTTTCCCTTATCTGCTTCAGTCGGTGAGAAAAGCTCCGGCTGAACGCCCGCAGCGGATTCCAGCGTGCGGCAGGAGGTAGTGCCGACGGAGATCACGCGGCCGCCGTTTGCTTTGCAGCGGCGTATTTTTTCAGCGGTTATCTCCGGAACGGAGTAGTGCTCCACGTGCATTTTGTGGTCGAGAATGTTATCCACGCTCACCGGGCGGAACGTGCCAAGGCCGACATGCAGTGTGACGAACACGACCTTCACGCCTTTTGAGCGAATTGCATCGAGCAACTCCGGCGTAAAGTGCAGACCGGCCGTCGGCGCAGCGGCAGAACCTTCCTCTTTGGAATACACCGTCTGGTAGCGCTCTTTATCCTTGAGCTTTTCTTTAATATAGGGCGGCAGCGGCATCTGGCCAATCTTATCCAGCTCCGTGAAGAAGTTCGTACCCTTGTCGTAATGGAAGCGGATCATGCGGTTGCCGTCGTCCTTCACTTCGATGACCTCGCAGGTCATGGAGCTGCCCTCGAACGTGAACGATGTGCCGACCTTTGCACGCTTGCCCGGACCTGCAAGTGCTTCCCATACGTCGTCACCGCAATTTTTCAGAAGCAAAAATTCAACGTGCGCACCGGTCTCGTTTTTAATGCCGTAAATACGCGCAGGCAAAACACGGGAATTGTTGAGCACAAGACAATCGCCCTCATTCAAATACTCCGTGATGTCGTGAAAATGTCTGTGCTCGATCTCACCGGTTGTTTTGTCCAACACCATCAGACGCGAAGCGTCACGCGGTTCAATCGGCGTCTGGGCGATAAGTTCTTCCGGAAGCTCAAAATCAAAATCTTTTGTCTGTAAAGTTTGCGTATCCAAGTATATTCCTTCCAATCTGAATTAAAATAGCCGCATCCCCCAAATTACGCAGGATTATTCTAAGAATTTTTCATAAATAAATTGACAACAATCCGTATTCCATGTATTATAATAAGGATAGAGGCGCGGTTTGTAAAAGTATCCGCGGGTTTTGGCCCTCCACAGGCATCGGCCCGCAGCACAAGGACACACCGCCGAAGATCTTAGCGCATGTGGTACGCTTGGATCTGGTTGCTGTGGCGAAAGCCCCGTAACTGTCATCTGCAATAGGATGGAGTGCTATCAGAGCTTTTCCGCAGGGAGACTTTCGTAAAAGCCTGTGCACATTCTATTATATTGTATGTATGACCGGATTTCAACCGGTTTTTTTTCGCTCAAAAATGAAATTTGACCTTAATTTTGTTTTTGAGCGTACATTTCATCATTTTTGAAAGGATGTCCTGTAAACAGGACGGGTGAAAGAAATGAAAAAGTATAATGTCGGTATCATTGGTTGCACAGGCATGGTCGGTCAGCGTTTTGCAACGCTCCTTGAAAACCATCCGTGGTTCAACGTGACCGCGCTTGCGGCCTCTTCCCGCTCCGCCGGTAAAACATATAAAAGCGTCGTAGAAAAGCGCTGGGCTATGAAAACGCCCATTCCCACAAGTATGGCGGATATGATCATCTTAGACGCTGTTGCAGATATGGACGAAGTCGTCTCCAAGGTCGATTTTGTATTCTGCGCCGTCGATATGAAAAAAGACGAAATCCGCGCCCTTGAAGAAGCTTATGCGAAAAAGGAGTGCCCGGTCGTCTCCAACAACAGCGCAAACCGCGGCGTCGAGGATGTGCCGATGGTTGTGCCGGAGATCAACGCCGACCACATTGAGATCATCAACGCACAGAGAAAGCGCCTCGGCACAAAGCGCGGCTTTATTGCGGTTAAATCAAACTGCTCGCTGCAAAGCTATGTGCCCGCCCTTTACCCGCTTGATGAAAAATTCGGCGTTGAAAGGGTACTTGTTTCCACCTATCAGGCAATTTCGGGTGCGGGCAAGACCTTTGAACGCTGGCCCGAAATGATAGATAATGTTATCCCCTTTATAGGCGGCGAGGAAGAAAAGAGCGAAAAAGAGCCGCTTAAAATTTGGGGCAAAATTGAAAACGGCGAAATAGTACCGGCAGAAAGCCCGAAA
>ERZ779840.4190-NODE-4190-length-10808-cov-5.584395_pt1 | contig 10808 bp, 8 predicted proteins | sample MGYA00511561_ERZ779840 | MGnify/ENA primary metagenome ERZ779840 (study PRJEB29588, sample SAMEA2162036) | human gut metagenome | biome: human gut; feature: human-associated habitat; material: faeces | place: Denmark | collected 2008/2010 ...
CATCCATGTACTCCAACGTGTTCGTCTCTATCCCTCTGATTCTCTGGCATTTAAGTGCTGCCTCTTGCGTGATGTGAGTTTGATTCGTTGTCAGCATTTTGTGTCCGATTTCCAAGTAAATGGGGATTCCTTCGAGCTTCTGCCTGAAGCTGATATAATACGTCCCTTTCGGGTAATCTTTTTTATAAGCACCCAAATCATTCTTTGTCCGTCCAACTCTTTTCCTTGCTCTGCCCCGTACTTCCACATAATCCACGCCGTAATCCGCATTTTCGCTCCCATAATAATCTTGCAGCAAAACTGCCAGCACATCCTCTGCCGCAGACAGCGGCTGGTCATTTTCTTCTGCAAACAACGTTTCTGGATTCATTTCATTCGGATAATAATAGTCGCTGCTGTAATCCCAGTTTCCAAGGCGCTTTGCAAGCGGTTCATCAAGGTTGACCTGAAAAAAAGCCAAATTCGTTTCTTCTGGGTTTGCGCAAAAAATTGTTGTCGCATTGCTCACATCCACACTTAATTTTGAGAGAATATCAAAATCTTCGTAAAGGATTCCATTTCCCTGTTCTTCGGATTTGATCAGTCCTTTTTCTTCCGCAACATCTTTTCCCATTACCGCGCTTACCTGTAAAATCGGCACATTTTCCACCTCAGGCACAATAATGGGTATGTCTACGCTTACTTTGCCGTTCGGCGTTTCATAAGTCTGCGTCCACCGCCCCATCACTTCAACCTGTTGGCGCAGTTCGGAAATGGAAACCATATCGGCACTTGCTACCGACAGCACCAGCACAAATACCAGTACAAAAAATGCGGCTATCCATTTTTTCATTGTACATCCTCCCATGTAATGATTTTCGGGCAATACACCTGCTCATTTCGGGTCAGCCGCACGTCCTCCATCATGCCCGTCTGCGCATTGATGAGCAACGGTCTGTAAGCATACTGATTTCTATACCGATTCACATACAGACTATTTTCCCTATCCCAAATCCGAGATTGTCTGAATTCCTCTTTTGCAGAATCCAGATAGTCACACTCGCAAATCCAAACAGGATACAACGTATATGATTCGTTTGCTTCATCATTTAAGTACATGCAGTAACCCAGTTTCAGCACATATACATTGCGGATATTGCCTGCTGCAATCTTTTCCTCTATACTCGAAAGGATAACGTCAAAACTCTGGAGCGGCACATTTTCTACCGCCACATTCTGCTCTTTGAGCCATGAAAAGACAAACCAGAAACTGCCGTCATCCTGATATTCAAAGAAGGCGTTATCCAATGCGTTCATTTTTGTCATCTTTTTCCATTCAGCACTGATTATTCCCTCTTTACCGGTAAACGCTTCCGAATCCGCCACTCTGCGCACGCTAATGTAGATCGGAACGCCCCGCATCCTTTGACGGATGACAAGCTCATACGTCCCCATCAGGCTGCTATTTACATACTCTCCCAGTTTGTAATCTTCCATATTCTTAACCTTGTGATCCCGCGACCGTACTTCGACTGCATCCAAGAAAACATCCTTTTCTTCCGGATAAAAATACGCTATGACCTTTTCACAGCAATCCATCGCCTGTTGCAGCGAATTTGGATTGTCCTCCGCATAGGTTGTTTCCGAATCAAATTCGCCCGGCGCAAAAAATACGCTTTGGTATTTCATTTTATCCGTCCGCTTATCCTGCGGAAAATGATACTGTCCACCCAAATAGACGTGTTCATTTTGTTCCGCACGGTCTGGAATACTGATTGTTCCCACCGTACTTTCCGCATTGTTTAGATAGCTGAAAAGCCCGCTTTCCTCGTATTCAATCGACCAACCGTCACTGTTCTCGCGTTTGAGTGGGTACTCTTTCCTATTCAATGCGTCGTTTTCTACCGCATTGTACGCTTCCACCGTTACGATCGGCATAGCTTCTACTTCCGGCACGATGATCGGCACATCGACCTCAATCGTCCGCCCATGCGCTTCGTAGGTCTGCGTCCAGTGTCCTATGGCTTCAACCTGCTGCCGCAGTTCGGAAATGGAAACCATATCGGCACTTGCCAGCGTCGGAACAATCATCATCAAGCAAAGCCAGAGCATCATTTTCTTCATGTATTTTCCTTCTTTCTCTACCACAAAAGAAACAGGGCGACCCCAACCGGAGCCGCCCCAGAAGGGAGGTTACTTCATGAGGACGATCTCCTCGTTTTCAGTTTCCGCAGTCTTATCGCTGTGGTCAATACCCGTCGCCGTCGGCACAAGCACCATGCTGTTCATGCTTTCCGGCAGATCATAGCGAACCTTGACGAAGAACTGTCCGTCTGCATTCACGCCATAAGCACCGTCGTGGTTTTGCAGCTCCACACCGTCAGCAACGAGCTTATAGTCGTTGATATACGGCATTCCCATTTCCTGCTTGCCGTCCACACTCGCTTTAAACGCCGCAGCCCATTCCGGCGCATCGAACACGACCTCGCCGCTGATATCCACATCGGACACGCGGATCGTCGCCTGCGCATTGTATGCGCTAGTCGTCACAGAACCGGTGTAGGCTTCGGTCTGACCGTTCAGCTTGACCTTGAACGGCAGGCGGAAGATGCCGCGGTTCTCCGGGGTCATGAGTTCGCTGGAATACACGTTGTTTTCGTCCTGGCAGTAAACGGACATGCCATACAGGATAGACATTTCAATTTCGATCTCATCCGTCGGTTCAAAGCCATCCGGCATTTCGACCTCCTGATAGCCCTGAATCGTGTACTCGTTGACCATCTCGGAACCGCTGTCCAGAATCATCAGCGGCTTGCCGTTCATCGCCGCGCCGTCGCCCACGCCCATGGATTCGAAGGCGATGTATCCTTTCGGATGCGCGGAGAAATACGTCACAACTTCCTGATTCATATTGTCGTCGTAGAGGGAGTAATGCCCGACGAACTTGCCTTCCTGCGTGTCGTCCCACTTCTCAAAGCCGGTCGGCATTCCGTCGCCGGTGATGAAGCCGGTCTTGCAGTCGCTGGTCAGCGTGTAGGAATAATACAGCTTGTAGCCGTCGAAGTACGCCTGATTGAGCGTCAGGTTGAAGCGGCGGTTGTACAGACTCGCCATCAGCTCGTCATAGACGGTCTTTGGCGCTTCCGTCGCGGTCTGCTCCGGTGCTTGCGCTGCCTGCGTATCGTTGTATGTTGCAGAAGCATTTTCCAGCTTTTCCAGCCGTCCGACGCTCTGCTCGTTCTGCTGGTCGTTCACAGACTGTCCGAACACGCCGAGGTTCGCAGCCAGCGCCGCGCCGCCGACAACAAGGGTCAATACGATAGCAAATACCAATGCGGCAGAAATCTTTTTCTTCACGACTTTTTCTTCCTTTCTAATTGCTCGAAGCACCGCCTGACGGCGTTCGAGCGGAAACTCGCTGTCAGAAAGGCATGCTTTCAGCGCGTTCCCCAACTTTTTTTCATCCACCAAAATCACACCTTTCCAGTCTCTTTTTGAGCATCTCTTGGGCTCTGGTTAATTTGTGATAGATCGTTCCGGTTGCCTGATGCAGAATCTCTGCGATCTCCGGTGCTGTCAAATCCTGATAGAAGCGCAGCAGGATCACCTCGCGGTATTTCTGGGGCAGTGTTTGTACCGCCGCATACAGCTGCTGTGCCTCATCTGACGCTTCCGGCGCCGAAAGCGTCATCATTTCAACTGGGATCGTTCGGTCTTCGAAGCGGAACCACTTTTTTCTTCTTTCGTCCCTGCAAAGATTGACGGCGATGCGAGTCAGCCAAGCTTTTTCACTTTCCGGCCGTTCCCCGCGGAAGCTGTCCATCTTTTTATACGCTCTGATAAATGTTTCCTGAACGATGTCCTGCGCCAGATGCCTGTCGCCCAGCAGCACTGTGCATGTGCCGGTCAGCATCGCGCCATATGTTTCCATCATTCGGGAGAGTTCCGCTTCAGAGGCTTTACCCGGTACCAAGGTATTGCCCATCACGCTCTCTCACCTTCCTTTCACTTACCAAGACGCAAATTTTCGCGGATATTGACACTTATTTTTAGTTTCTTTCGATTATTTTTCGAAAGTGGTGTTCTATGCTTATATTAGGCATGTTTTGCCAAATAATTAAAAGTCTGTTCCGTAAATATACTATTTCGCTGCATCCATTATATCATCCTTTTTCATGCTACATAAAAGAAATCAGCCATCTGTGGAAGATGGCTGACGTTGTTTCATCAGAGATACAGTACGGAAACGGACACCATGTCATCGCTTGCCAATGCCAGCGTCGGTACAATCATCAAAACACAGAACAAAATGTTATTTTTCTCATTGTGTATTCTCCCATGTGATAATCCGCGGGCAGTAAGCCGGCTCTTGTTTTTTTATCAAATAAGGCTCTATCTGTCCAGTTTGAGCATTAATCACAAGCTGCTTATAATAATACTGCTTCCGATCATCCTGAACCTGCTCAAATTTTTTCAACTCTTCCTTTGCAGACTCTGTATAATCACACTCACACATCCAAACCGGATAAATCGTATATATATTTTTTCCTTCATCACTGAAATAGACGCAATATCCCAATTTCAAAGCATATATTTTCCTAATCTTTCCCTTTTCAATTTCCTTTTCCAAGTTATTTATAATTACATCAACATTTTGTAATGGTACATCTTCTTCAATTTTATTTACTCTTTTCAGCCATACTGCATCCAGCTCAAATCGACTTCTATTCATAAACTCAAAATAATTATCTCCCACACGCCATAGCTTTACATTTTTTCGCCAAAAATCGTTTACACCCTTTTTGCCTTTATCAGAAGCCAAATCCAAGGAAAGTCTATCTCCAACATCTACATAAATTGGAATTCCGTCCATCATTTCTCTAATACTCAGATTATATGTTCCTGACGGATAATCTTCCACATAATCTCCAAGATTATAATCATCTATCCCTTTAACCTTATGCAGCCGAGAACGCAGTTCCACACGATCCACCATAACAGCTGGCTCTTCAGGGTAGAAATAACCGATAATCTTCTCAAGATTCGTTACAGCATTTTCCAGCGATGCAGGATTGTCCTCCGCATAGATATCCGCCTGATCGATCTCATATGGGTAAAAAAATTTACTCGTATATTTCGTATTCAGATTATGCTCATCTCTTGGCGAAGAATAGTTCGCATTGAAGTTCACCTCTTCAAAATCATCGAGATCCGATGCCTTTGCTTCTCCTGTTATGCCTTCTTCTAAAAGCAAATTAGACTCCGCATACACTGAACAGCATCCGTCTTCTCCGATTTTCTCCAGCATAGTTCCATCTCTGGTTAAACGCCGCTCGTATACCGCATAGTATGGCTCAACCGAAAAAACAGGAAATTCTTCCACTTCAGGAACTATAATGGGGATATCTACTTGCACCGTTCTTCCTTTTGCTTCATAGCTCTCATTCCAACTTCTTCTTTGGTTTTGGAGTTCTTTAATTCCATACATGTTATTTTCCGATTCTCCTTGTGCAAAGAAGAACACCTCTAATAAAACAGTGATTAAAAAAAACAGCGTTTTTTTCATAATTTTCTCCTTATAATATAATGAAGCAGGAATCTGCTTCATTATATTTATAACATTTACTTATTCACATCATAACGACCATTCAGCGTAATTCTGCTAATGCCATCATTGTTATAATAGTTTGTATTTCCACGCGCCGATACGGTATAAAAGATCCTACTTTTAATATTATTATTCTGAATCGGAACACTCAGACCCTGCGTACACCACTTCGAGCCACGCGTTGTATTCGTTTTCACTTCAATGCCACGGAAGTGATTGGTATATTCGTCCGTATCCACGTTATCATGATGATACACATAGATCGCAGCAGACCCGCTTTCTTTAAGAGCAGTTTCAGAATTATTCGTATAATTCGTTGTGCTATCGCAGCGAACCGGAATTGAAAGCCTTTCTGCGCTCGCAACGCTCATCAAACTTGCCATCATTGCGCCTGCCATAACCAACGTCGCCAGTTTCTTCATAAATTTTTCCTCCTTATTAGTTCTCGTCGCTTGTGTTGTCAACCCTCCATCTCAGTGGTGTACTTTTTTGATTCTTGCGGACACCATCGCTTTCAGCGACGGAGCTTCCCAGCTTGTTTGCAGGAATCATATTTTGTACCCACTCTCTTCATAAGCCATTGGAATCGACCTCTTTTTTCTTTATTTTACATGATATTCCCCTCTTCTCCTAGACTTGTCGCGAAATCCCCTTTTTTCGACGCGAATTTCATTTTAGATACTCTTTAGGCTCACTTTAATGATTCCCATTACAGTTCTCCTTTACAATTCATGGCATTAGCATAACACACTTCATAATATATCAACATTTTTATTTAGCATTTAACCTATATTGAGATTAACAGTTACCATGTCACAACCGTTGGACAATATGTTTGTTTCTCATCTGTTATCACCATCGGTTCAATTTCACCAGTTTGTGCATTTATTACAATTCTCTTATAGTATGGTTGTTCTCTATCGTCAGTTACCCAGCTTAACGGACGCAATTCTTCTTTTGCTGATTCAACATAAGCACATTCGCATATCCAAATCGGATATAATACATATCCAGTTTCATCCAATTCGTCGAAATAAACGCAATATCCAAGTTTCAGTGCATATACGTTTCTAATATTCCCTGCAAGTATCTTTTCCTCGATTTTCTTTATAATTACATCTATATCTTTTAATGGAACATCTTCTTCTATAACCTTCGATTTTTTCATCCAAATAGAGTTTAACATAAAACTCTTCTCATTCATAAATTCAAAGAAATTAGATGCTATTCCTGTTATTCTCACCTTTCTTTTCCAAAGCTCTGGTTTTTTTTTCGTCAATTCAGGGGACATTTTTCCTCCTACATCCATATAAATCGGTATCCCATTCATCATTTGACGAATACCTAAATTATATGTTCCACTCAAGTAATCTGATACATAATCTCCCAATATATAGTCGTCCATTCCTTCTACTTGATGAAGTCTTGACCTGAGCTCTACTCTATCCACACATACGCTTGACTCTCCGGGGTAAAAGTACTCAATGATTTTCTCAAGATATTTAATAGCTTCTTCTAGGGAGATGGGATTATCCTCCGCATATACACTAGACAATTCTCTTTCATATGGATAAAAAATTTCATTTGTATATTTTGTTTTTGAATTTTGCTTATTAAATGGTGCTGAGTAATCTACCAACATTCCTGCTTCTTCATAATCATCCAAATCTAAAACTTCCACTTTTCCTCTTTCCGTTTGTTCTTCACCCATATATGTTAAAAGTTCACAGTCCTCATAAACTGAATACCAGCCCTCTTCACCTATCTTTTCCATTGGTTCTACTCTGTTCACCAAACATTGTCCATTTACCGCATAATATGGTTTTACTGATATTACAGGAATCTTCTTTACATCTGGAATAACAATCGGAACATCAACATCTATTCTCCGTCCATTTGAATTATATTCGCTTTTCCACTCGCTTCTTTTCGCACAGATTTCCCTTATATTGTTCATATCGTTTTCTGCCAAGCAGCATGTCCACAAAAACATGAGCATACTCATCAAACATATGCATATTCTTCTCATACTTTCTCCTTGTTTTTCAATAAACAAATATTATGAGGCAAATCGCCTCATGATACTTAAAATCTTACAGATTTACATTGTAAGAGCCATTCAACCAAATTCTTTCAATTCCATCATTATTATAGTAATTAGTATTTCCACGAGCCGACACCGTATATCTCTGCCCTTTTTTAATGTTGTTATTCTGAATCGGAACATTCAAGCCCTGCGTGCACCACTTTGATCCTCGAGTCGCATAATTAGAATCGACTTCGATACCACGAAAATGATTAGTATATTCTGTCGTATCTACATTATCATAGTGCCTTACGTAAATAGCTGCATGCGTATCATTCAACTTCTGATCGCCTTCAGAATCTGCCATCGTATAATTCGTCGTACTATTGCACCACACAGGAGTATCAAAATTCTTAGTAGCACTCGCTACGCTCGCCATCCCTGCCATCATTGTTCCTGCCAAGACTAACGCTACCATTTTCTTCATAAATTTGTTCCTCCTTTGATTCTTGTCGCTTATATTGTCAATCCTCCGTTTTTGTGGTATAATCTTTTCTGATCCTTGCGGACGCCATCGCTTTCAGCGACGGAGCTTCCCAGCTTGTTTGCAGGGATCATTTTTTGTACCCCACTTTTCTCTCAGCCCATTGGAATCGACCTTCTTTTTTCTTTATTTTACATGATATTTCCTTCTTCTCCTAGCCTTGTCGCGAAATTCCCTTTTTTCGACGCGAATTTCATTTTGGATACTCTTTAGGCTCACTTTAATGATTCCCATGTGATAATTTGTGGGCAATACGCCAGTTCTTGTTTTTTTATCAAATAAGGCTCTATCTGTCCAGTTTGAGCATTAATCACAAGCTGCTTATAATAATACTGCTTCCGATCATCCTGAACCTGCTCAAATTTTTTCAACTCTTCCTTTGCAGACTCTGTATAATCACACTCACACATCCAAACCGGATAAATCGTATATATATTTTTTCCTTCATCACTGAAATAGACGCAATATCCCAATTTCAAAGCATATATTTTCCTAATCTTTCCCTTTTCAATTTCCTTTTCCAAGTTATTTATAATTACATCAACATTTTGTAATGGTACATCTTCTTCAATTTTATTTACTCTTTTCAGCCATACTGCATCCAGCTCAAATCGACTTCTATTCATAAACTCAAAATAATTATCTCCCACACGCCATAGCTTTACATTTTTTCGCCAAAAATCGTTTACACCCTTTTTGCCTTTATCAGAAGCCAAATCCAAGGAAAGTCTATCTCCAACATCTACATAAATTGGAATTCCGTCCATCATTTCTCTAATACTCAGATTATATGTTCCTGACGGATAATCTTCCACATAATCTCCAAGATTATAATCATCTATCCCTTTAACCTTATGCAGCCGAGAACGCAGTTCCACACGATCCACCATAACAGCTGGCTCTTCAGGGTAGAAATAACCGATAATCTTCTCAAGATTCGTTACAGCATTTTCCAGCGATGCAGGATTGTCCTCCGCATAGATATCCGCCTGATCGATCTCATATGGGTAAAAAAATTTACTCGTATATTTCGTATTCAGATTATGCTCATCTCTTGGCGAAGAATAGTTCGCATCAAAGTCTACCTGTTCAAAATCATCGAGGTCTAATACCCTTGCTTTTCCTATTATGCCTTCTTCTGAAAGTAAATTTGATTCTGCATATACTGAACAACGTCCGTCTTCTCCGATTTTCTCCAGCATAGTTCCATCTCTGGTTAAACGCTGCTCGTATACCGCATAATATGGTTCAACCGAAAAAACAGGAAATTCATTCACTTCCGGCACAATGATCGGCACATCTACCTCAATCGTCCGCCCATGCGCTTCGTAGGTCTTTGTCCACCGCCCCATCATCTCAACCTGCTGACGAAGCTCCGAAATGGACACCATGTCGCCGCTTGCCAATACAAGCGTCGGCACAATCATCAAAACACAGAACAAAAATGTTATTTTTCTCATTGTGTATTCTCCCATGTGATAATCGTCGGACAGAATATCTGTTCTTTTTTTGAAAGATATGGATCATCCATTTTTCCTGTCTGAGCATTGATTACAAGCGTCTTAAAAGAGTATTTTTTATTAAAGTCCTTTTCGATATTGTATGCACTTACGTTTATTTTCTCTTTCGGATCGCCTATATAATCGCAATCGCATATCCATGTCGGATAAAGCACATACGTTTCGGGAGACTCATTTGTAATATAGCAACCATACCCAAGACGCAGGGCGTATACGTTCCGAATATGACCTTTTTGTATTTCATCTTCAATGCTGCTTATAATGCTTGACAGCGGTGCAAGCGGCACATCTTCTTTTGTGATCCCAACTTCTTTCACCCAGCGTACAAGCATTTCAAAGCTATCATCACCCATGAACTCGAAACGATTATCTGAAATACCCATGATGGGCTCGCTTTTTTCCCATGCATCATCTATAAGCCCTTCAGGGGCGTTATTATAACCGGTTGTATCTAATCGTTCGCCAACATCATGATACACAGGTATACCCTGAATGGTTTGGCAAAAGTTCAATGCATATGTCCCCATCGGATAATTCTTCACATAATCGCCAAGTTTGTAGTCATCCAATCCTTTTACCTTATGTCCTCTTGAACGCACCTCCAAATAACGAAGTGCAATTGAATTATCACTTTCTGGATAGAAATAACCTAGAACGCGCTCTAAGTACGCTTTTGCCGCTGCTGCTGACTGTGGATTGTCCTCGGCATATATCTCGTCTGCATCGACTTCATACGGATAATAGACTTTTGAATCATACTTTACTTTATGTGTTCTCAAGTTACTTGGGCTATTATAATAAGCTAAGAGGATAACGCCTTTATCCTTATCAAAAGGAGAAACATTTATTTCTCCAGTTACATCTGTTGTGCTTAAATATGTCATCAATCCGTCTTCTTCATAAATATCAAAGCCGTCATATCCGATTTTATTTAACTTGGTTCCATCTCTTGTCAAACGTCCTTCTTGATCTACTGCATAATATCCGCTCACCTGAACAATAGGAACGGCATCAACTTCCGGCATATCAATCGGAATATCTACTTCAATTTTCCGTTTATATGCCTCATAGCTTGCTGTCCATCGCCCCATCCTCTCAACCTGCTGGCGCAGTTCGGAAACGGAAACCATG
>ERZ779840.4205-NODE-4205-length-10774-cov-18.391734_pt1 | contig 10774 bp, 9 predicted proteins | sample MGYA00511561_ERZ779840 | MGnify/ENA primary metagenome ERZ779840 (study PRJEB29588, sample SAMEA2162036) | human gut metagenome | biome: human gut; feature: human-associated habitat; material: faeces | place: Denmark | collected 2008/2010 ...
TCATCGAAGCCCGGAAACCGGAGTTTCGGACGCTTCTCAAGACCGTTACTTGAGGATACATTTGCCATAATTATTTGCCCTCCACATCAAAGGGGAAATCAAGTCCCAGCTCATCGAAAAACGGTTTCAGTTGTGCGTCGATGCCTTTGATCTCAGCCTGAATATTGCGGATTTCTGCTGCAACAGCATTGAGGTCGATTTCCTCTTCCGGCTCAAAGGTATCAACATAGCGAGGAATGTTCAGATTGAATCCGTTCTCTTCAATCTCCTGCATAGTGGCAACATGGGCGTACTTATCGACATCCACACGATGCTCGTAGGTTTTGACGATCTTATCAATGTCGCACTCACGGAGGATATTCTGATTCTTTCCGGCTTCAAAGTCGTTGGACGCATCAATGAAGAGAATGTTATCCGAGTTGCCGTTACGCTCCCGCTTGAGGACAAGAACACATACCGGAATGCCCGTGCCAAAGAAGAGGTTGGCAGGAAGACCGATAACAGCGTCCAGCACATTCAACTTTTGGATCAGGTGCTTACGGATCACTTCTTCGGCTGCACCACGGAACAGAACACCGTGAGGCAGCAGGACAACGGCTCGTCCGTCTTCGTCCATGTGGTAAACCATGTGCTGCACAAAAGCAAAGTCAGCCTTGCTCTTAGGAGCAAGTTTGCCGTATTCATTGAAACGCTCGTCCTCCATGAAGTGCATATCAGCAGACCAATTTGCAGAATACGGAGGATTTGCAACCTGAACACGGAACTTCATATCTCCGAAGTAGTCATGCTCAAGCGTATCGCCATTGTAGATATTGAAATTACGATACGGGATGCCGCGAAGGATCATGTTCATTCGAGCAAGGTTATAGGTGGTCGAGGTCAATTCCTGACCGTAGTAGTTACGCACATTTGCATAGTTCTTGAGGCGTAGAAGCAGAGAGCCGGAACCGCAAGTCGGATCGGCGGCGTCCTTAACATCGGTCAAGCCAAGACAAGCAAGGCGGCACAGCAGCTCGGCAGGACCCGAAGGCGTATAGAACTCACCGGCTTTCTTACCGGCTGTGGCAGCGAACTGACCGATCAGATACTCGTAGGCATTACCCAACACATCAATCTTCGTGTCATCCACGCTGAAATTGATCTCGTCCAGCGAAGCAATGATTTTCGCCATGACAGCACTTCTATCTTTAACGGTATGCCCCAGCTTCGTAGAATCAAGCTGCATATCGGAGAACAATCCGTCAAAGTCTTCCTGCGAATCGTTGCCGATAGTGGATTCCATCAGAGCGTTGATTGCTTTCTGCAAGAACTCAATGTCGAAGGAACGGTTCTCAACCATCTTGACCATCTTGCGGAACAAATACTCCGGTTCGATGATGTAGCCGAGGTCACGCAGAGCTTCTTCTACGATGGCAGCCTTGTATTCTTCGTCATTCCAAGCATCCTCGTAGCTGATATTATCGTCTTTGAGAAGATTAACCATGTACTTCTCGGTCTTGTCGGAGAGGTAGTAATAGAAGATCATGCCCAAGATATAGTTCTTGAACTCGTATGCCTCCATGTTACCTCTCAGGGCATTTGCCATCGCCCATAGTTTGTTGCAAAGCTCTTTCTGGTGAGCCTGAATAGAATTATCCATTGTTCTCTCTCCTTATTGGTATTTCTCAGTGTGTTGCCGGATAAATTCGACGATCCGGTTGACCAAAGACCTCTTCTTGAGCAGCGGCATGGGCTTCTCAATACGGTCACGGATGTTTCCTACATCCATTGTGCCGGAGAACTCATACTCAGAAATGATGTCCGTCAGCATGGAGGAATCAATATCCTCAGTCTTTGCGAAAGCAACGATCTCTTCTCGTTTTGCTTCATTTTCAAAGTCGTTGTATGCAGCGTCAATCTCATCCGCACTTTCAAGTCCAACAACGACACGATCCAAGAACGCTTGAAGAATTTCAACCTTGCGAAGCAACTGCGGATTATCCGTCCTGCTCAATTCTTCCTTGATGTGCTTGATGTCGTAGTCCTTCTGCTTCTTGTCATCAAAGTGGATGTTGCGGATCAAGTTCATGATATAGGCAACATTGATGCGGTCACTCTCCATGATCTCAATGCAGAAGTCCACATCATTCAGGACAGATACGACTTCTCGATCAGTTTTTTGCCGGGAGTAAAGCATCAGATACTTGCTCTTGTAGTCCTGATACTCCTGCTCGGACATGATGAGTGCATCCTGATCAAAGCTGAACTCAATGAATGTCTGCAAAGATTGGAGGTATTTTGTCAGCTCACGGAAAGTGATGACAAACTTCTTCTGGTCATCCTCGCTCTGCATGGTATCGACGGACTCAGGGTAGAGTGCCACTTCCTTGAGCTTCATAACCATTTCATTGAACTTCTCAACAAAATACTGATAGCCCGGAACGACAATGCCGGAGGTGTCCTGACTCTTGGAGAAGAGCGTCAGCGCATCATCTGTCCGTTTCTTGAGGTTGCGGTAGCAAATGATGATACCAAACGGTTTTGTTTCTTTCTCGACACGGTTCGTGCGAGAATAGGCTTGCAGCAGATCATGATACTTCAAATCCTTGTCCACATACAGCACAGAGAGCTGCTTGCTGTCAAAGCCGGTCAGGAACATATTTACGACAATGAGAATGTCCAGAGACTTCGTTTTCTTGCCTTTGACACGATCTGAAATATCCTTGTGATACGCGGAGAAGGTGTCGGTAGAGAAATTCGTGCCGTACATCTCGTTATAGCCATTGATGATACGCTCCAAGGCATCTCGGCTATGCTCGTCCTTGCCCTCGGCATCTTCGTTCTGCCCATAGGAGAAGATACCGCTGATGTTCAGATCGTGTTTGATCTTCTTGAAGATGTCGTAATATTTGACAAGAGCTTCAATGGAGGAAACGGCAAAAATAGCCGTGTACTGACCATTTCTCGTTTTGGCTTTGTGGTTCTGGACGATGTGGTTTGCAATGAGGGACATTCTCTCATCAGACATATAGAGTTCGCCAACATCAATCGCGTCAGCCAATGTCGGATCGTCCCAGTCAAAATCGCCTTCCATCGTCTTTATGTACTCAATATGGAAACCGAGGACATTGTTATCGAAGATAGCATCCTTGATCAGATAGTTATGCAAACATTCCCCAAACAGCATTTCGGTGGTCTGTGTGATCTTGCCCTCCGTCTTTCCGTTCACTTCAAAACGGGGCGTACCGGTAAAGCCAAAGAACTGCGCTTTCTTGAAATGCCGAACAATATCCTTGTGCATATCTCCGAACTGGCTGCGGTGGCATTCATCAATGATGAAGACAACCTTTTCGTCACGGTATGCGTCCATTACCTTTTCGTATTGAGGACGCTTAACGGCATTTGCCATCTTCTGCATCGTCGTGACAATGAGCTGCCGGTTCTTATCCTTCATTTGCCGCACAAGAATGTCTGTGCGATCTGTGACATCAACAGAGCCAGCCTCAAACTTGTTAAACTCTTCGGTGGTCTGAGAGTCCAAGTCCTTACGGTCAACAAGGAAGATAACCTTCTTGATGTTCGGATTGGCTGCGAGGATTTGAGCTGTCTTAAAGGATGTCAGCGTCTTTCCTGCACCGGTAGTATGCCAGATATAGGCGTTGCGATTTGTGAGCGTAGCCTGCCTTATAAGGGCTTCTACGGCATACACCTGATAGGGGCGCATAACCATCAGAAGCTTATCCGTATCGTTCAGGATGGTATAGCGTGTCAGCATCTTGATGATGTGATCCCTTGCCAGAAAAGAGATTGAGAAGTCCTTCAGGTTGGTAATACGGATGTTGTTGAAATCCGTCCAGAAGAAGGCGAGGCTATACATCAAGTCCCTGTCGGAGTTGGCAAAGTATTTGGTATCAACGCCGTTGGAGACAATGAAAAGCTGAATGAAGTGATATAGTCCGTTATAGGAGTGCTTCTTATAGCGCATGACCTGATTGACTGCTTCTCGAATGTCAATCCCCCTGCGCTTTAACTCGACCTGAATCAACGGCAAGCCATTCACAAGAATCGTTACATCATAGCGGTTGACATACTTGCCTACAACCGTTGTCTGATGTGTAACTTGGAAGATATTCTTGGTGTGATCCTGATCGAAGAAGGAAAGGTAAACCTTCGTCCCGTCCTCACGCTCAAGGACAAACTTGTCTCTCAGAATTTTTGCGCTCTGGAACACGGACTTTCCAAGCATGAGGTTAAAGATACGCTCCCACTCTTTATCGGTGATAGGCGTATCAAGTTTGGACGCATTGAAGGCTTCAAACTGAACTTTGAAGTTCTCCACCAATGCGTCATAATCAGGAATATCGACTGTGCTGTATTCCTGCTTGTTTAGCTGCTCTATGAATTGCTGCTCAAGAGCCGCTTCGCTCTGGTATGCCATATCTTCATCTCCAATACTTGAGGATCATTTTTGGTTGCCAACCGATCCTCATTTTATTCTATCACGGCTACTGTCCGATATAACGGACTCATTTTCGTCTTATTTCCAATGTCACATCGCCATTATCCGCAATGGACATTTGCATCGTTTTCAAATACTTGTCCACAAACTGTTTCTGTTCCGAAGAACTCATTTCAATTCGAGTCGCTCTTAATGCCTCTGTGAACATCTCGTAGATATTCAGCCGCACCGCCTGATCTATGTAATGATACATCTCTTTGAACAGTGCGCCGATCTTAATATCCTCTGCATTGCCGGAGTAGAAGTCATCAATGTAGCAATAGAATATACCGGCATTGACAAGTGCGTTCTTCAAATCCGGTCCGCAGTTTTCGCGCTCTATCATGACAAGGAACCGAGCCTCCGGTAAAGAAGAAATCAGTCCCCAATAGTCGGAGTCGCTGGACACCAAAATAAAGGAATCCACATTGTTTTTGTAATGCTCCTGACAAGTTCGGGCAATCAGCATCACATCGACCAGAGACTTGTTCTGCTTTACCCGTTCGGTCATCATGTGTTCGACCGGGATGTGGGTAAAACTATCCAGAATACGCCAAGCAGATGCACTATGCACATCATCAAACAGGATGATGGATGCTATCTTCTGTGTGTACTGATAGTCAAGATTCTTGAGCGTAGCGCAGAGCTTGTACGGATCAGAGTTTTCACAATCTACCACTACGACAACTTTTTCGCTGCTACCAATAAACTCGTAGATGCTTCCCTTAATGTAACTTCCAGCATCAGAAACTTTACTGTACTCTGTAAAGTAGTCACCGTTCATTTGGTAAAGCAGCGTCACGAATTTTTTATCGTTATAGAGCAGATTACCGACATCCTCCGGTTCCCAGTTTATATACATCTGGTAAGGATAAAAGAGCAAGTGAGCGTAATAAATATCTGCTGCTGCTTTTGTCCCTTCCTCTTTCAAGCCATCTGGCATGAGAAAGAGGTTTTTTACATACAGCCAATTCAGCCAAAGAGGAAATAGCTTCTTGCAATTATTGATCCGATCAGAAATCAGCTTGTTTATCTCAACGATATGCTGACTTAGCTTCGTGCTGGACTTCTTTATAAAACTAATGCCATCCGCATTTAGTTGTTGAAGGCTATCCTGCGGCACATATTCCGGCATACTGCTGATTGAGAGATAACTAAACTTCATGCGCTCGTTGATATGCTTGAAGTTTCTTTCAATCGCTGTCCTTATGATACACAAATGACGGATTATCCGTGCCGTTTTGTCTGCATCAAGTTTTTCGTATATCTCTATTTTGGGTGCTTCATGCTCATTATCAAAAATTCGTTTCGGAACACCAATCAAATATGCAACCTTAGAAACAATTTCATAGGTGCTGTCTTTGTAGGTGACTCGATCATCTGTGGGAAACGCCTCCGCTTCAACGAGGGCATTTTTCTCAGTCACAGCATTCTCAAGGACATCCATATATGCTCCTTTCGCTGAGGTATTTTTCTCTACCTATAACAAAATAGCCGCACGAAAACTCGGACCTACTTCTTGCCCGTTCGCACAGCTTCACATATATCTCCAATGTCACAATTCAAATAGTCGCAAATGCGCAGCAGAACAGAGAGAGCTACATCCTCGTTCTTATTGAGCTTACTCATCGTGCCAGGAGACAGCTCTATATCCTTGCGTAAAGTTGATTTTGGGATCTCTCTTTCGATGAGCATGACCCATAATTTCTTATAGCTTATCTTCATAAAAGCACCTCTCTCAAACGCTTATAGTGAGACTCGTTATATTATACACCAAACGCTTCAAATTTTCAATACGATGCTCCAAAAATTCAAAATATATTTCAAGTTCATGGAGCGCATTACGAAGAAGAAAGCCTGAGCCGATTTATTCATACGGCTCAGGCTTTGGTGGTTATTCCAACTCGCTACTTTTGGCTTTTTCATGCTCCTGTGAAAGCGTTGGACTGAGGAAATCATCGACATTTGCCTTCATGGTATCAATCACTTTAGCCTCTTTTTTGAGCCTTGCTCGTTCGTCGTAGAGACGCTGCTGCTCTTCCAAAAGGCGTTGCTGCTCAGCTTGCAGAGACTTCATACTTGGAAGTTTTTCACCATCTTGCATAGCAAGCAATGTACTCTTTGCTGCTTCAAAAACGACAAGCTCTGCCTCGTGCGCAGCTCGAAAACTCTGCTTGTTCTTCGTCTTTGAGTAGGCATCATAGACCGGCTTGAGCTTTTGATAGGTTGAGATATTCTTGATAAGCGGCTGCACCTTTCGGAGCTGCGCTTCAACGACTTTCAAGTCAGCGCCGGTACGCTCATAAGAACTATGAATGTCTTCGACTTTCTTTTCAAGATCGGCATATTGAAGCAGCTCGTTCTCAGTGAGGTAGTTTAGCGTTCTGGCGGCTTCTTTGAGGATCTTAATCTTCATAGAATGCTCAAAGCCCTTGCTGTCGATCTGCTTAATTCTGTTTTGAATATCGCTGATGAGAGAGATGTTCTTCCTACCGTTCTGCATCTGCCGTCTGCGGGCATTGCGTCCTTGAATGCGTTCCTTGATCCGGTCCTCGGTGTAGTTATCTCCGATGGTTTTTGCACGGGTGAAACGCTCTTGCCCTTCGGCACGGAAGGAGATGTATTTGCCGGTTTTGATTTCATATCCGGCGTCCTGCATCAGCTTCAAAAACTCATCGTAGTCCTTTGATGTGATCACACAGCGATCAATGGTCTGCTTGAGTTTTTGCTTCCAACTTGTACCGCGTTTGGCTTCGGTGTATTCCTTGTAGTCCATGCCTTTTCCCTGAGAGGGAGGAATAACTGACAGCCCGTGTTCAGCACATATCTCATCACTGAGATGCCGCATCTCACGATAGGTTTTCTTATTGCTTCGGTACGCATGGAAGTCAACATAGTTGACAGCGTTAAAGATAATATGATTGTGGCAATGCCCCTTGTCGATGTGCGTTGCAATCACATACTCGTACTTTCCCTTGAGCCATTCGTCGGCAAACTGCTTACCGATTTCATGCGCTTGTTCCGGCGTGACTTCATCAACCGCAAAGGATTGGATCAGATGTCGGGCGATCACCTTCGGCATCTGCATTCCTTGTTGAGCAGCAAGATTTCTTGTCCACTCAAATTCCTTCGCTGCGGCATCGCTGGCAGCGCAACCATAGGAAGAGACATAGAGCTGGTCATCTGTTTTCTGCGGATCAAGAATGTATGCGAGAGCCTTGTTCACAGTTCCTCGGATTGGCTTGATTTTAGTAATCGCCATATCTCAGCCTGCCTTTCTTTCAGCTCTGCAACATCGTCCTCATAGAAGTGTCCTGTGGAGTTGATTCGGCGGCAAATGTGGTTGATATTTGCCGCTGCGCGAGATACTGCTGCGGCAAGTTTCTTCTGCTGCGTGTAGTCCACTTTGATGATGTAACCGTCAATCGCCATCTTGCGAAGATACGCTCCCATGTTGTTTGTACCAAGCTGTTTCATCTTTCCTTTGATAATCCGTTTCTCGTCATCTGAAACAAAGAAGAGTATCTGATTTGGTCGTGTTCTGTTTGCCATAGGCGGTTTGTCCTTTCATAAAGATAGAGGGTTTGGGAGACATCCCAACAAGCATTTTCTGGATTAAGGGGAGGGTTTCCTTAATCCAAAATCGCCGTGTGTATATACACCGGCTGTGCTTGCTATTCTCTAAAATCGTAATCTTAGTTGGAAGTCCCCCGTAAAATACCCCTTCGTAATACAACGGACAAATTCCGCGTTTTTGTCTCACGCATAAAAGAAAAAGACGCCCGAAAGCGCCTTTTTAGTATTGTTCAAGCGATGAGAACGCATCACTCTCAATGGTCAGGATGTCATCCATCGGGATCTTCGTGCCGTCCTGCATGGTAATCAGGCGTTCAAAATCATCCAGCTTTTTCACGATGCCTGTTGCTTCAAGATAAGCACCACCGGCTTTTCTCTCATCTGCTTTGAAGTATGTGACTGCTACCTCCGGCTCATCTTCAAGATGCTCCACAAGAAACTGAAACTTCAAATTTAGGTTATGGAGTTCTTCATCATCCAGCTCGATCTTTGTGTCAGTCAGACGCCCGGTTTCTTTGATAGCAGCATCATAACCGGTGAGAGCTGCGAACGGAGAAAACTGAGCTGCACGATCTGACATCGGCATTTGTGGTCTGGTTGCAGAGACATGGTGAGGCATATTAAGAATATCTCCATATTTTTGCTCAGAGTAATTCATGCCGCACCACCTTTCTTTTAGATCCTGTTGTATATCTCAAGTGTTTTATTACGAAGCTGCTGTAAGTGTTGGTGTAACTCCCATGTTTGATTTTCGTCTTCACTCAATCGTTTAGCAATCTCTTGGAATTTGCGTTCACGCGCGTAGTCATCGGATATGTAAACATAGTCAATAAAGCATTGGTGACACCAATAATTTCGGATTTCTCGAATTTTCTCCAACAACATATAGTCCCGTTTAGTAAGATCGGGGTGTCCATCGCTATAATCTAATTCCTTTACTTTTTTTATCATTGACCCCAGATTTACTTTTTCAAGAGCATCAAGGTTTTTGTCAAAATCACCCTTGCACATTCCGGCATAAATCAGCTTCAAGTCATGCTCAATACACTGAACTTGCATTATCAACTCACTGTGAATCAGTTTGAATTTGTCTCGTGTCATATCTATTCTCCTTACGCCTTATGCCCACCAATCTGCTCATTGCGGTCCTTTGCGGTTGCGCCTTCCTCCAAGTTCATGCCTTTGAGTATGGCGTTCTTTCCATACTTCTTCTTGATGATGAGCATTGCCTGTTGCATTTTCTTTTCCCGATCCAACTCTGCTTTTTCGCGCTTTCGTTGTGCTTCTAAGGCAGTGAAATCTGTGAAGAGATCAAGCTGCTCATAGCCTCCGTTTTTCACTGGCGCGTCTGCTTCTGGAACAACATGATTTGCTGTGATATTCAGCCGACGCACAAGAAGATTCTTGTCCACGATCCTATCAAAGAGTTCTGCCGTAGCACACATTATTTTCTTCGTAGATGATGTGTGACCGTCAAGATTGATTGAGCCGTGCGCCTGTTTTGGTATCTGCCGTCCGTAATGGTCTTTTACAACTGTCCCGTGATATTTTCGGCTTCGTTCGGGATCGGTGAGGTTTTCTATATCGTAGCCAACTGTGATGACGATTTGATCTGTCACAAGTCCTTTGTCCACCAAGTCCAGCACGAGAAGATCAGCCATCTCACGGAGGACGAGCTTTGCCTTTTCAGCCTCATAGGGGCAATGCAGGACTTGTCCTGAGCCTAAGCTGTTGGTGCTGGGCTTGTAGGCTTTGATTGCTTCAACCGTGCAAGGCTCCCAGCCCCACGCATGGTCGATCAGCAGTTCTGCGTTCTTGCCGAAAAGTTTGTAAAGCAAGTCCTCATTTTTCACCGAGCATCGGGCAACATCGCCCATCGTAAACATTCCGTTTTCTTCGAGCTTCTTTGCATAGCCTCTACCGACTCTCCAAAAGTCTGTGAGCGGCTGGTGCGTCCAAAGCTCACGGCGAAACTTCATCTCATCCAACTCTGCAATGCGAACACCGTTTTTATCTGCCGGAATGTGCTTTGCCACAATATCCATCGCAACTTTGCTGAGAAAAAGGTTTGTTCCAATCCCGGCGGTTGCGGTGATACCGGTTGTCTCAAGCACATCCAAGATCATCTTCATCGCAAGGTCATGTGGCGTGAGATGATAGGTGTTCAGATAATCCGTCACATCCATAAACACCTCGTCGATGGAGTAAACCACAATGTCTTCCGGCGCAACATACTTCATGTAGACCTCATATATCCGCGTACTGATCTCCATGTACCGAGCCATTTGCGGCGGTGCGATGATGAAGTCAATCGCAAGCTCAGGATTAGCTTGCAGCTCAGAAAAGAAATGCGATGATCCTTCGAGCTTTCGTTTCGGTGCATCGTGCTGTCTTCCTGCGTTCGCTTCTTTGACACGCTGCTTCACCTCAAACAATCTGCCGCGTCCTGAGATGCCATAACTCTTGAGGGATGGGGTAACAGCAAGGCAAATGGTTTTGTCAGTCCGGCTTTCGTCCGCGACAACAAGGTTTGTGTCCAGAGGATCTAAGCCTCTATCACGGCATTCGACGGAGGCATAGAAGCTCTTGAGGTCGATGGCAATATAGGTGCGTTGTTTCAACTCCTGTGCCTCCTTTTTATCACTGCATCAGTTCGCCAAACTGGAATTTATCGTCTTGTTCCATTCTTATCAAAATTCTTTTTTAATGCTATTTCTGTTG
>ERZ779840.4206-NODE-4206-length-10774-cov-13.015020_pt1 | contig 10774 bp, 10 predicted proteins | sample MGYA00511561_ERZ779840 | MGnify/ENA primary metagenome ERZ779840 (study PRJEB29588, sample SAMEA2162036) | human gut metagenome | biome: human gut; feature: human-associated habitat; material: faeces | place: Denmark | collected 2008/2010 ...
CCCATCAGCAGGAAAATCACACCGAGGATCGTCATATAGATCAGCGTCACAAACCGCTTGCCGATCCGGCTGACCATGAGCATATAGACCGGCGCGCAGAGGAACATGGTGATCCCCACCGACAGCACCATGCTGACAAAGTCGTTGGCCATGCAGACCATATTGACGACGAGCTGGATCACGATCAGCACTGCGGAGAGCAGCACCGTTGTAATAACATCCTTAACCGTCCACTTTTTCTTTTTGTCCATAAATCCATTCCTCCGTTTTCTGTTAATTTATACTACTGTTAAGAATCCGAGCATCCACGCAGCTATAATTTGCAATGCAAATAAAACAATCGTAAGTACTGATGCTCTATTTTTTCTCTTTACAACATAGCTGAATTCCGTGAAAATCCCGCAGATGGCCGCTGCAATTCCTATACCTGCTACTATGTTCAACTCCGTCGAAATAATTGTGTAAAGAGAAAACCAATGAAGCATTCCGGCAATCCCCGCCGCACCAAGAATGAGCCCACATATGGGAAGTATAATCCTTTGCCATTGAAAAGAGCTGCGTTTGCAAACGACCTTTGAGCCCAACACGATCAGAATGGCAAGCCACAGGATCGTCAGCAGGATATAACTTCCCAATGACAGAAAGCTGCCGGCAAAGCCGTTTAGAGGTCCCGCGGGAACATAGTCATGAGCCAGTCGGAATGTCATGCTCGTCACCCTGTCGCCCGATACAGAGAAAGCAAGGCTCCTTTCCTCCGGGATCGCCTCGGCACAGTAGAACTGATATTCTCCCACAGGCTCGTACAGTAAATCCTTATCGGCAAGAGGCATTTTCAGCCGGAGATTTCCTTCTCCCTCTTTTGAGATTTGGACTATTTGCATTCGCGCCTGTATCTTGCCTACATATGACCATGCGGATCGTGCCGGAAGATAATCGCCAAATAGCATAGAGGAGTCACGTGACCCTACTTCCTGCTTCGGCGGTCGCGCATCCTGCTCAATGACTGCCTCCATGATGGCGGAGCAGTAATCCGTTTCCATCACATTGGTCAGGATTAGGATTGCACGTTCAGCTTCCGGTTCCACCCAAAACTGCGTCTTGAAGCCATAGGTCCCACCCTCATGCCCGAGTATTCCGGGATGATTTGCATACTGCCAGAAGCCATGAGAAAGTCCGGCGTTTGCCCCATAGGAACACCAAGTCTCTTTAAACAACCGCTCCTTTGTTTCCGGGCTTTTGAAGAGTCGTGTATCCTCTCCTGGCACCTTTGCCAGCCACTCGGCAAACAGAAGCAGGTCTGCGGCTGTGCCATTCATGGCTCCTGCAGGATACATGCGGAGGTGCATCTCATCCTCCCGCCAAAATCCTTTTCCGTTATAAGAATAACCCTTCGCCTTGTGATCAAGGAGTCCGTCCACATCCATCCAAAAGGGACCGACAGAGGTATGCGTCATACCCAGAGGCAAAAGAATATGTTCTTTGATATAATCCTTATAGCTTTGGCCGCTGGCTTCCTCCACGATCAACGCTGCAAGTGCCGCGCCGTAATTGGAATAGGCGCTGACGGTTCCCGGCGGATAGACCTGCTTGGGCTGGTGCGCAGATAGTACTTCTTTGAAGGGGATTTCCTCACTCGCGCTGTAATAGCGCAAATCCAGCAATTCTTCCTCAAATCCTGCCGTATGGTTCATCAGGTGAAGTAAAGTAACCGGCTCAGCGAATCGCAGATTTTTCAAAAAGCCGTCCGGCAGATAGGTGCGGATATCCGTTTCCAGATCAATTTTCCTATCCTCAACAAGCTGCATCACGCTGACCCACACAAAGGTCTTTGATATGGAACCCCATTCAAAAACCGTGGTCTCCGGGTCCATGGCCGTATTGTTCTCCAAATCAGCAAAGCCATACCCCTTCGCAAATACCGTATTGTCATGCTCCGAAATTACGACACACGCGCCTGGAACCGTTTTGCCAATATATTTTTCGGAAACAGCGTTTGCGCTTGCCTCATATGCGTCCGGTGTACCGGATGCATATGCAGCAGGAGCGAGGAACGCAATCATAATCAGCGCCGCAAGAAAGCATTGGAGGGTCTTGTATCTCATCAGTCTTTCCATAGGGTCATTACTCTATCGTCAGTCTGAAATCACAGCAGTCTCCGCCCTGTCCGAGCGTCTTTGTCCGTCCCCATTTGAGCTTTGGATGCATATGCCCGTAGGCCTCGTCATCCGCGCGGCAAAAGCCGGCCACAATCTCCGGGCAGCCGTATTTCACACAGGTATCCTGATAGGGGCAGGCCAGCATGTCGAAGCACATTTCCGCTTGCTCCGTTCGTATCCAATTAGCCCTAAAACCGCAGTCCTCTCCAAAGGAGCTTTTTGTCATTTTGGCAAAGAACCTCGGCACCAGCTTATACAGACCCGGTATCCTCATTGCCCCTCGGATTTTTGCACCAACGCCCGCTGCCCGCTTTTCATAATATCTATTCAGAAAAGCCGCCGCTTCCTCACGGGAGATTCCATTTCCCGTCATGGCGTCAAAGGCGGCGATGGCAGGATAGATGCGTTTCCGCGTATGCATATACATCTTTTTTGGCTCGTCGGCGTTTTCATCCACGATTTCCGCATAACGTCTCCATGCATCTTCTATGATCGCGTCTGTCTTTTCCACGCCATACTGTTTTTCCATTGCAGATACCGCTCCGGTCAAGTATCTTTTGTCTAACCTTCTATCCATGTGCTTCCCCTCCTTTCAGCGTCCAGCCGATTGCCTGGCTGCGCATTCCCACAAAGCGCCTGTACAGACCGTCTTCGCGCATCAGCTCCTTATGGTTTCCGCGTTGAACGATCCTGCCGTTCTCCAGCACGATGATTTGATCTGCCGTGCGCACGGTGGACAGACGGTGGGCGATCATCAGGATCGTTTTGCCTTTTGTCAGCTCCCGGATGGCCTTTTGCAGCTCCTGCTCGTTTTCGGGATCCACGCTGGCTGTGGCTTCATCCAAAATGACGATGGGTGCGTCCTTCAGAATTGCCCTTGCAATGGAGATTCGCTGCTTTTCCCCGCCGGAGAGGCTGGAGCCTCCTTCGCCGATCTTTGTCTGATAGCCATCGGGCAGCGTCATGATAAAGTCATGGCAGCAGGCTTTCTTTGCGACCGCTATGATTTCATCCTCGCTCGCGTCCGGTCTGCCAAACCGGATATTGTTCTCGACGGTGTCCTCAAAGAGATACACATTCTGAAATACGATGGCGAAATTCTTTAGAAGGCTGCCGCTGGTATATTCCCGCACATCCCGGCCGCCGAGCGTGATCTGTCCTTCCTTCACATCCCAGAAACGGGCAATCAGACCGACCAGCGTGGTTTTTCCGGCGCCGGAGGGACCAACAATGGCGCAGGAGCTTCCCTGGGGTACGCTTAAGCTGATTTGATGTAATACCTCCTTTTCCCCGTATCCAAAGGACATATTCTTCACTTCGATATTGAAATTCTCCGGCACAAGATCAGCCCCGTTTTCGTCCAGGGATGGAATGTCCATGATGTTATCCAGCCGGTCCAGGGAAGCCTCCACCGCGCGGGCAATGGAGGACATACTGCCCGCCACCTCCACGGCGGCATAGATCATGAAGCTGGACACGAGAAGAAGCAGGCACTTCTCCGGCGTGATGCTTCCTCCTGCCAAAAGATAGGGCGCAAAAACCAGAATAGCCGCCCGTGCGAGCTTGAATACCGTCTGATAGAGCGCCGTCATTTTGGAAAACGCCTTTTCAAGCACGATATTTGCCTCTTTGCTTTCCTCAATTGCGGCATCAACTGCTTTTCCGGTGCGTTCCGCCAGCCCAAACGCCTTGACTACGCCCATGCCCTGCACATATTCCAAAACGGCAGTGACCAGACCAGCCTGGGCGGCCTGACGGCGGGGCGCGTGTTTCCTGCCGACCTTGCCGATAAACGAATAAACAATGAGCGCCACAGCAAGTCCGGCCAAAGAGATCAGCCCGATCCGCCACTCATAGATCATAAGCCAAACGCCAATCACGATGGCGTGGATAAACCCGCCCGCCACATTTTCCATAATGGTAACGGACTGCTGCTCCAGATCACCAAGGGTGGTCGTCACCGCCGCAGTGATATCCCCGAGCCTGTTTTCATTGAAATAGCCCATAGGCGCCCTTTTCAGGCGTTCGCCGATCTCTATGCGTTTTTCCGACCCGAACGCGAAGCTGCCAAGAGTTCTGGCATTGGCAGAAAGATTGACAAATACAATTCGCCCTACAATGGAAACAATCATGATGCCAAGCGAAATCCAGATCGTGCTTTCAGGCATAACATCGCCGGAAAGCTGCTTCAGGATTCCTGTGAGCACCGTTAGAATGGCCATGATTGGGATCATCTCAAAGAATGAGCTGACAAGGTATGCAAGGAAAGAGCGGATAAGACGCTTCTTCTGTAAGCCCGAGAACAACAAAAGTCTTTGAAACAACCTTATCATCACGCCACCTCCTCTGCGGTATCCTTGCCCTGCATATGGGCTTTCCATAATTCCTTGTATAGATTGCTTGTTTCAAGAAGCTCCTCATGGGTTCCTTCCGCAGCGACATTTCCTTTATCCACGACAAGGATCTTGTCTGCTTTTGTAATGGTAGACAGCCGATGCGCAATGACAATTAAAGTTTTTCCTGCTACAAGCCCTGCAATGGATGCTTGAATAACGGCCTCATTTTCAGGATCGGTAAATGCTGTGGCCTCATCCAGCACCACGATCGGGCTGTTCTTTAGGATTGCCCTTGCAATGGCGATTCGTTGCCTTTCTCCGCCGGAGAGGTGGCTTCCCGCATCGCCCGCCAGCGTATCATAGCCCTCCGGCAGAGCGGCGATGAAATCGTGACAGCTCGCTTTTTTTGCCGCTGCCTCGATCTCTGCGTCTGTGGCCTCCGGTTTTCCGATGCGAATGTTTTCCCGGATAGACAGATGGAACAGAAAGTTATCCTGTGATACATATGAGACAAGCTCCATTATCTGAGGAAGAGGAATGTTCCGCACGTCCACGCCGCCAATACGGACGTCGCCGCTCTCCGCCTCCCAGAAGGAGGCGATGAGCCGCGCAATGGTAGATTTACCGGAGCCGGAGGGACCCACAATGGCCGTCATTCCGTTTTTTGCGCAGTCAAAGGAAATTCCATGCAAAACCTCCGTCTCTTTGTATCGGAAGGTAACATGATCAAAGGATACGTCGGCGTCCGCAAGGACAGCTCTCTCGGTCGGCCGCACAAGCTCCGGCTCATCCAGAAGATTCCCTACCTCTTTTACGGTGGAATCCACCATGGCCAGGCTGTCGGTGTACTGCAATGCCTGAATCAGTGGTTTTACGAGTCCAAGGGCGAGAATGATGCAGGTAATCAGCGTACCCGCTTCGACCCTTCCGTTTATAAAGAGCCAGCTCCCCAAGGGCAGCACGCCCACAAGCGTTGCCGTCAGGATGGAGAGCCCCATCACATAGTAGCCGTTGGTCTGCTTGAACCATGTCGCTTTGGCGGTCTCGTTTTCCGCCACGGCGTCGGCGTATTTTTTATATGAGCGTTCACCCTGATTGAACGTCTTCACCACTTCGATGCCGCCGATGTATTCCACCGTTGCGGCATCCATGTTTTTCCCTGCGGCAAGTACTCTGGCATATCTCTTCTCGTAATCCTTCATCATCCCCATATAGCAGAAGGCGCCCACCGGAATCGTCACAAGAGAGATCAGCGCGAGTCTCCAATCAAGGCTAAAGAGGTATACGAGCATTAGAATTGGGATCAGGATGTTGGCAGTGAGCTCCGGTATCATGTGCGCCAGCGGAAGCTCCAGCTTTTCCACGGTGTCCACGATGATCGTTTTGAATTTCCCGGACGGCGTATCAAGGATCGTTCCCATGGGGACACGGGAGAGCTTCTCTGTTATCGCCATACGGATATTCCGCAGAATGATAAAGGCGGATTCATGGCTTTTTATTGTAGAAAAAGTTCCGAACCACACCTGCCCGAGATAGCCCGCAAAAGCAATCAATGCCAGAAACGCCAACTTGCTGAAAGCATAGTCTTCGTGGCAGATCATAATGATCCCGCGGGACACCGCAATGTAGGGGATCATGCCGCAAAGCGCCCCCAAAACCGCAAGTATGACGGAGCCGATCAGTTTCCCTTTGCACGGCTTCGCAAAATCCATCAGAATCGTCATCGCCGAGTTTTCTTTTCCAGCCATCATTCCTCACCTCGCAAAAGTCTTACAATCTTTTCTTTCTGCCCGCCGGAAAGGTCCTCTACGATTTCTCCGTCCCGGATGAACAGTATTCTTGTGCAAATCCGCATCATAAACTCAATATCATGTGTGATGATCAAAAGCACCTTGCCTTGCGTCGCAAGGCTTCGTGTCAAGGTGCCGACCTCTTCCATGCTTTTCAGATCCAGTCCGCTGGTAGGTTCATCGAACACCAGCAGCTCCTTGCCGCAGATATCGCTCACCACAACCGCAAGGCGCTGCATCTGCCCGCCGGAAAGAGACAAGGGATGCCGTTCCTTATACGCCAGCAGATCCACCTTTTCTAATGTGCGGTCGATCTCGTCTTTGTTCGGAGCTTTTATGCCAAGCGCGCATTCCGCCGCCACGCTGTCGGTAAAGAGCTGGTGCCCCACATCCTGCATGACCATGTATGCCTTTTTCCGTCTCAACCGCCGGCTCATCGGTTTTCCAGCCCACAAAACAGTACCGGAGCCGTTCTTTTGCAATCCGCAGAGCATTCTGGCGAGGGTCGATTTCCCGGCGCCGTTGACGCCCGCAATGGCGATGATTTCTCCGCGGCCTGCCTGAAAAGAGATATCATTCAATACATTCCGGCCGCCGAGACGGACGCTGATTTTCTGAACGGAAAGCAATCCGTCGGCAGCGATTGTTTTCACACCGCCCGATTCGGATACCGACAGATCTCTGACACGCAGTCCCATTCTGCGAATATCTGCTTCAGGCAGCGCCTTGAACGCTGAAGCCTCCATGTCCGATGCAATCCGGCCATCCTGCATATAAACGACGCGATCCACAATGTCCATCAGATACCAGATGCGGTGCTCTGCGATCAGAATGGTCTTTCCTGATATTTTCGCCCGTTGGATCAAATCAGCCAATTCTCCGATGGCCTTCATGTCGAGATTCGATGATGGCTCGTCAAACACAAGGACATCGGGAGCCGAAGCATACACGCTGGAAAACGCGATCTTCTGCTTCTCTCCGCCGGACAGTTCAAAGATATTTCGACCCCGGAGTTCGCTAAGATGCAGCTCCTCCGTAAGTTCATCTAATCGGGAGCGCAGAGTCTCTCGCGGAATGCCCCGATTTTCAAGCCCAAACACGATCTCGCTGTCCGTATCCGTATTGAAAAACTGCGTTCGAGGATTCTGAAAAACCGTCCCTACCGCATCCGATAGCGCAGCGATCTCTGTCTCCCGGGTATCCATACCGTTTACGCTTACCTGCCCTGAAAGATTGCCGTGGAAGAAATGGGGAATCAGTCCGTTTGCGAGCCGTGTAACCGTTGTTTTTCCACACCCGGACGGTCCGCAAAGCAGCACGCATTCGCCGGACCGAATAATAAGGTTCAAATCAACGACTCCGCCGTCCCCGCTTTCAGCATATGTAAAAGAGACATTCTGGAACGATATCATAATCAAAACACCCCTTTCATGCCCGCGTATATCATGCCGGCAACGAGCGCCGCGTAAGCAATTACCACCAGCAAATCAGCAAACGAAAACGCGATTTCCTCTATACAGCTTCTTTCGCCTGTGTGCTCGATGCCTCTTGTAATCGCTGCCTGCGTAATCTCGTCCGAAATTCTGGAAGCAGAAACAAGCAGGGGAACATAGACATACTCCATCGTCTGTATAGGATGGCTAATCAGCCCGGCCGCGGACGCTGATATCCCTCGCAGCGCCATGGCATCCCGTATGGAGATCCACTCTTCTCTCATGGTCGGGAAATAACGGAGCGTAATGGCAAGAGCAATCGTGAGTCCTTTCGACAATCGGAGCTTTGTGATAGCCGCAAGAAATTTACTTACGCTTGTCGTTGCAATCAGAAAGCTGCCCAGCATAAAACAGGGAAGAAGCTTGCGGATATACACTGCAAACATATAGACGATTCCGCCGAAAGTCACGGGCAGCCTCGGTACGATAAAAAGCTGGATCAGCAGAAGCGCGAGAAAAAATGCTGCGTATTTCAGCATCCTTTTCAGATTGCCGGAAACGATTAGAAGTACAAGCGGAATCCCCGCAAGCACACACTCCACCGCGATGCTTTTATTCATAAAAACGGAAATGCTTGTGACCGCGAGAATCAGAAGCTTCGTCCGTGGGTCGAGTCTCATTTATACGACTCCTGCTTTTTCAAAGTGTTTTTTCATAAGCTTCTTTCCAATCAGTCCGCCGATGATCGCGCAGACGATCGTCCCGATAATCATTGCGGGGATCGCCCACCAGGTAGCCCCAATCGAATGAATCACTCCTTCAAAGGAGGCGAAGTCACCTTTATTCTTCATAAAAGCATCAAACTGTGCGGGCATGACAACCATTGGAATATATGCCCCCATCGGCGCAAGCGCCATGACACAGTAGGCAAGCAGGTTTTTCTTAAAGGATCTGAAATCAGCGGAAGCGCAGATAAAATCCGCGATCAAGCCGAAAACCAGGAAGAATACGGACATCATCCAGAACATTCCCGTAACAAACAGCAAAATCGCCGCGATTACACCGAGAATGGAGAGAGCTCCCTTCTTCGGTATTTTTGCCACATAGAGCATGAAAACGGTCCCTGTAAAAAGCGCCACGATCATTGGCATAAACGGGAAAGTGACCGGCGTCATCTGCGCAACCCCGCCAATCACAAACGCCACCACAGCATAGATGAGCGAAAAGATACCAACCGATATAAAGTCCCTTGTTTCCAGCTTCTTCGCATCTGTTTTAAGCATAATAAACGACCTCCAGTTTTATATTGTTCAGTTAGAGTACGCTAACTCGCGTGTAAAAAATTAAAGTGCTTGTGTGATTGTGCATTATTCCAGCCGGAGCAAGCCTTTCCAGCCAGAGTTGAAAAACCTTGCAAGCTCCTCAACATACCGCATAGCTTCTTCTTTGGGCATATCATGGGCAATCGTCTCACATACCGCCGTAAAATAGGCGCTGGTAATCATGTGGTGAAGCTGCTTTGTCATTTTCCCGGAGAGCTTTCCTCTTTTGCGGAGAAGTGCGTAGTATTCCTCTGAGCACTCTACCTCCAGTTCCACAAGTTCCTCCAAAAAATTTGCATAGCGCGTACCTTCCGCCCGGCAGAGGATCAGCTTGAAGGCATCAAAATGGGCGTACATATATTCCACAAAGACGCGCAAATACTCAGTGGACAGCTTCAGGCTGTCCTTCGTCTTTTCCTCGGAGACAAGATCGAAATGGGCGGCCTGTGCGGCTTTGAACTGCTCCAGCAGTCCCTTTGCTGCCTCGCCCACAAGATCTTCAAAAAGCGCGGCCTTATCCGGGTAGTAGCCGTAGAAGGCACCCTTCGTGAAGCCTGCCTCTGCGACGATTTTATTCAGAGATGCGTCCTTAAAACCTTTTTCCAGGAATTCTTTTTTTCCAACTTCGAGGATCTTCATTTGAGTCTCTGTACGTTCCATTGGTGCCTCCCGATATACTGGTAGTATATACTGCTGGTATATTATAACCGAGCAGATTGAGTTTGTCAATGAGGTTTGTGATTTTTCTGTTTGCCCAGTTCAATGCAGAGACTCTCTGTTCACCTGTCTTGGATGCTTGCGCATATTCCTTTCAATACTCCAAGCATCGCTATACAGCGCAAGGCAGGAACACCGCAAGGTGTCCCTGCCTTTTCGGATAGGCTGTTTGGCAAACGCAACCCGCGCAATCTGCCGCTAAAGTTACCGTCAATGGCAGGCATCATTTTTCATTCCACCAACGCCTTACCCAAGGCGCGGCAGGCTTCAAGTGCCGCATCGTCGGGAGTCTCCGTGCAGATCACGCTTTCGCAAACGAGGTTCACCCCTGCGCTGTCGCAGTCACTCTCCCAGGTGCGCATCCACTCGCCATCGCCCCAGCCGTAGGAGCCGAACAGTGCCACACGCTTCCCGCCGAGGCTACGCTTGCACGCATCGAACATGGGCTGGAACTCCATTTCCTGCAACGGCAAGCTGTTCAAGCTTCAAGCCGCTTTGCCAAAGTGCGCAGTAGAACTCCGTGCATTTTTTGTATTTTTTGAATAACGAGCGTGCTTTTTCCTCGTTGCCGTATACCTACCAGAGTTCGGCGCACTTGAATCCGCCCGCGCGGTGGTCGATGAAGCCCTTCACGTCCTCAGGCGGGTAGCTGAGAAACAGCCCCACCTCGTGCGGAAACTCTCCGCTCTCGTCTCCTTTGAATGTTTGCTGGTTAGCACACTCTAACCATATAGCCCTTGAGAAGCCGCCCGAAGGCGGCTCTTCAAAGATCACCGCCTGCCGTCGCGCCCCAATGCCATGGTTCTCTACCAAGTAAGCCTCGGATGCAGACCGGCATTGCTGCGGCACAGCCGCGCCTATCCCAGTGCCACATCCAGCGTCATCATGACGCTAAAGCCAGCGGCAAAGAAAATCGTGCCGATGTTGGAGTGCTTTCCCTGTGACATTTCGGGGATCAGCTCCTCCACCACCACATAGAGCATGGCGCCCGCCGCAAAGCTCAGCAGATACGGCAGCGCC
>ERZ779840.4207-NODE-4207-length-10773-cov-3.472663_pt1 | contig 10773 bp, 6 predicted proteins | sample MGYA00511561_ERZ779840 | MGnify/ENA primary metagenome ERZ779840 (study PRJEB29588, sample SAMEA2162036) | human gut metagenome | biome: human gut; feature: human-associated habitat; material: faeces | place: Denmark | collected 2008/2010 ...
AACGAAATATAAGGCAGAAAATGTACCTGAAACAAATAATTCAAATGTAATGTCAAATGAATTACAAATAGGAAATGAAAAAGAAAAAGTTGCATCAACAGATATAATTCAAGTAAATAATCAAAATATTTCTGATATTAATATTGGACTAATTAAATTACAAAACTTTGATTTAAAACTAGAAAAATTTGTAAGCAAGATAATAATTCAAAATTCAAAAGGAACAACATCAAAACAATATAATGATGCAACAGTTGCAAAAGCAGAATTAGATGGCAAAAAGATAAATGGAACTAATGTTATTATAGAATATAAAATAAGAGTAACAAATGTTGGAGAAATTGATGGATATGCTAGAAAAATAGTAGACTATATGCCTAATGATTTGAAATTTAGTTCTGAATTAAATAAAGATTGGTATCAATCAGGAGAAGGACTACATAATACAAGCCTAGCAAATGAAAAAATAAAGGCAGGGGAATCTAGAGAAATTACATTAACATTAACAAAGTCAATGACTGAAAATAATGTTGGTTTGATTAATAATACTGCAGAAATTGAAGAAAGCTATAATGAGCTTGGAATTGAAGATTCTAACTCAACACCAGCAAATAAGGTAAAAGGTGAAAATGATTTGGGATCAGCTGATGTAATCTTAAGTTTAAAAACAGGTGGAATAGTTTACTTAAGTATAGTAGTGGCTATTGCAGCAATTTTAGGAGTAACAGCATATGTAATAATAAGAAAAAAATCAAAAAACGGTGATAAAAAATAAGAAGGAAAGGAGGTAGAAAAATGAAAAAATTAAAAAAGTTATTAATTTGTATTATGCTAACTATACTTGTTGGATTAGGAATAAATCAAGTGTCAATGGCATATGAAGTAGGTCAAACTTTGAAGATAGGACATAATGATTATAAAGGAAGTAACAATATATTTTGTTTAGAACATAATCAGACTTTAAAAGGTAAAATGACTTATAAAATAATATCTCAAGTTATAATAAAAGGAAATAAATCAACAGATACTGAAGGAAAAACAATAGAAAATGTAGCAAATGGTAGATTAGCTGCAATCTTAACTTCTGATGAATCAAAGGAGACGAAATCTAATGCAATATGGAACTTTGCAGCAGTATGGATGGAAAATGTAGGAAAACATCACGCAGGACTTTATAGTGGATTTGCAAGTGGAGTAGCAGGAAAAGAAACAACTTTAAATCAGACAGCAACTGATTATGCAGATAGTATTGCCAATAGTATGCAAGCAAAAGACAATACAGATAAAAATAATATTAAAGTAAAAACTACTCAAAAAGATGGGAAAAAATACATAAGGGTAGGACCATTTAATTGGTCATTTGCAGGACAATTAACAGAGTTAACAATGTATGACCAGAATAATCAACCAATAGAAGGAAAACAATATAGCACATTTAATGGAATAACTGAGAACTGGATAAATGTAGAAAATATTCAATCAGGTTCAGACTTCTATATTTCAATACCACTAGATGGAAAAGTCACAAAAATCACTAAAATAACAGCAAATGCACAATATAATTTAAAAAGTGTAAAAATTTGGTTTTTAGAAGCTTCAACATCAACTTATCAAAACTTAATTATAACAGAACCAAATTCAGGTGAAGAAACAATAGCAATAGATTTTCCTTATGATATTGGAATATTAGGTGATTTAAAGGTAATAAAGGTTAATAAAGACAATAAGAAAATAAAATTAAAAAATGTTGGTTTTTACATTAAAAATGAGGACCTAAATCAATATGTTAAAAAATCTAAAAGTGGAGATATAACATATGTAGACAAAAAAGAAGATGCAACTGAATTTAAAACTAACAAAAAAGGTGAAATTTCAATTAAGAATTTAATTGTTGGTACATATGCAGCTTATGAAACAAAAAATCCAAATTATGGATATAAAATAGTAGAAGATGGAAAACAAAAAGAAGTTGTTGTAGATAAGACTTCTGAATTAGTAATGGAAAATAAGCAAGTATACATCAAACTTTCAGGATATGTATGGGAAGACTTAGTGTCAGGAAAACAATCTTATAGAAATGACCTATTTAAAGATAATAACTATGATAGTAATGATATATTACTAGACGGAATTACAGTAAGATTAAAAGACAAAACCACAGGAAAAGTAGTTATAGATGAAAAAGGCAATAAGATGGAAACTAAAACTGCAAATGGTGGAAAATATCAGTTTAAAGATGTTTTAATAGAAAAATTAAAAGACTATTACATAGAATTTGAATATGATGGATTAACATATACAAATGTTGTACCACATATTGATAAAGACAATGGTTCAAAAGCAGCAGAATCATCAAATGAAAGAAAACAATTTAACCAAAACTTTAGTGTTGTAGAAGGAACAGGAGAAACAACAGGAATAACAAGAGATGCTAATGGTAATGAAAAACATAAATTACAATATAATGTAGATAAAAAAGCATATAAATCAACACTTATAAATAATGGACAATATACTATTAAGGGAAATACAGATGAAACAAAATATAAAATTAAAGACTTTGATGAACAAAGCGAAGAATTACTGGCAAATCTTTCTAAACAAATAAATCCATTTATTCTAAGAAGAAAGAAAAAAGATGTTTACGAAGAACTTCCGGATAAATTAATTAATGATATATATATTGATTTACTTGATGAACAAAAGAAACTATATGTCGCTGAACTTGAAAAAGTAAAAGAAGAAATGAAAAACATAATTCATGATGATGGAATAAGTAAAGCAAGATTCTTAATTCTTCAATTACTTACAAAACTTCGTCAAATATGTATTGAACCAAGTATTGTGTATGATGATTATAATAGTGGTTCAAATAAAATAGATACATTACTAAATATAACAAATGAATATATTAACAATGGTCACAAAATATTAATATTTTCATCATTTAAAACAGCACTAAACATAGTCCGTGATAAATTATCAAAAGCCAAAATAAAAAACTATATGTTAGATGGAAGTGTTCCATCTAAAAACAGAATTGAAATGGTTGATAACTTTAATACTAATGATGATGTCAAAGTGTTTTTAATAATGTTAAAATCAGGAGGAACAGGTCTTAACTTAACTAGTGCAGATGTAGTAATTCACCTAGATTTATGGTGGAATCCTCAAGCAGAAAATCAAGCAACAGATCGAGCTCACAGAATTGGTCAAAAAAATACCGTCGAAGTAATTCACTTAATAACAAAAGGTACCATCGAAGAAAAAATACTTGAACTTCAAAACAAAAAAAGAGTTCTAAGTGATAAACTAATTGATGGTGAAAAAAGAGATCAAAATATTCTAGCAAATCTAACTGAATCAGATATTAAACATTTATTATCTTATGAGAATAAGGATTAAAAATTATTTGTTAAAACAAAAATACATGTTATAATATTACCATAAGAAACGTGATATTAATGAACAAAGAACAATTATAGATGTCGAAGAACACTTGCAAGCTGCAAGAAGACTATATAATTATAATGTTGCAATATATAATGAATTAATAAGTAAGATACCATCAAATATTGTTGCTAATAATTTAAAGATGGCTAAAAAAGAATTCTTCGAAGCAAACCCAAATGAAAAAGAAATGCTAGTTAAGTTCTCTAACTAAATGCATTTCTTTTTCTGTTGGTATTAATTCTTCCAGTAACTTATATTGAAGTGCTAAATCTAAAGCCAATCTAACAAGTACTTCTTTTTCTTTTGTATAATTACTACATACAATCTTTTCTTCACCATTTGGTAAAACAAAAGTCTTTTTATTATGTTCATCAGTTTTAATATTTTTTACTTGATCTGGGTGTATTTGATAAATTCTATTATGTAATCTAGGTGAACCAACAAACAAAGTAATATTATTAATCGGATCAACTACAAGCTGTGTACCTGCAAAACCTGGTGACATAAAACTTCTCCCAGAAAGCGGTGGATACACAGATAAATTATTAACATCTGGTTGTTTTAAATAAACTAGTGAACCATAAAACTTAGTATATTTATCTAAATCTTTAAAACCAGTTTCAGTATCAGACATAGAAAACACACTTTCTTTCTTTAATAAATTTCCATTACACAAATTATTAGCAAACTTTATCATATCATCTTTTGTTGAAAAATAACCTGCATGCCCCGGAGCAATTCCTTGAAGTTCCCCGATAGCTATAGCTTTTTTATCATGTGGTGTCCCTGGAAAATTATCATATCTAGTAATACCAAAACCTTCTTTAGTTACAATAGTTGAAAAATTTTCATTAGCTATTCTATATTTATTATAATTTGGTTCCCTTAATGCAGTATCCTTCATACCAATCATTCTAAGTATAGCTGTATTAATAAAACTAGTAAATTGCATTCTTGTAACTCTTTCAACTACAATTCTTAATGCCATTGCACCCATATCTGTATATGAATTTTCATTTAATTCTTTTTCAACCGGATGCAAAGTATATAATATATTTAATGCATCATCACTTGTTTTTGCACTATCAACTCTTTTATCAGTTACAACTTTTACTCTAAACTTAAGTAAATCATAAATTGTAGTATCACCAAGTTTTCTAAACTCTGGAACATATTTTTTAACGGGATCAAATACATCAATCAAACCAACTTCTTCAAGTTTTAATACTGCAACTGCAGTAAATATTTTTGATGTTGATGCTAAATCAAATATTGTATCCATTTCCATAGGTATCTTTTTACTAACTAAATAACCATTTTCAAAATCAACTTCGCTTCTATTACCACATATTACTGTGTCTCTAGTTTTAAACGTCCCAAAATCAAGAATTAACCCCGGAGTAATTTTAGTTTCATTTACAAATAAATCTATTATTTCTTTTAAACCACTTCTTAAAAACAACTTAAGTCTAATACTTGTTAAACTTTGATTTTTATTTTCCCTGATTATATCTAAAACAGGTCTAAGTAATATATCATAATCTTTATAACTATATATGTCTTGCAAACAACTTATACTAGTATTATTTTGATTTTCAACCATCTTATCAATGAATTTTTTATATATAAAATATTCTTTCATAACACATTTCTCCTAAAAACAAGACTTATTATAATAATTATATGCGCAAAAGTCAAATTTTTAATGCATTATTTGTCGAAGTGTGGTAAAATGAAGGAGGTGAAAATATGAAAAGGAAAAATAAGAAAGAAGTAGTAAAGACAACAAAGTTTAGTGACATAATTTCAACCTACAGGGCTGAAAGAAAGCTTACACAAAAAGCTCTCGGAGACATAATCGGAGTATCAGATAGAACCATTTCCAAGTGGGAAAACGGAGATACTGAACCAGATTTATATCATGTCAAGAAAATTTGCAAAACTCTGGATATACCTCCATCAAATTTATTCATTTATAAAAAGACTTTAAATGATAGATTACGTAAAATAGGTAACATTCTATCAATAATTATAAAATTTATATTAAAACATGCATTAAAATTTATAATCGCAGTGGCTTTTTTGTATTTATTATTATTTTACATAAACAATTATAATTCAATTCAAATATATTCATTAAAATATCATAGTGACAATATATATTTTAATCATGGATATTTTTATAAAACTAAAGTATATGATATTCTAACTATCGAAAACATAAAGGTAAACAAATTAGACTATACTCCGATATCTTATTATGTTGAATTATACACCTCAACTAACGGAGATAAAAAAGTTATTTATAAAGCTGATTCTTTAGAAAACATTTATATTGAAGAAACATTATCAGAACATGACTTACTAAATAGAGATACACTAAAAGGAATAGCAAAAGGGCTTCATTTAAAAGTTACAACAACAGATGAAAACGGAAACACTCATGATTATGATTGTTCAATATCCCTAAAAGAAAAATATAGCAATAACAAAATAATTGAAAAACAATATATAAATAATTCAGAAACAAGAATCATTTATCCAATATTTTATAAAAATGAAGTTGAAACAAAAACAGCAATGCCAACATTCAATGAACCAGTTAATTTAGAAGACTTAGGTTACAAATATAACAAAGATAAAGATTCATATACAAAAATAGATAATGATGGTGGTAAGATTGAATATATGCCACATATAAGCAGTTTAAAATATCATAAAATTTACAATGGTTTGGAGTATAAATTGATTTATAATATCGACGAAAATAAAATTAATTATGTTATTTTTGATAAAATGACAGAAACTACAAAAATATTAAAGTATTTTGTTAAAGTAAATAAATTTAATTGTACGACAGAGGAATGTTCAAAATACTATGGTGAAATCGGATATTTATTAAATATCTATAACGAAATTAAATCAACTCTCTAACGTGAGAGTTCGAACTCCCGCAAGATTCTGTTTCAAACTTCGACAATATGTGCTAAGATGAAAGTGGATTTGAAAGGAGGTGAAATAATATTGTATAGCTTGAGGAAAAGCGTAGCTGCTTTTGCCTTAATGTTATTATTATTTGTTACGACTTCAGCAAAAGCAGCTACTCTTACCAATGAGGAATATTCAAGATTAAAGATTATTTTCTCAGATGCCAGAATAGCTATCATGAGTGATGAAGATGCACAAAGATATTTAAGTTATGATTTAGAAAATTCTAATATTGTAAGTAAATATTATAGAGTAACTGAAACCGCAAATGGAACAGTTTCAACTGAAGTAACTAAAACTGAAGCTGAAGAGGCTTCTCAAGCGAATAATAATAATGTAACAAGAGGTGCTTCTCATACTACCACGTATAAAAACATCCAAATAACATCATCACAAATAAATGGCAATAGGTACATGGTAACATTTATAACAAAATGGTTACTTGTTCCAAGAGTTAAATCATATGATGTTATAGCAATGAGATTAGATGATGCTACTATGGAAGAAGGAACGCAAAGCGGAATTCAATCTTATAAGAAAAACGGTTCTTATAGTTATGTGATGTATAGTAATAATGGTACTAACATGGTTAAAAAAACAAATGGATTCGGAATTTCTATGAATCTTGTTGATAATTCTACTGCATATGAATGTGATATTGAATCCATAGTTGTCTCAACTTCAAAATGGGCAACAGCATATGCAAGTTATCAACACGCTGCATCAAATGTTACGTTAGCACAATCAAAAGCATACAATATTAGTCATAATGGATATGGAGAGGTCATCAACTTCGCAACTGCCGTTGAAAATTATTATGACGGAATGCAAGGAGTATCCATCGCATTGGGATACACAGGGTAAAGCAATTGTAATAGCAATAAATGTACCACCTACATATAAAGATATTGTGTATAGCTTTTATTGAAGGCTCCGAAAATTAAACCGTTTATATTGTTACAGAGAATTTAGGTAGGAACTATAAGACTAGTGACAATAAAAAATGAAACTAAAAAAACATCATCTATATTGTAATATTTTAATTCCTCTCAACATACGATTACAATAGAAAAATGAAAGATGGTGGATTATGGAAAAAGAAAAAATTATATCATCCATAGCTAAACGAGGGAATGGCGAGATATATCTAGGTGTTGTTGGAGCAGTAAGAACAGGTAAATCTACTTTTATAAAAAGATTTATTGAAAATCTAGTTGTTCCAAACATTAGTGATGAATATGAGAAAAAGAGATGTCTTGATGAAATTCCTCAAAGTGCCCAAGGCAAAACAATAATGACTACAGAACCCAAGTTTGTTCCAAGTAACGGAGCTTTGATAAAAGTAGGAGAATTTGAAACAAATATCAAACTTGTGGATTGTGTTGGATACGTCATTCCCGAAGCTAATGGATTTGTTGATGAGGATGGAAACCCTAGAATGGTAAAAAGTCCTTGGTTCGAGGATGCAATTCCATTTGTTGAAGCAGCGGAAATTGGTACAGAAAAAGTTATCAAAGATCATGCCACAATAGGAATTGTTTTAACAACAGATGGTTCAATTGGTGAAATAAAACGAGAATCATATGTTAATGCTGAAACAAAAGTAGTTGAGGAACTTAAAAATATTGGTAAACCATTTATAATTATATTGAATTCGATTCATCCCACAAATACAGAAACGGTTGAACTAGCAAGAAAGCTTAGTGATGACTATGAAGTTCCGGTTATGCCAATAAGTGCAGAACTAATGAATGAAAAAGAAATTATGGAAATCTTAAAAACTGCATTATATGAATTTCCAGTCTTAGATATCAAAGTATCCATTCCAGAATGGGTACATGTATTACCTGAAAGCAATGAAATTAAAAGTCATTATTTAGAAAAAATAAAAGAAAGTGTAATAAGTGTCGAAAAAGTTAAAGATGTAGATTATATTATGGAGCATTTCAAAGATTCAGAAATTATTAGTGAAGCTTATATATCTGAACTTGATGCCGCGACTGGAACAGTCACAATTACATTAAATAGCAAAAATGAACTATATACTGAAACGTTAAAAAATGTTATGGGTGAAATGGTTACATCTAAAGCAGGATTATTAAAAATGTTTTCAAATTATAAGGAAGATATGGATGAAATTAAATCTCTACGTTCTGCTTTAAAGATGACTAAAAGTACTGGGTATGGTATTGTTTATCCAAGTATAAATGAATTAAAACTTCAAACACCAGAACTTGTTAAACAAGGAAGTAGGTATGGGGTTAAACTAAAGGCTATTGCATCAAGTATTCATATGTTGAAAGTTGATGTAGAATCTACTTTTGAACCAATCATAGGTAGTGAACTACAATCAAAAGAATTAATTGATAGATTAATGAAAGATTATGAAACTGATGCATCAAGTATTTGGAAAAGTGAAATATTTGGAAGAAGTCTTGAAGCTATTGTTCAAGAGGGAATTCAAGCTAAACTTAGTATGATGCCAGATAACACAAGGTATAAGTTAAAAGACACAGTTTCTAAGATTGTAAATAAGGGATCAAATACTTTAATTGCAATAGTTATATAGCTATTGCTTTTTTTAATACAAAAAGTTGCAATTTGTAAATTGATGTAGTATAATGTAATTGTAGTGTTAAAGTAATTGAAGAGATGATATTTACCATTTTCTTAAACCTCCTAAAAAAAACTTAAGACCTTCAAGACAATTGAAACGCTTACATTAGTATCACAACGATATTTATTTGTGGTATTTTTTTGTAGATTTATGTAAAAACTATTGCATAGTAAAATCAAAAATGATAAAATTTTAATAGAATAGAGGCAATCCATGTGAAAAAAAACATTGTAAAAATATTGGCTGTAATTCTGTGTAGTGTATGTTTTGTTACATACAAGTTTTATGATGCAACAAATGTTGAAGATACTAAAACAAATACTATAAAACCAAATAATAATATGTTAAGTATGATGTTAGAAACTAGTGCTGGAAGTGGCAAATATGAAGTTTCATCATTAAATACATGGCCAACGGATGGCTATGTATTTAATAGTGAATTAAGTAAGTGTGAAAATGGAAGTGCAATAACTTGGGATGATGCCAATAAACAAGTAATATACAATAGTAAAGTAACAGATAAATGTTATATATACTTTGATTTAATACCTATAATTTCATTGACAGAATATGTAATATCACAATATACAGGAACCCAAGGAGAAAATGAATTATACTATCACGATTCAAACTTAGCGAATGGAGCAGGGGATAATTCATATAGGTATGCTGGCGGAGATTATATTTTGACAAGTAAAGCAACATCTGCAGGATTAAAAACTTTAATTACTGGTACAGCTAGTGAAACAACTGGGGTAATTAATTATTATTGTTCTGGAACAAAATCATACGTAGGCAATACATGTAGTTCAGCAAATGGTACAAGCGGTATTTACTATACACTACAATATGATCCATCAAATAAACAATATAGTACATATAGTGCAGCTTTAGAACAAGCAATAACTGATGGTTACTTAACAAAAGATAACGTAAAAAACTTTGTGCGTTTAGATAAAGATGGAAATTGTTCAACAGAAAATTTATATAGGATAATTGGAGTATTTGCTGATAAAGTAAAACTGATAAAATATGATTATGCAAATAACACAATGTTAGGAAAAGATGGCGATTATTATGGTGTATATTCACAATACTATCTAAGTGGTATAAGGGGAGACACAACATCAGCTAAACATCATTATTATTGGAATTATAAAAATGATACTTCAATAAGTGGTGGTTCAAATATATGGAGTACAAGCTTATTTAATAAAACAAATTTAAATACTAATTTTATAAATTACTTAGGAACATGGGCAGATAAAATTGAAACAACTTCATGGAATTCTGGTACTACTACGTATTCATCAAAAATAGGATTAATGTATATTAATGACTATAATTTTGCAACACTTCAAGATAATTGGTCGGTATCAAGTAGTTCTGGAAAATCAAAATCAGAAAATTGGATATACATGGGAGGAATGGACATTAGATATTGCTGAAAGCACAACAATGAATATTGAGTTTATTGAACCACAAGGCGTAATATTTGTAAGTACTGCTAGTGGACAAGGTTCTGCAAGACCAGTATTCTTTTTAAAGGATAATGTAATATATGAAAGCGGAACTGGAACAATTTCTGATCCAATAAGAATTAAATGAAAATTCAAGAAAAACTATTGCACATCAAACAAATAAATGATAAAATTTTTCTAGAATAGAGGTCTCAGAATAGAGGTCTCAGAATAGAGGTCTCAGAATAGAGGTCT
>ERZ779840.4210-NODE-4210-length-10771-cov-3.148470_pt1 | contig 10771 bp, 10 predicted proteins | sample MGYA00511561_ERZ779840 | MGnify/ENA primary metagenome ERZ779840 (study PRJEB29588, sample SAMEA2162036) | human gut metagenome | biome: human gut; feature: human-associated habitat; material: faeces | place: Denmark | collected 2008/2010 ...
CATGACCCGGGTGCGGATGTCGGCACTCGGCTCGCCGCCTAACTCCGACGCCAAATCGTCATATTCCACCGGAAGCGCTTCAACGTGCAGGTCGATACGGTCCAGCAGCGGCCCCGAAATGCGCCGCCGGTAGGCATCCACGGCACTGGGCGTGCAGGTACACTCCCGCGTCGGGTGGCCTAAGTAGCCGCACTTGCAGGGGTTCATGGCTGCCACCAGCATAAACTTACAGGGGTAGGACGCCGACCCATGCACGCGGCTGACCGTGACTTTGCCATCCTCCAACGGCTGGCGCAGCACCTCCAGTGTGTCGCGGGCAAACTCCGGCAACTCATCCAAAAACAGCACACCGTAATGTGCAAGGCTGATTTCACCCGGAAGTGCTTTTGTTCCGCCGCCGACAAGCGCGGGAATGGAGGCAGAATGATGCGGCGCACGAAACGGACGCTCCCGCACAATTCCGCCGCGTCCGCGCAATATGCCCGCAACGGAATGAATTTTTGTTATTTCAAGTGCCTCTTCGTTTGACAAAGTCGGCAATATTGAAGGAATGCTTCTTGCAAGCATCGTTTTACCCGAACCGGGCGTTCCGATAAGCAAAATATTGTGGTTGCCCGCTGCTGCAACTTCGGCTGCACGTTTCGCCGCCTGCTGACCCTTTATTAACGAAAAATCACTGTCAAAACTCGGATGGTCGTCTATATTTGTTTGACTGCACGGCTGCGGATTGATGATCTTCATTCCGCGCAGGAAAAGCACAGCCTCTGTAAGACTCGTTACAGGAATCACGACTGCATCGTGTATGAAAGCAGCTTCCTCCGCGTTTTCCTTTGGGAGAATGATATGGTTATATCCGCGTGAGCATGCATCGATTACCATCGGCAGCACGCCGTTAACACCGCGAACGCTTCCGTCCAAAGCAAGCTCACCGATTATAAGCCATTTTTCCGCCGCAGTGCGATCGATGTCCCCGTTTGCCGCAAGTATGCCTATCGCTATCGGCAAATCGTAAACCGTGCCTTCCTTGCGAACATCCGCCGGCGCAAGATTTACAACAAGCCGCACATTTGGGAAAGGAAAGCCCGAGTTGCATATTGCAGAGCGGACGCGCTCCTTGGATTCCTTAACGGCATTATCCGGAAGGCCGACGGTTTCGTAACCCGCAAAGCCGAAGCTTATATCCGTTTCAACCGTCACGGGATAGCCGAGCAACCCCGTCAACCCATAACTTGTGATTCTTGCCAGCATATTTCCCCCTTTGTCCGAATAAAGCCATACCGAGTGATTTTTTCACTCGGTAAGCCGTTAAACGAGTATTAACATTTAATCTTCAGTGTTCAGATTGACTTTTTTCCCTTTTCCGTCGTTTTTCACGGAAGGAGCCTCAGCAGGCTTGAACACAAAAAGCTTGTTGCCGACGAAGTTTACGATTATGCAGATGCAGGTCGAAAGCAGCATGCATGCTCTTTCGCCGTTAATTATCTTTGTGAGCCACTGCGGAAGCCCAAGACTCATCCACCAATCATCAATATGCAAAGCATTGGTAAACAGCCAGATAAGGCCGAGCGAAACAAGCAATACACCCAGATTGACTGCAATAAAGCTTATGATTTCGCGCGCATCCTGTCTGCGCTCTTCTTTAAAGGTCCAACGGCTGTTCAGAATATAGCTGTTCAGAATGCCGGCACAATAGCCGACAACTTTTGAAACATAAACCGTCCAACCGCCCGTAAACGGTATTGCAAGCACGATGCTCAGCACCGTGCTGATGACCATGTCTATAAGTGTGTTGCCGATTCCCACCAAGCCGAATTTAATCAGCTGGAAGAAGCTTTTTTTTGCGGCTGTGCCGCCGTTTTTTTCGTTTGAACTCATTATTGAAACTTACTCCTTTACGCGGCAGCGAACAATATGCCCGCCCAAAAGCCGGCTGCGACAGGTTTTCTGTCGAATTGTCCGCCGCACGCATTATCTTCTTCACCCCGTCCGCACCGAAAGCACGGGCAGCGGGCTTGTGTTCGGTATTTTTTACCAAGTACCGAAGAATGTCCATGTGGGCAGCCATTCAAGTGCACGTATATATTCCCTGCTGACCTGAATGCCGCTGATTACGGGATAGAAAACCGCAAACAGCACGATCGCAGCAGCAAGCCAAATGAACTTGATCTTCGGAACGAATTTTGCTCCGCCGGAAATCATGTCGCCGCGTTCGAGCGGTATGTAGTAGAACTTATCCTCATAGTGCTTGAGCACATATACAGAGGCAAGTATTATCATCGGCACGGTCGCAAAGTAATGATATACGAACACGCAGCGGGAAATCAGCATCCAGGGCAGCATGGACGATGCCATGCAGGCAAAGATGAAGAATATCTCCGCATTGAGCCTGAACCTGTTGCGCAGGAACATGATGAACAGCGTCAACGTGCCTGCAAAGCAGATCCACCATACTGCGGGGTTGCCGAAAGTTGAAATGGTTCCGAACTTTGTTGTGTCCGGATTCTGTCCTCCGGAATAGAACCACACCGGGCGGTTTCCGAGAGGCCATTCATACCATGCGGACTGATACGGATGCGTTGAATTAAGCCCGCTGTGGTAGCTGAACATATATTTTTGATTGTCAATAACGCCGTCCACATAAGTCTTAACCTTTTCGGAGAAGGTCAAAACTTCTCCCTCGGGTTCCTCATTGTACCCGAGCTGTCCGGCGGCACGAAGGCGTGCAATCTTTGTTTGCTCCGCATTAGGCTTCCATTGCGCCGTGTAATACGGTCTGTATGCTGCCGAGTAAATCGCAGCGGGAATGATGATGAAGAACAGGAGACAGAACAGGCAGGTTTTTATGAACCGTGCCGGGAACTTTCTCGCGTTCGCAACCGCAGGATCGGCCTCTTCCGCTTTTGTGAGCTTGGCATTTTTAATCTTGTTTGCCTTTACCCAAAGGGTTATCATCTTAACAAAGAACATAACCGCAAGCGCAGCACCTGTATATATGCAGATCCATTTGCTTGCGCAGCCCAAACCGAAGAACAAGCCCGAAAGTCCGAGCGGTATCAGAGTGTCCTTAAGGCTGTCGCCGAGATCCATTTTTATGAATTTGTACATGTAGTACGTCATGCACATATTGAAGAACACGCCGTATACGTCAATGGTCGAAATTCGAGTCTGCGAAAAATGCATGAAATCGAATGCAAACAACCCCGCCGCAAGCAGCGCAAGCTCGGGACGCTTGAACATGCGCTTGCCGAACGCATACATCAGGGGAATCATTGCAACGCCGAACAGCGCACCCATGATTCGCCAACCGAAGGGATTCATGCCGAATATCGCAACGCCGACGGAAATGATTATTTTTCCGAGCGGAGGATGCGAAACCTCGTAGACACTAAGATTATGCAGATGTTCATATGCGGTTCGTGCATGGTAGAGCTCATCGAAATACATGCCGGTCATGTAACTCGGGTATTCCGGCACGCAGTTCTGTTCATCGATAAGAGCCGCTGCGGATGCATCGTTCACCGTTACATGAAGCAGGTTGCCTGCCGTGTCAAAGAACGCAAGCTCGTTTATCCATGCTTCGCCGCTCACAACTGTCAGCGTGATGTTTTTTGTTGTGCTGTGCAGGCTGCTGTTGCGAACCCACCTGTACATTGTTCCGAAACGCTGGTCGATTTCGACTGATTTGCCGTCGTCTCCGGTGAGCTTGAATACGGTCGTTCCTTTTGAGCCGCTGCCGCCCGTAATTCCGCCGTCATGCCAAACACTGCCGATGGTAACCGTATCATCAAATGTCAGCGTTACGGTTGTGCCCGGCGTTCCCTTCCATTCGCTGTCCGGTGCTTTTGTGGAGCCGAGATTCGTGACGGCAAGAATGCCGTAAACAAGAGTCAATGCAATAACGAATATCCAGTCTTTTTTTGTATAGTGAAGCTTTGTATCCGTTTTTTGGGGGATAACAGGCTTCGTGTCAAAAATGCTCGGAGCAAGCTGCGCAGGGGTTTTGATGGGATCGCCTTTGCGCGCCTTGTCCATTGATTTTTCAAGCTTGAGCAGGAAATAGATCGCAATGGGCAAAAGGATGTAGATGCAGAGCATGATAACGATCATCTTTGTTCTTGCGGTGTATTCCGCATCACTCATACCCGTTGTGTTATCCGAGGATTGTGATGATGGAGTCTTTGTTTCAAAGCTCTGAATTTCGCCGTTGTAGTTTGTGAGCTTTTCGATTTTAAAATCGTCAAAGTAGGCAATGCCCATGCTCGTGTTGCTGAAATTGCCGAGTCTGCATCCGACTTTGAGCTTGGACTGTCCGCTTCCTGTTTTGCCGACAAGCTCAACCATTGTCCAATCAGTTGTGCCGAGAACAGGCGTTGAATAACAGGTTCGGTCCTCAAGAGCAATATTTGCACCCGCTCCGCCGCTGACATTTTCGGTTTTGATGTAGCAGCTGAGTTTGTAAATCGTGTTTGCCTGAACGGAAACTGTCTGCGTGAAGTGTGCATCATCAAGCTCCGCATTCGTGAGCTTCACGACATTGCCGCGCGCAGCATCCTTCACGACAACCGCGTTTGACACGGAAGTATCGTTTAAATAGGATGTGTATTCCCACCCCTTCGGTATCAGGCCGCTTGAGTCGAGGCTTTCGAAGCTGCCGTTTGCAATGTTTGCGCTTCCTCCGCTTTTCGGGGAAGCAAGCAGCAGAACGATGCCGAAAATAACACATACTGCCGCAATAATTGCAAGGCTGACAGTGAGTGTCTTTTTGTTTATCTTTTTCATTTCGTTTCCTCTCATTTCTCTGCTTTTCGTGCAGGAACAGTTTTTTGTGCTTTCGCCGAAACATCATCATCCGCGAAAACATCGGCTTTTACTCTTCCGCGGAGCATTATATCCGTGCAAATGCCGCAGAATATTATAAACAATATGACGTTTGCAAGTGAGCACCAGAACACAAGGCGTTCATCCCAATAGAGGTGGTACTCATGCAGTTTGCTGTAATAAAATGCTGCAATGCAGTTCACAAGCGTTGTTGCGCTCCAGCACATGAACATGCTGATAAGTCGCCTGTCGCCGTAGCTGATGTAAGCAACAAGCAGCAGAAGCAGCACGGGGAACAGGTAGCGTTCGTGCATGTAGTGGCCGAGAGTGAAAAGCGAGGCGAATGTGAATGCGGTTGCAAGACTCAACGCGCCGGAATGCTTTTTCCTGCCGAAGAAATACAGAACACCGCCGAAACCGACTGAAAGAACCATCAGAACGGTGCCGAGCTGGCCGTAAGTCAGCCCGAGAATTGCCTTCTCGGTTATCGGGGTCCAATTCTTTCCGAACAATGTGTAAATATTGTATGCATTTACGCTTGCGTATTTATAAGAAGTAGCGGTTCCCATATATTTTTGAAGGATAATGGAATACCACGGCATGGTGTCATCGGCAAACGGAATTACGGATACAATGAGAAGCGCGCAGGCGCAGGCGACCGCAGCAACGGTTTTCATTATTCGCGTTCCGACTCCGTCCGTACATTTTCTGCCTGTCGGACTGAAGAAATCCGGATCGAAAATATAGCAGAAGTATGCAATCGCAAGAAGGGGACCCGCCATCAAAGCCTGCGGTTTAAGCAGGATTGATAATCCGTAAACAAATCCCGCAAGAATCGGTTTGTTCGAATTGAGCAGAATAATGCTTATTACAAGCAGGATCGAAAGAATCTGATCGATCTGTCCCCATCCTCCGGAAACATAGATGAAAACGGGGCAGAATGCTGCAAGGCACATAAGAAGGTACGCAGCCTCAAAGCGAAGTTTTTTGCGCGCAAGCCTGTAAACAAGATACGCCGAGCCTATATCGGCAATTATTGACGGGAGTTTTATCATTGTGACATAGAATATGTCGTACGAGCCGTCCGCCGCATAAACGCCGTGACCGAAAAGATCCGCTATGCGCGCCATCAACCCCAAAACATACATATATCCCGGCGGATAATCCGGAAAATTGGTTTGAGGATTATAGAAGTTTTGAAAGCCGTTTCTGAATATTTTGTTTCCCCACGATGTGAAACAGCCTATATCGGTTTTGTGTCCGACAATATAGTAGGAAAAAAGAATATGCAGCAGCAGCGAAGCAAGCAGCGTCCACACAACAAGAAAATTGTCTGATTTGTCGCGTACACCGTTCACAAGAACGGCTCTGCTTTTTTTGATGCTTACATAGACCATGTAGATCAGCAAAAAGGCAATCGTTGCCAAAATGGAAGCGATCAGTATTTGCTCGGTCGGAAATTTGGTCGGCGTCATATTGAATGCCATCCTCCTTATGAAAGCCTGCTGTAAGATGCCGATTGCGTCCGGCTGACCTCTGTCACACCGCTCACGTTCGCGCATCATACACCGATTTTATTTATTTTACCATATTATGTTCAAAATTTGAAGTGCCGAACGCAAAAAAAAGCAGCAAACAACAAAATTGAAAGCTGCGGGAAAAGTCGATAACGGATTTTTTATTTTGTTTAAATCGTAAATGCATTTTCTATATGTCTGATTTTGTGTTCCGAAAGTATCACTTCAATTATATCGAAGCGATAGTAAACCGCCTTTTGCCTGTAATTTGCCGCAAAATACTTTGCAGCGTAAGCCATGTTTGCTCTTTTTGCGGAACCGACACGCAGCATCGGCGGCAGCTCCTTTGAATCGAGAGCGGTCTTGACCTCGACAAAGGCAACGGTGCTTCCTTTTTTTGCGATTATATCAATCTCATTGTGTGCAACACGGTAATTGCGCTGAAGGATTCGGTACCCGTGCAAACGAAGGTAAAGCCTTGCCAAACGCTCCCCTCTTGCACCGATGCGCTGCTGTTTGCTTCCGTTTTCAATATTCAGCCGTTCCAATTGCACCTCCGATCGGGTGTATACAGCAACGCGATCAGCATTCACCGCGTTCCGCAAGAATTTTTTTGATGAAGCTGCGCCTGTGAAGTTCGCACGGACCGAATTCACGAAGCGCGTCCATATGCTGCTTTGTTCCGTAACCGACGTTTTTTTCGAAACCGTACTGCGGAAATTTCTCTGCTGCGGCGATCATGTATCTGTCTCTTTCCACTTTTGCAACTATGCTTGCCGCCGCAATGGAATAACACAATGCATCGCCGTGAATCAGGCTGTGCTGCACGGCGGGAATATCAAGTTCTTTAACGGCATCAACAAAAACGTCGCTGCACACGTAATCGCCCGGGCAATGCGCCAAAGCATTCCTGTAAGCTTCGGCAAACGCCTTTTTTGTTGCCTGAAGAATATTTATCTCATCAATTTCCTTTTGAAACACCCATCCTGTGCCGAAAGCTGTCGCTCCGCCTGTAATAAGCGGGTAAAGCTTTTCCATGCGCTTCTTTGTAAGCTTTTTGGAATCGTTCACGCCCTCTGTCACAAATCCCGGAGGAAGAATCACGCATGCGGCAACAACGGGGCCCGCGAGCGGTCCGCGCCCGACTTCATCCATTCCCGCAACGGCGATACCGCGTTCCCAGAACGGGCGTTCGTACTGAGTCATTTGTTCAAGCCGTTCGGCCTCGTTAATCTTTTTCATTGTTTATATCGGTTTGCTCCGCTTGCTGGGGTTCGAAATTATCCGTGGGGTTTTCAAGAGCAACGGCGGCAATTTTGCCCGCACGATACTCATCAAGAACTATTCTTGCGCCGCGTTCCGTATCAAAAACTCCGCCCGAAAGAATAAACCCGCGGCTGCGGCACACGCCTTCCAGCAGAAGCTCGGGAATATTCTGTTCCGGATCAAGCTTTTTGTATCTTGCCGTCAAAGCCTCCGGGCATATGCGCATAAGGTCAAAAAGCAGCAGGGCCGAAATTTCCTCGATATCAAGCACATCATCCCGAATTGAACCAATATATGCAAGATGCTTTGCAAGTATCTCGTTATCCAACTTGCCCCAGAGCAAACCCGGAGTGTCAAGAAGCTCGAGATAGTCCGAAACTTTGACCCATTGCTTTGAACGCGTAACACCCGGACGATCGCCGACCTGCGCTCTTGCCGCGCCCGCAATACGATTGATGAAAGTGGATTTTCCGACATTCGGAACGCCGACGACCATTGCGCGCAAAGTTTTTTTAATGCCTTTTTCGCGATACCGCCGAACGGTCTCCTCCCCCGTTTTTTCAATAAGCTCAATTGCACGTTTGCGTGTTGAGGGCTGAGTTGAGATAAACTCCGCAGCTGTGATTCCCTGCTTTGCAAAATAACTTATCCATGCGCGATTCTGAGTTTTTGATGAAAGGTCACTTTTATTAAGAACAACAACACGCAGCTTGTTTTTGAAAAGAGCTTCGAAATCGGGATTGCGGCAAGCCATCGGTGCGCGTGCATCGACAATTTCGATTATCATGTCAACAAGCTTTAAGTTGTCCTCCAGCATACGTCTGGCTTTTGCCATGTGCCCGGGATACCAATTTATCGTGTGCATGGGTTTTACCTCCGAAACGGGTTGATAATTCTTTTTTTGCAGCAGACATCGGTGCGAAACGGAATTCGGCAGCTTTTTGCAGCGGCGGCAAAGCCCCGCAATGCCTGCGCAAAATCGATATAAAATCAGCCTCCTTCCCCGTTTGGGTCGGGAGGCCTTTTCAGAAAAAGGAAAATCTTGATTACTTGGTAACGATGCGTTCTTTGATCTTTGCAGCCTTACCGGTCCTCTCACGGAGGTAATAGAGCTTCGCCCTGCGGACAACGCCGTGGCGAACAACTTCGATCCTGCCGATGCGCGGGCTGTGATAGGGGAAAGTCCTCTCAACACCTACACCGTAGCTGATGCGGCGAACGGTGAAAGTCTTGCGGATGCCGCCGCCCTGCATTTTGATGACGATGCCTTCAAAATTCTGGAGCCTTTCGCGGTTTCCTTCAACGACCTTAACGTATACGCGAACGGTGTCACCGATTTCGAGCTTGGGAAGATCGGAACGAAGCTGCTCTTTTTCGAGTTCTCTGATGATGTCTGACATAGTAATCTCCTTATTTACAGATGTTCTTAGCCGACCTGCGACCAGCGGACCATCCAATTAACCATAGAATTATAGCATTTTTCTGCACAGAATGCAAGAGCAATTTTTCAAAAAATGAGCAGAGACGCAATATATATTACTCATTTTCCAACGATTGCAGGAATTTTTTATCCGCCGCAGTCAGATTTGCCCTTTCAAGAAGGTCCGGACGCATCTGTTTTGTTTTTTTGAGAGCTTCCTGCCTCCGCCAACGCAGAATTTCGGCATGGTTGCCGTTCAGCAGCACGGGCGGAACCTCTCTGCCCCTGAAATTCGCGGGACGCGTGTACTGAGGGTATTCCAGCAGTCCCCAGTCGGAAAAGCTTTCCTCCTCGGTTGATTCGGAGCTTCCGAGCACACCGGGAATGAACCTTGAAACGCAGTCGATAACGACCATTGCGGGCAATTCGCCGCCCGTCAGAACATAGTCGCCGATTGAAATTTCATCATCGATAAGTTCCGATACGCGTTCGTCAATGCCTTCATAATGCCCCGCAAGAAAAAGAAGACGCTTCTCCGAAGCGAGTTCTTTTGCAAGTGCCGGTGTCAGCACTCTGCCGCGCGGACTCATCACAATGCAGCGCGGCTTTTCCGGAGCTTCGGCTGCGACGCTTTCGATGCAGTCAAAAATCGGCTGCGCAAGCATGACCATGCCCGCCCCGCCTCCGAAAGGATAATCATCGGTATTACGGTGCTTGTTCTGCGAAAAATCACGTATATTATGCGTTTTGAATTCCAAAATGCCCTTTGATGCCGCCCTGCCGAGAATGCTTGATGACAGGATATTGCTGAACATTTCGGGAAAAATCGTAAGAATATCAATCCTCAAACAGTCCAACCTCCGCAAGAATTTCGGAATCAAAAACAATTCGCTTGTTTTCGATATCAACGCTTGAAAGCAGTTTTTTCAGTGCAGGAACGGAAAGCCTTTTTGCGCCTTTGATAACATAGACGTCCGTTGACGGTGTTTCGTACACATCGACCACTCTGCCGAGCGCATCACCCAATGTCGAAAAAACCTCACAGCCTATGATGTCCTTCACAAAATATGCACCTGCGGGAAGCTTTACGGCGTGTTCTCTGTCCACGCAAAGGTATTTGTCGCGAAGTTTTTCGGCGGCTTCAACGGTGTCAATTCCCTTGAGTTTAATTATCACGGAATTCTCGGCGGCAACCCTTGCGCTTTCCGCAGTGACTGTTTGATAAACGCCCTCGGGCGCCTCGATAAAGGCATCCGAAAGGCGTGCAAATCGTTTTAAATCATCGGTCAAGGGGAGCAATTTCAGCTCACCCTTGATGCCGTGCGGGCGCAGAAACAGCCCGATACGAAAATAATCCATAGACAAAACTTGTGAGTTCCGGTACGGTTACAGAATGTCAACTCTGTATTTCTTTTCGCTTTTTACCGAAGCGGCGCGAACAACGGTGCGGATTGCTTTTGCGATACGCCCCTGTTTGCCAATAACTTTGCCCATATCGTCCTTGGCAACGGAACGCTCCATTGTGGTTTACTCGCCTGCTTCGTCAGCCTTGACGGCAACCTTTACCTCGCTCGGTTCGTCAACAAGACTCTTTGCAATGAATTCAACAAGAGCCGCAATATCGGGAACCTGAGTTTGGGTAATGATTTCTTCGCTCATCAGTCGATAACGCCGTGCTTTTTGAACAGACCGCGAACGGTTTCCGTGGGCTGCGCACCGTTCTTGATCCACTGCTTTGCCTTGTCGCCGT
>ERZ779840.4216-NODE-4216-length-10765-cov-2.906629_pt1 | contig 10765 bp, 4 predicted proteins | sample MGYA00511561_ERZ779840 | MGnify/ENA primary metagenome ERZ779840 (study PRJEB29588, sample SAMEA2162036) | human gut metagenome | biome: human gut; feature: human-associated habitat; material: faeces | place: Denmark | collected 2008/2010 ...
GAAGAAGCTGTGCTGTCCCCCGTCCCACCAAAGCTGGACAGGTATCCAGTGACGCCGTTCATCCAGCCAGTAATCATCATCTTCGGAAGCCTGCCCTTTTTCTGCCAGTGTTTTCTGGAAATCATCCTCATACTGGCTGCCAGCCGGATTCTTTTTGACGACATGGATCTTGGACGGTATCTTATATTCGCCATACCAAGTCTGCATGGACTTTTCAAATTTGTCATATACAGTCCTGTTGATGTCGCCTAATCCGTCTGTCTTTCTATACCGCAGGCTGTCTGCAGAGCTGTTATCCTTATTGGCAAACAATTCTTCCTCGTCGCCTGTAAGCAATTTCTGCGTGGACTGCAGCGTGATACTGCCTACCGTATAGCTTGGTGTCTCATGATATAAGATCTCATTATTTGATTTGTCAAATTTCTTTGCCGTATAGGAAACCGGATCATAATCTCCATAATCGTAATAACTGTAAGCAAAATAGGCATCCCCGATGCTCACGGTCTGGATCTTATTACTGTCCTGTGGTGATCCTGCCTTGATAAAGGATTTCCCATCCAGATCATAATAAATGTTCACATCATCCGTCACAGTGCCGTCCGGAGCGATATACCGGTAGGCAGGCGTGATCTTGATGGTATCGTCATTATTATACAGTCTTGAGATCGTTTTAAAAGTAAAACCAAATTCGTGTCCTGCCTGTAAGAATCCCATGCCTCCGAAAGTGCCTCCGCTGTAGATATTGGACTTTCCATTCGTGAACGGGATCGTGTTGATCAGATCCCATGCATTGGTCAGTGTTCCGTCAAGCACATATCTTACGTTTGTCTCTCCAAAGCGGTTCGTTGTGCCGACACGCTTCTCCTGCTTATGCTTTGTGAACTGGTATACACCGATACCTTCTGATCTGTCATATCCTCCGAAGATCTGCTCGTCATTGATACCTGTCACTTTGAAATCATAAATGACTCCGGACACCTGCACCGGATAGTTATAGGTTGCGACATAGTTTCCGAGGTCGCTGTTATAGGTGTATTCCTCCATGTTGTTGACGGCTGACGAGTTATTTGCAAATACACGCACCTGAACCGGGTTTGTATTTACATCATAGCCTGTGTAATCTGCCACGCCATACACGCCCTCGGCTGCCCATGACGGAAGATAGAACTCAAACGATTCCACATTTCCAAGATCGATCCATTCAGTATACCCCGTTGCAGATTCTACATCATAATATGTATCATTCACTTTTGCGGAAAATGGGAACCGCACCTGTTTATTTTTCACGTATTTCGTGAAACCTGACACATTCGTGTAACCTTTCTGCTGGAAGTAGGTGTTCCAGTCAAAGTCTACATTATAAGTGTTATCAAGGATAAGTTGTGTTGCCCCGGTCTGGTTGATAAGCTGTGTCTTTCCCTCTCCCATCATGGAGATCGGCGCAACAACCGGACTGTGTACCACGATCGGCTCATTATGCTCATATCCTGCCATGATCGCCGAAATGCTAAGCTCATTGTCTACAAATTTCATTGTTCTTGTCTCGCTGCTGCTTCCTGCGGCAAACCGGTTGTAAACTGCCTGCAGCGTTGTGTAATAATATCCGTTGTTCGTTTCTTCCGGGATCGTCACGACTGTGCTTCCTGTCACTTTATCATTTGCCGGGTTCTCATTCATTTCCACTTTTGCATTTTTCACAAATGTGAAATTGATCCCATTCTGGCTTAAATAATTGGAACCGTCCAGTGTCAGCTCGTCATTTTTTACGATGATCTCTTTTGCGCCGATATAAGTAGCAAACTGCTGTTTCACATAATGCTGGACTGAACTGTCCGAAGGATCAAGTTCTGAACTGTCAAATGTCCCATCCACGGAGTATCCCGTGATATCCGGCCAGATGATATGATAATCATCATCCGGGGTATAGGTTGTCCCTGCAAATGTCGAATGGTCGGTGCTGCTATGTTTTTCTCCGTTTATTGCAATATCATACTGGATATCTGCCCGGTTGCTGTACGGCACGGAAGAAAAGTCATTTGTAACAAGCGCATTGTTGTACTCCAACAGGTTCATGCCGCTGATATAGTAATACTGCACCGGATCCATCTCATATGAGATACTTCCGCTGAAATGGTACGTCTGTGTAGAAGTCGTCTCATATGTATAGGGTATGACGTACTGATAGCCACTTGGGCTTGACGCGTCTTCGATCCTTATATACCAGTCTCCATAGGTCTTTCCTCCGGAGACCTGTCCGGACATATCAGAGCTTGTGATCTGTGATCCGGTATGTGTTACCGGCACCTGTTTAGTTACCGTAATGTCATACGGCACCTTATAGGTCTTTACAACACTTCGGGAAGATACGTTGACGTGTCCGTACCACGAATCCAGATTGATCGCATTGGTATAATCTTCGGTCGTCGGGATCTTTACTCCGATGTCAAAGGTATCATCATCGTTATATGTCCTCAGATCCGGTGCTGCGTAATTATCCCCGGACTGGTTCGTGTCATTTCCTGCCTCAACATTTGACGCTTCGGAATCCATGTTTTTGACAAGCACACAGCTTCCGTCTGTCATTCCGGTGAGATCTTCCACGCCCTCTGTTTCTTTCTCCGTCTTGGTATTGGCACCCATTACGAGGAAACGGTTGAAATGCGACGGGATGGAGATGGTCTTGGTTTCCTCTTTCGCCCATGGGGCGGCGGTGATGAGTTTGTTCCAGTTGGACCAGTCGTAGATTTCACCAAGAAACTGACCGTTGTCGGTTCGCATTCCTCCTTCTGGTTCGCCACTTTCTCCATGGCGGTACATGGTGATGATACAGTCGATGCCTATATACGCCCTCTCATTATTTGCCAGTTTTTCCTCGATTTCATCTCGCCAGTCCGGATACACGTTGCCGATCGATCTTAAAAGATCATCTTTCTGGATCATATAGGTTGTGATCCGGACATTGTTTCCCTTTGCATCTTTAGTGTCATACTCTTTTTTTGTAGAATCATACTGGCTCAGCGGAACAATGATGTATTCTCGCTGTTTTCCATCGTAAGACCATTTCTGGTTGACAGGGAGCGTACCTGCATCCACATATACATGTCCGTCCGATTCCCCTACATAAAAATGCGAACCGCCATGCAGTCCGTCTGTCGGATCAACGTCTTTTTTGATCCGAGAAAACTCGATCCCGATCGTCCGGTAAAAGACACTGGATGTTTTCTTGACATCCATGGTCTGGTAGATAAAGCATTCACTCGGTTCATCATAAAAGACGATCTCGCCGTTATAATTCTGCCACACGCTCTCACTGATATCCGCCCTGATATCCTGCGAGCTGGTCATCAGGCATACTGACACCATCATCAAAGCCGAGAGCAGGCAGCAGATCCCTTTCTTTAATTTTCCCATTTTCGATTTCCTTTCTAGTGGTTTTGTATATTATAGCAATGTTCAACAATTATTGCAAAAAAACGACCACTGCCTTTTTAGGGGCAGTGGTCTGCTTAAATTCCTGTATATTTATTTGTTGGCTGCTTGCTGAAATGCCTGTATTTACTGTCTTTTACGCCTTTTTACAACAGCCATAATCACGATCGCCATAACAAGGATGATACAGACAGCAATACCGATCACGGCAGTAAGTGACAATGGACACTTTTGTTGAATTGACTCTGTCTTTAACACTTCCCCACATTTTTCACACGCAAGTGTTTTTTCTCCGGCTGAAAACAATCCGGCTTCTTTCGTGACCGTCCATTCTCCTTCTGCATGCCCGGCTGCCGGGATTGCTTCCTCATAGGTATCTCCGCAAACCTTGCAGGTGTATGTATTGGCTCCATCCTCAGTACAGGTGGCTTCTGCCGTATCTGTCACTTCATAATCATGTCCTGTTGCCGGAAGTGGTTCTTCCTTGGTGTCTCCTGTAATGGAGTTTGTATATACGATCTTTCCATCCTCGGTGCAGGTTGCTTCTGTCCGCTCGGTTTCTTCCCATGCAGCGTCAATTTCTTCCTGTGTTGGTTCTGCCTTTGTTTCGGTCTTAGTCTCTGTTTTGGTTTCCGTTTTTGGCTGTTCTTTTGTTTCAGAAGAGGCTGCCTGGTTATCTGCTGGTGGCTCTGCTTTTGTTTCGGTCTGTGCTGTACTTGAAGGCTTACTTCCAGCCGGCGTGAAATCCTGCGGAATCCAGCCTTCTGCTTTGAGCTGGTCCACATATCCAAGCAGATATCCATCATTGATCATGGTTTCAATAATCGGAGTGGAAAAACTATTGCTTTGAATGTCCTCATATATTTCTGCATCTGTCTCATATTTTTCGGCGACTTTATATTCATTATCTCGATGTCCTACTGTCTTTTCTCCACCATCAATAACAATACCTTCATTATGTACACGCACCCCATAATTAATGGATGTTCCATTTACACCTATTGCTGCTACACAAATTAACAATGCAGCTACCACAAATTTTATTTTATTTTTCATATATCTTACCTCGTCTTTCTGAAAAAATTTTACTTGTTGAATATATGATTTTTTTCATAAAAACATCTTTCTCCTTTTGTCTTGTATATTATAGCATATTTAAACAAATAAGTAAACATATATTATTATCATTTTTTACTCATTTGTCTTGATTTTTAGGCACTCTTACGATTATTGCAGCTACTTTCAAAATGCATCAATTCAACAAGACAAAAATATTGTGTTACGCCATGTGTCAAAACACAGGTATATTATAATTCACTATAGAGAAAATTTCTACCTTTAATCTGTGATCTTAGTTATCTGACATCCAATATAAAAACACCTCTGACAAACTTGGCTATTCTTGATGCTCCCTATATTTACAGAAAAGAGGCTTTACGACAAATTGCATTTTCAATTGTAACATTCTCGTTTTTCTTGTATCATAGCACTTGTCATGTTGAAAAAGCACATATTTTTTGATATAATGTAATCAGGTGCTACCATAACGGTAGGCGGTTAGCCCTCAACAGAGGGACTGGACCCTCTGATTACATAGAAATCTTCGAAAGAGGAAATTTGTTGACGGAGGGATGCAAGATGGTTACATATTCAGACTTGTTTGAATTTGTTATAATGCTGATTGCGTTTGCTACTTTTATTTATAAAATTAGCAAAAAAAAATAACCGCCAACCTGGGAATTGGCGATTATTTAAGATAATTAATCAATAACCGGGCTAACCGTCTATCGGTAGCACCTTTACTATTATAATAGCAACGAGACATCTAAAAGTCAAGTTGAGAAAAATAAAAACATATAATCATTAACAGTCCGGTTATTCGCATTTTTTAGTGCGATGCCGGATTCTTTTTTTATGTTCAAAATAAGAAAATGAGCATTTTTATACTTTAATTGGTTAAAATCCACAAAAATTTGGACGAGATTTCGGGATTTATTACGTATAGAATAATACAATATTTTAGAATACAATAGAAATGCGAAAAAAAACGAAAACATGTGAAGAGGGGGATTGTTATAGAATCACATGCAAGTAGGGGAGAAAAAGGAGAAGGAAGAATGAGAAAGTTAACGAAAAGCTTTCAAAAGAGGCAAAGCATTGCAAGCAGAGTACTGTGTTTTCTGCTAGTGCTTGCAATGGTAGTAACAATGGTTCCGGCGCTTGGCGGCGGAAACAGTACGGTTCAGGCAGCGGAGAAAGAAAAGAATCTGACGATCCACTTTATGATGCCGTCAAATTGGGGTTGGACAACGCCGGCAATACAGTTTTGGGGTGGAATAGCAACAGTGACGGGAAATACGAATACGGAAAGTGTGGACGGTACAGAGATACCGGGCTGGGATGGAGCCAAAGCCTTTTTCATGACACAGGCAGGTGATACAACAGAGTATACACTGAGTGTCAAAGGCACTTTTACAGGTTTTCAATTCCTGGATTTTGATAATACCAGAAATAATATAAATCCCGGATATAATTCAAAATTATCACAGTATACAGAAGATAAACCGACCGATGTTTATTATATTCAGAAAGATGGAGCATGGGCATATTATCTGGATGCAGATGGAACAACAGTAGTTCCGGATTTACCGAAGACGGAAACAACTTTTCTTTTAGTAGGAAATATTCCGGGAATGGCATGGGATCCAAGTGCAAAGCCAAATTTTGTGAAATCAATTGAAAATGAAAATGTTTATAGTATTACATTGAATGCTGTTCCAGCAGGAAAGTATCAATATAAAATTTTAGAGGATGCGGCAACCGAAGGATGGAATAAATATTGGGCGCAAAATGATGGCAATTTGAGTTTGAACCTTAATGCACCGGCAGATGTCACATTATCTTTGGATAAAACAGATAAGACAAAGGAAACTAAGGTAAATATCGCATATATAAAAGATCTTGTGGTAGAAGTACCTGCGCAGATTCAAAAAGGTGTTACGATGGAACTTCCGGTAACAGGAACTTATTATGGTGACGATGGAAATGTTCAGAATGGAGTGAGTGTTACATATACAGCAAAAACAGAGGGAATTACTTTAAATGGTAACGAAATTTCAGTTCCTATATCTTACGAGGGAACGGAAGTTACGATTGCAGCTACTTATAATGGAATTGAAAAAGAGATAACTATTCCAGTGGTAGAGGTAGTTTATCATTACACCATTTACTATTACGATTTCGATGAAACACATATGTCAGAAAATGCATCTGATTTATGGATCTGGCAGAAATCCGGTGCGGGTGCAACAGCCGGAACTCTTTTCACTGCAAAGGAAAAACTTTCCGATGGAAATGAGTGGCTGCGTGCAGATGTGACACTCCCATATACCGACGTCCAGATAATTCCAAGATCTAAAGACGAGTGGAAATGGCAGGGAGATACGGTTTTATACAATAACAGCGCAACAGCCGAAAACGTCACACTCTATATTGTATCCAACAGCAATCAGGCGTACACAACACTTCCGGAACTGGTTAAGCCAAAATCACGCAGCATCATGATCGAGTACGACAGACCGGCAAAGGATTATGAGGGCTGGAACATTTTTACATGGAACAGTGGATTCGGCTCTGATGTATCTGTAGCATTTGCAGACATCAATGGAAAAATGGTTGCCAAAATTCCGGTAAAAGATTCGCAGGCAGATCTGATGTTATCTTTCTGTATGAGACAAAGTACTACTGACAATGAGTGGGCAAACAAAGACGGCGGAGATCATTATGTGACGATTCCGGCAGGACAGTCATTGGTCAAAGCAGTGTTTACGCAGGGAGAGGGAATCACAGAGGTATTGCCATACAATGCAGGTTACGAGATGGATGGAGCTAATGATACGATCCATTTTTACTTCAGAAACGATGCACTGGCAGCAGAAAACAATCTTGCTTCTTTAGACGGCAAAGTCAGTGTTGTTGTCAACGGACAGACCTGCCAGATGACTTATGATGCAGCAAATGACCGCTTTGGATACGATTTCACTGGCGTTTCCACGGGTGATTACTATTACTATTATGTGGTAGGTGGCATCGAGGAATTAGATGCGTTTAACAGTGAAAAAGCTGATTACAGCGGAAAAGAATGCAGCGTATGCCACTTCAAAAAAGCAAATGTGAGCGTAACGGCTTCTTTATCACAGTATGCAATGGATTACAATGACAACAATGTGTTATCCGTAGAATTGACTGCAAAAGACGGAGAAGGTCTTGAAACGTCTGAAATTGCTGCGATCACAGCCGATCTGAGTGAGCTGGGACTGGGAAAAGAGTTTGCGATCGAGCCGGAACTTATGGAAGGAACAATTTCCTGCCTGAATACAGTTGCAGCAGGCGTAAAAAATATTCCGGTCACAGTGAAAGATATTTATGGAAATGTATACACAACAGCGACAAATGTTACCGTCACAGAGCGCAAAAAAAGTGCCGGAGATTTTGACTGGGATGAGGCAGTGATTTATTTTGCAGTGACAGACCGTTTCTTTGACGGAGATGCAAGCAACAATGATGCTTACGGAGTAGGCGATTATAACGTTGGTGAAAAAGGCGGTTCCAGCTATCACGGTGGAGATTTTGCCGGATTAAACCAGAAACTGGATTATTTAAAAGATCTGGGTGTGAACACGATCTGGATCACTCCGATCGTAGAAAATATCACAGAGGATCAGCATGATAATGAGACAGATACCGCTACCTATGGCTATCATGGTTACTGGGCAAGTGATTTCACAAAGTTAAACAAACATCTTGGAAAAGAGCAGCAGTTCAAAGCATTACTGGATGCCGCTCACAGCAAGGGAATGAAAATCATGGTGGACGTAGTATTAAACCATGCAGGATACGGTAGAGAAGATTACTTTAACAGCATTTTAACAGATGCAGATGGAAACAGTATTTCCATGATCCGTGACTCCAGCAACACGATCAGTGGTGATGATAAATATGATTCATTGTCAGATCTGCCTGATTTTGTGACGGAAAACAAAGCAGTGACAGACCAGCTTGTTGCATGGCAGACCGAGTGGATGTCAAAATACAATATTGACTATTATCGTGTGGATACTGTAAAACATGTAGAGACAACGACATGGGCAGCATTTAAAAATTCCCTGACCAAAATAAATCCTGATTTTAAAATGATAGGAGAGTATTCCGGTGCAGGATATGCCAACAATGCAGGAGAATTAGGAACCGGAACGATGGATGCACTTCTTGATTTTGATTTCAACGATTTTGCACAGAACTTTGTGACAGGAAATATTTCCAGCGTGGAAAATTCACTGCAGAAGAGAAACAATGCGATCAACAACACCTCTGTCATGGGAAGCTTTTTGAGCAGCCATGATGAGGACACTCTGCAGTATAAACTTGTAAATGAGAGCAAAATCAGCGAAGAAGAAGCTTACAACCTGATGAAAGTGGCAGCAACACTTCAGATTACCGCAAAAGGTCAGCCGGTGCTCTATTATGGAGAGGAGATTGGACAGGGTGGAGCCAACAACTGGCCGCTCCAGACAAACCGCCGCGACTTTGACTGGACAGAGCTGGAAAAACAGAAAGCAGACAGCAACAGTATTTACAACCACTACAAGACAATGCTTGCAATCCGCAATGCGTACACAGATGTATTTGCAAGAGGAAACAGAAGCACAGTTGCAGTTTCCGACGCAGATGGCTATGAAGTGATCAGCAGAAGTTATGGAAACAACACCTTATATGTAGGAATGAATGTGAAAGAGGCAGAGAAAGAAGTAGTGATCCCGGTAGCAGAGAGTGCCGGAACAGTTCTTAAAAACCTTTATGATGGAAAAACTTACACTGTTTCTGCTGACCAGAACGTTTCTGTTACCATTCCGGCAGCAAAAGATGGTGGAACGATTGTTTTGACAGCGGAGACAAAAACAGAACCGGCTCCGGATAATACAACAGATGATAAAAAGCCAGATGGAAAAACAACAGAGGATCATAACGGAAATCAGCAGACATCAGGAAACAATTCCAGTCAGGTCAATTCTGCAGTCCAGACAACTCCAAAACAGGAAGAACAGGCTGTAGCAGAAGTAACCGTGCAGGAGGAGAGTTTTGCAAATGTGATCGAGGCAGTGAATAAGGCAAAAACCGGAAGTAAAATCCGTGTAAACCTGTTAAAGACAACAAAGATTCCAGCAAATGTGTTCGAGAGTATCAAAGGAAAAGATATGAACGTAACCTTCCAGGTGAGTGATCAGGCCAGCTGGATCATCAATGGAAAAGATATCACCGGTAATGTGACAGCACCGATCGATCTTGGTCTGGTTGTGGGAACAAGTGATATTCCAAAACAGAAAGTGACAGCGCTGGCAGACGGAAATGAAACCATCCAGCTTTCCTTAAATTATGACGGAGTATTTGGTTTTGAGGGAATATTGAGACTTTCCGTTGGCACGGACCACAGTGGAAAAATAGCAAATCTTTATTACTATAATGAGACAACCGGTAAGTTTGAGTATTATCAGGCAGCACAGGTAAAAGAAGATGGTACTGTAGACTTTAAGTTCTCACATGCATCCGATTATGTCATCGTCTTAAATGACACAGATATGAGCCAGACAACAGGCAGTGTGATCGCAAGTCCGAAGACTTCGGATAACACACCGATCGCAGCAGCAGTGATATTATTACTGTTTGGCTGTGCGCTGATGGGAACCGCATACAGAAAAAATAAACACTTCTAAATGAAATTCATAAGATGTCACTAAAAAAATATGCCGCACGAAAAAATACCTTCTCGTGCGGCATATTTTGTGTATGTGAAGGAAAAATTAATTTTCTTCCACGATCACCACGCCCCATGGTTCCAGCGGAAGCGTTTCCTGTTCCATTATTTTTCTGCCGGACAATAATTCCGTGCCGGAAAATCCTTTGCAGATGGCGGTCTGTTTTTCACCGGAATAATTGAAGTAAAATCGTACCCGTTTTCCAAAATCATTGACACCTTCCCGGATGATCAAAGGAAAGTGGCATTCCGGATGTGCTAAAAGTGTTTCCGGAAGCGAGGCAAAGTAATGAACCAGAACTTTTTCCAGAAGAGCACCGTCAAACATGCTGGAGAGATACAGTGCCGAACCTTTTCCAAACTGGTTGACTGTGGCAGCTGCATATTTTTTCCAGACCGGGTGATCGTAGAAAAAGAGCGGTGTGGCGGTATCACAGGTCACAAGATCCATCCAGTGCAGACATTTGCTGCTGTTTGTGCAGGATTCATCGGAACATGACGAGCCGGCATCGGAAGCCGCATTTT
>ERZ779840.4222-NODE-4222-length-10754-cov-12.718759_pt1 | contig 10754 bp, 9 predicted proteins | sample MGYA00511561_ERZ779840 | MGnify/ENA primary metagenome ERZ779840 (study PRJEB29588, sample SAMEA2162036) | human gut metagenome | biome: human gut; feature: human-associated habitat; material: faeces | place: Denmark | collected 2008/2010 ...
AAACTTATTAAGAAATCTTTCTTACTCATATAACATCACCTCCATTATATCTTCTGAATACAGAAAATTAATATTGGTGACACCTAGCCTCAGGTACTTCGAATGATAAAGTATCATATATGAAAAAGTAATGCAAATAGGTAAAATTTAATTTTGAAGTAGTTTTTTATACTGAAAATCAAATTATTCTCTAGAAAAAAAATAAATTATTGACTACATTTAAGAATACAAAATTCAATTTTAGGCAAAAATAAAAATTATTGATAAATATTACATTAAAACACTAGACAATAGTGCTCTTTATATGTTTATTTATTTTGAATAATATAGTATAATTAAGTCGGTGAAGTGAATGGAAAAGATAGAATTCAAAACTGTAGAGGAACTATATAAAAGAGTATCACCTGCTTTATATTCAAAACTTAAAGAGATTAAAAGAATGGGTTACACATTAGTAACAGAAAAAGATATATGGAATTATTTAGTTGATAATGATTGGAAAAATAGAACTAATTTAGAATTATACGATTTAATTAGTGATATTATGAATGCTGATAATTATAAAATAAATTTATATGTTACAGATAAACTTTCAAGAATGAAAAGTAAACTAGATAAAACAAATAATACAGATATACTTTAGGAGGAAATAAAAATGAAAAAAATATTAAAACCAATAGTGATAACATTTCTTATATTAGTGGGATGTATATTATTAATAAAGCCTACATTAAAAGGTATTCATTATGGAATAGATTTACAAGGCGGATTTGAAATACTATATAATATTGAACCTTTAAAAAAAGGAGATACAGTAACTGAAGACGATTTAGATAAAACATATAAGGCAATTGTAAATAGAATAGATACTCTTGGTGTTAGTGAACCAGTTATTAGTTTTGAAGGAAATGATTTAATTAGAATACAACTTCCAGGTCTTAAGAATGAAGAAGAAGCAAGGCAAAGAATAGGTACAACAGCTGTACTTTCAATGAGGGACACTGAAGACAATTTATTACTTTCTAGTGATGTATTTGGTCGTGGAGGAGCAACTCTTGAACAAAATTCTAAGACATTTCAATATCAAGTTAAATTAGATATAAAAGATACTGAAAAGTTTTATGAAATAACTAAAAAAATATCAAAGAAACCTAATGGAGAAAATCTAATTGTAATATGGCTTGATTTTGTTGAAGGATTAGATTCATATGAAAATGAAAAAACAACTTGTGGTAAAGATGCTAATATGAAATGTATATCAAGTGCTTATGTAAATGAAGCACTTAATAGTAATAGTGTTGTTATTGAAGGAAGTTTTACTAAAGAAGAAGCACAAAACTTAGTTGATTTAATAAATAGTGGTAGTCTTCCAACTAAATTAACTGAAGAAGCTACTCCTAAAAGTGTTTCACCATCATTTGGTAGTGATACTATTAAGAAAACAGGTATTGCTGGTATTATAACATTTGCATTAATAACGGTAATATTAGTTGTAAAATATAGATTAAGTGGTATTGTTGCTAGTGTATGTTTATTTGTATATGCATTACTTGTATTTGTAGTATTTAATCTAGTAGGTGGAGTTCTTACACTAACAGGTATAGCTGCACTTGTTCTTGGAATAGGTATGGCAGTAGATTCAATAATCATATCTAATAGTAGAGTACATGATGAATTACTTAAAGGTAAAAAACTTAGAGAAGCATTTAAAGATGGAAATAAAAGTAGTTTAGGAGCAATAATTGATGCTAATATAACAACATTTATCGCTGGAGTAGTACTTTATATATTTGGTGAGTCATCAGTAAAAGGATTTGCTACTATGCTTATTATAACAATATTTGTAACAGTATTATGTACTGTAATATTATATAGAGTGTTACTAGAACTATTTGTTAATTCAAAGGTATTTAATAGTAAAGAAAAATTATTATTTGGAATATCTAAAGAGCCAAAACAAAAAGACTATGTTAAATTTGGTAAAGTGCCAACAATAGTATCACTTGTGATAATAGTAGTTGGAATAATATTTGCGTGTGTTCGTGGATTTAACTTTGGAGTAGATTTTACAGGTGGAACAAATATAAATATATCTTCAAGTAATGATATAGATTTTAATAAAGTAACAGAACTTGTAAGAAAGTATGATATACGTGATTATGATTATTATATGGGAACTAAAAAAGAAGGATTTATTAAACTTAATGATATATTAGATGATGAAACTAGTATAAAAGTAAAGAAAGAATTTGAAAAATTAGGATATACAACATCTAGTAGTGAAATAAGTACACTAGTTACTAAAAATTTAACAAGTAATGCAGTTAAATCATTAATATATTCATTAATCGCAATAATTATATATGTAGCAATAAGATTTAATATGAACTTTGCTGTAACTGGAATACTTATGCTTATACATGATGTACTCGTAATACTATCTATATTTGCTATATTCTATATACCTGTAGATTTTATAATAGTTGCATCCCTTCTTACAATAATAGGTTATTCAATAAATGATACAATAGTTGTATTTGATAGAATAAGAGAAAATAGAAAGAAATTATATAATAATAGAAAAGAACTTACTGATGAAGAGATAAATAATTTAGTAAATGTTAGTTCATCAAATACATTTAATAGAAATATATGGACAAGTATTACAACAATAATTGCAGTAGTAACTCTTATATGCGTAGGACTTAATGATATATATACATTTAATATATCAGTATTAATTGGTCTAATTGCTGGTACTATTAGTTCACTTTTAATAGGTCCAAGATTATGGATAAAATTTGAAAAAAGAACTATGCATAAAAAAGATGATGATGATGAAGAGGAAGAAGAACTTAAAATAAAAGGTATAAATATATAGAAAAATAGGGAAGTGAAATTATTAAAAACCATAGTTATGAAGAATTAGTTGATTTATTAAAATCATATATGGATATTGAATATGTTGATTTTATAAATGAATATTATGAGCAAGCTAAAATAGTATATAGTGATATGAAAAGAGAGACTGGTGAAGATTATATTCTTCACCCTATAAATGTTGCTTATATACTTGCTGAACTTAAGATGGATCCTGTTACTATAGGATGTGCTTTAATACATGAAGCAATAACGCTAAATAAAATGACTTATGAAGAAATAGAAGAAATGTTTGGTAGTGAAAGTGCCATTATAGTTTCTTCTGTAACAAAAATAAGTAATTTAAAACAAACATTTAAGATTAATAATCCAGAAAAATATAGAAGAATAATAGTCGGACTATCAGAGAATCCTGCTACATTATTTATTAAATTTGCTGATAGATTACATAATCTTAGAACATTAAAAGTACATGATAAAGAACATCAAAAATATATAATAGATGAGACACAAAATATTTATATACCTATCGCACATAGACTTGGTATGAAAAAAATGAAAAGTGAAATGGAAGATTTATGTCTTCAATACACTGATCCTGATGGATATAATAAAGTCCTTGATAAAATTAATTCATCTAAAACTGAGCTTGAAAAATCTCTTGCTAGAATGAAATATGAAATAATGCAGTTACTTGATAATCATAATATTAAGTATCAAATGTTATCAAGAGTTAAATCAGTAAGAGGTATTTATAATAAACTTAAGGCAGGTAAAACATGGAATAATATATATGATTTACTTGGTATAAGAGTACTTGTTGATAATGTTGAAGATTGTTATAGAGTTATAGGTCTTGTTCAATCTAAGTATCCTCCTGTACCAAATAGATTTAAAGATTATATAGCTAATCCAAAACCAAATTTATATCAAAGTTTACACACAACTGTTTTTGGCGAAGATAAAAGAATATATGAAGTGCAAGTAAGAACTTATGAAATGGATGAAATTGCTGAAAAAGGTGTAGCTTCTCACTGGAGCTATAAAGAGAAGATAGATGGTTCAGTTAAGAATAATTTAGATCATATTTTGGAACAATTTAGAGTTTTAGTTGAAGTAAATGATATAGAAAAGAATATGAAGTTCTTTAGTAATATAAAAGATGAACTTAAAAGAAATGAAATATATGTGTACACACCTAAAGGTGATATTATAGAGTTACCTGCTGGTGCTACTCCAATAGATTTTGCATATAAAATACATAGTGAAGTAGGTAATACAACTACTGGTGCTCTTGTTAATAATAAAATGGTTAAATTAAACTATGAACTTAAAGAAGGGGATATGGTTGAATTAATAACTCAAAAAGGCCATGCTCCATCTAAGGGATGGTTAAAGATAGTTAAAACAGAGGCAGCTAAATCAAGAATAAAATCTTATTTCTATAAAAAAGAGAGAGAAAAATATATTGCACTTGGTCATGAAATGCTTAATAATGAATGTAAAAAAAGAAATGCTGATATTAATGACATTATTACAGATGAAAATATTGAAAAGCTTAATAATAGTTTAGGTACTAAAGATTTAGATGATATATATTTTGGTATATCTACTCTTAAATATTTACCATCATCTATACTTAGTAGACTTGAAGTACATGAACCTAAAAAGAAAGCACTTACTATTAATAAAAATAATAATAAGAATGGCAATGGAATAATTATCGCTGGTTCTAATGACATATTATGTAGTCTTGCTACTTGTTGTAATCCAGTTTATGGAGAAGATATAGTTGGTTATATTACAAAAGGCTATGGAGTTAAAATACATTCTAAAAATTGTCCTAATGTTGACTTAAGTAGTGAAAGATTGATAGATGCAGAGTGGAGCGATAATATAGAAAATAGATACACAGCTAAACTAAAAGTATATATTAGTGATGTAAATGATATATTAGTTCAAATAGTAACTTTATCAACTAAAGATTCAATTATTATAGACTCAATAAATCTAATAAATAGAAATAAAGAATTATTTTATAATATAACATGTAAAGTAAAAAATATAAGTGACTTACATAAATTCATAGATGAAGTTAAAGGCATTAGTTCAGTAACCTCAGTAGAAAGGATATTTATATAATGAAAGTAGTATTACAAAGAAGTAAGCAAAGTAAAGTAACAATTGATGGTAAAATAAATGGTAAAATTGATCATGGCTATGTAGCACTAGTTAGTTTTACTAATGGTGATAATATAGAAATAATAGATAAAATGATTAAAAAGATTATAAATTTAAGAGTGTTTACAGATGAAAATGATAAAATGAATCTAAGTATTTTAGATACTAAAGGAAGCATTCTTAGTATAAGTCAATTTACATTATATGCAGATACTACTAAAGGAAACAGACCATCTTTTATAAATGCACTTAATCCTACTGAAGCAACTAAGCTATATGATATCTTTAATCAAAAGTTAAGTGAATTTGTTCATGTAGAAACAGGTATATTTGGTGCAGATATGAAGGTTGAAATATATAATGATGGACCTGTTACAATAATACTTGATAGTCATGAATTATTTAAAAAATAATAATTATATTTAAAGTTAACGATTAGTTTCGTTAACTTTTTATTATTCGATTGTTTTATGTCAAAATTGTGATATAATTTAATATATATAATAGAAGGAGGAAGTTATGGAAGGTAAAAAAAGAACTATAATTATCGTAATTGGAGTTGTTTTGATAATAGCTTGTTTAGTAGCTTATTTTATATTTGCTAATAAGAAATATACTATTACATTCGATTCTGATGGTGGTAGTGTAGTTGAAAAACAAATTGTAAAGAGAGGAGAAAAAGTTAATAAGCCAACAGATCCTACAAGAGATGGTTATATTTTTATAGAATGGGATTTAGGTAGTTCAATATATGATTTTAGTGCTAAAGTAACAAGAAATCTTATATTAAAAGCAGTATGGAAAGAGCAAGAAGGTGGAAAAGTAACTTATGTTGTTAACTTTAATACCGATGGTGGTAATAACGTATCTAATCAAATCATTAATAAAGATGGAACAATTACTAAGCCACAAGATCCAGTGCGTGATGGTTATAAATTTTTAGGTTGGTATAGTAATAATGTTTTGTTTGATTTTAATACACCAGTAACAAAAAATCTTGAGTTAGTAGCAAAATGGGAAAAAGCCAAAGATAATTCTACAACGGGTACTACTACAACAACTAAGAAGAACGATACAACAAGTTCAACAACCAAGAAGACAACCACAAAGAAAAATGATACAACAAATACAACAACAACTAAGAAGACTACTACAACTACAACTGAAGCTAAAAAATATACTGTAAAATTTGATTCAAATGGTGGAAGTAAAGTATCAAGCAAAGAGGTTACTAGTGGAAGTAAAGTATCAAAGCCAAGTAATCCAACAAGAACAGGATATAAATTTGGCGGTTGGACTTTAAATAATAAGGCATATGATTTTAATTCTAAAGTAACAAGTAATATTACATTAGTTGCTAAATGGACAGCAAAAACTTACACAGTTAAGGTATCAAGCGTAGATGCATATTCACCAGCAAGAATACTTTCAGTATATGAAGATGGTTCAAAAATATCATTTAAACAAATTAACTATACAGATGGACTTAAATTATGCTCTTCAAATGGTAATGTTAATATGAGTGATATTGAAGGCCTATCAAAATTACAAGTTGTATTAAGTGATGGAACAAAAGTAACAGCAACAATTAAATAGAAAGGAATAAAAATGAAAAAGAAGTTATTATATTTATTATTACTATTTGGAATATTATTTTGTATAAAGATAAATGTAAATGCAAAAGAAATATTAAGTAGTGATATATCACCTAGAACATACATAATAGGGGCATATGAATTTACTGAAAATACAATATTAACAACAAGACATATCATGTTAGCATCAAAAACAATAGATGGAAACACATTAAATGACATGATAATCTACTACAAGAATCCAAGGGGTAAATGGATTAATGGACTTACAGGAGAGATAGTTGAAGTAAGTGAAAAATTTAACATTGAATATGTAGACTTAATTAAATGTTTAACAACACCAACATTAGAAAATATATTAGGTGATGAAACAAGTGCAACTTTATCAATAACATCTAGTGGATATTATTTAGATTCAAATAATCTAAGTAAAATATCAGGATGGGAACTATATGAAAAGACAACAGATGGTTATTCAAAAATAACAGAAGGAACAAATTATAATTATAAAGTAACATTAAATCCAGGTGAAACAAAAACTTTTGTAGCAAGAGTTTATAAATTAAATGAAACACTTGATAGAGTATATAGTGATTATTCAAATGAAGTAGAGGTAACAAGAGAAAAATTAAATACCCCAACACTCGCAAATGATTATAATGATAAAACAAAAGCAAGTTTATCAATATTAGGTGCTGGATATTATGGAAGCAGTGAAGAAACGCTAAAAGAAATATCAGGATGGGAACTATATGAAAAGACAACAGATGGTTATTCAAAAATAACAGAAGGTACTAACTATACATATCAAATGGAACTAGTTCCAGGTGAAACAAAAACATTTGTAGCTAGAGTTTATAAAGATAAAGAAAATGGAGATAGAATATATAGTGAATATTCTGATGAACTTGAAGTAACAAGAGAGAAACTACAAACTCCAACGCTAGCAAATGATCCAAGTGATTTAAGTGGAGCACATCTTTCAATGGCTGTTGAAGGATATTATGCTAGTGGTGAAGATGCACTTAAAGAAATAACAGGATGGGAACTATATGAAAAAACTGAAAATGGATATGTAACAATTGCTAATGACTCAACATATTCACATAATGTAAGTATGGATCAAGGAACAACAAAAACATTCATCGCAAGAGTATATTACGAAAATGAAAATGTAACAAAAACTTATAGTGAATACTCAAATGAAGTAGTAGTTACTATTGAAAAAATAAAAGTTCCAACTTTAACATTTAGTAAAAATAATGATAAAATGACTTTATCAATAATTGCTGAAGGAACTTATAAAGATGAAACTGAGCAAAATAAAATAACAGGATGGGAACTATACGAAAAAGGTGAAACAAATACATTAATAACAAGTGATAAACCTTATACATATGAAATGGATATTCCATATGGAGAAACTAAAACATATTATGCAAGAATATATATAGTTGATGTTTATAATAATAAAGTATATAGTGAAAATTCTGCTGAACTTGTTATTAATGAGAAATTACCAACTCCTACATTAAGCAATGATTATAGTTATACAGATGGAGCAAAATTATCAATATTAACGGAAGGATATTATGGTTCTGATGTTGAAAAGAAAAATATGATTTCAGGATGGGAACTATATGAAAAAACTGAAAGTGGATATTCAATTCTTACTGAAGGAACTAATTATACATATGAATTAGCAATGAAAAGCGGTTCTTCAAAAACTTTTGTATCAAGAGTTTATAAAAATATAAATGGTGAAAAAGTTTATAGCGATTATTCAAATGAAATAACAATTGAAAGAATTCTAATTGGTGATGCTAATTGTGATGGTGAAATAAGTGGCCTTGATTCTTCTATAATTAGTAGATATGTTTATAATTTATCTGTTGATAAGATAAGTTTAAAAAATGCAGATGTTAATCTTGATGGTGAAGTTAATGAAGTAGATTCAACAATAATATTATATTATATTGCTCATAAAGATAGTGAAGATGCAATAACATTGCCATATGATGCTGGAAAAGTTTATAAAATAACTTATGATTTGGATGGAGGTGTTCTTAATGATGGATCACATAATCCTGGTTCTTATGCAGAAATTTCTTTACCATTTAGTTTAAGTATTCCAACTAAGGATGGATATGAATTCATTGGATGGACCGGAAGCAATGGAGATACACCCGAATTAGAAGTTAGAATTCCAAAAGGTACAACTGGTAATTTAAATTATAAAGCTAATTGGAATTTAAAATAAAATTACAAAAAAATAAAAATGGATAGTTTATACTATCCATTTATTTTGCCTTCACAGCTTATTTTAAAATTACTATCATAATCTCTAATATAAGGATTATTTTTAACTTCACTATAAAGTGCTGAACCTAAGTCATCAATACTAATATTATCTTTTTCAAGTTCAAATATATATTTATCATTATAAGCATATATTTTATTAATATTACCATTATTATCAAAAGAGTAATAATAATTTAATCCTTCATAATCTAAATTTGTAGATATGTCACTATTACAACTTTTACCATTGATATTAGCAAAATATTTAATGTTAGATGTATATTGTGTTTTAGCTGTCTTATATATTTCTTTAACTCCAGCTAAAAAAGCACTCTTATCTTGATACTTAGTTTTATCATTTTCCTTAAATAACATAACAAATATAACTATTAAAGCTATAATTATTATTCCTAATAAAATAAATTTAAAATTCTTTTTCATAAATCTCCTCTAAATAAGTAGTTATTATACTTTCAATATTATTAGTAAACTTATAACTTCTGTTGTCGTATATAGTTTTCTTGTTTGAATATCAAAATATTTGCCTGTACTTAAAATAGTGTAACGATCAAAATTATTGGCATTCTTGATATTTTCTAAGTAATTACTATCTATTGATTTAATATTATTATTAGTATTAGAACTATTTTTAATTAAATTAACAATTTCATTATATGATAGGTTATTCATATTGTCAACAAATCTTAAGTTATAATCTGTATTATTTTCAATAATTGTATATCCTAAATTAGTTCTAATATTATTAACATATAATACGAAATCATAATATGTCTTATGTAATCCATTAATTTCTAATTTAAAATCGTTAAGATTGACGTTATCAACGTTGTCTTTTAGAAATGAAATAATTTTATTAATATCAGTATTTGCAATATTATTTTTATTTTTCATTTCAATTTTTTATGCATTATATAAGAATATCAATTATAATTATTTCTTCATTTTTAATTCTTTTACTTCTTCAATTTTTGCTTTCTCTGGTGGCAAATTATATATAACTTTATCTTTATTACAAGATGCATTAAATAATAATGAGACACTTAATGCGATTGAAAGAACCTTCTTTTGATAATCATTCATTTATGTATCCTCCTATTAATATGGTACATTTTATTCTCTATAATGTCAAATTTTATTTGTCTTTTTTAAAAATTGTATTATAATAATTTGTATGGAAAGAAAAGATGTAAAATTAGAAGAAGTAAGCCCTATGATGAGGGAATACCTAAAAACAAAAAGTGAATATGAAGGTATAATATTATTTTATAGATTAGGTGATTTCTATGAAATGTTTTTTGATGATGCAATAACTGCTAGTCATGAACTCGAACTTACTCTTACAGGTAAACAATGTGGTCTTAAAGAAAGAGTACCTATGTGTGGAGTACCACATCATGCGGTTAATATATATTTAGAAAAATTAATTGAAAAAGGATATAAAGTAGCTATATGTGAACAAATGGAAGATCCTAAAACTGCAAAAGGAATAGTTAAAAGAGAAGTTATACAAATAGTAAGTGCTGGAACTCTTACAAGTACTGAAATAGTTAATGAAAAAGATTTTAACTATATCGCAAGCATAACTGATTATAATTATCTATATGTTTTATCGTATGCAGACCTTCTAAGTGGTAAAGTTTATACTACTAAAATAGAAAAGAATAATGATAAATTAATAAGTCATATAGTAAATTTAAATATTAAAGAGATAGTCGTAAGAGATACTTTTGATGTTGATTTAATTCATAAATTAAAATCTAATTATAATATATTTAT
>ERZ779840.4229-NODE-4229-length-10740-cov-2.166776_pt1 | contig 10740 bp, 7 predicted proteins | sample MGYA00511561_ERZ779840 | MGnify/ENA primary metagenome ERZ779840 (study PRJEB29588, sample SAMEA2162036) | human gut metagenome | biome: human gut; feature: human-associated habitat; material: faeces | place: Denmark | collected 2008/2010 ...
TGTTGCAATGTAGTAAAAGCATTGATATAATTATCAATATAGTAATATATTAACACAGTTAAAATATAAAGTCAACACAGACTAAGGAGGTAAGAAAAAAATAAGAATTTATGAATTTTGATTTTCTTTGTTTTATATCTTTACGAATTCAAATTCTGAGGAATGACAAGAAGAATTATTTTAGTCACCGGAGGGCAACGTTCCGGTAAAAGTGGTTATGCACAGCGTTTAGCGTTGGAACTATCCGACTGTCCTGTTTATATTGCTACTTCGCGGGGATGAAGAATACCGTAAACGTATCGAACGGCATCAACGTGACCGGGGACCTCAATGGACAAATATCGAGGAAGAAAAAGCCCTGAGTAAACATCACTTGCAAGGACGGGTAATCGTGATCGATTGTGTTACCTTGTGGGGTACTAATTTCTTTTTCGATCAGGATTCGAATGTCGACCTGGCTTTACAAGAACTAAAAGAAGAGTTCGACCGATTTACAGCCCAGGAAGCGACTTTTATCTTTGTGACCAATGAAATCGGTATGGGTGGAGTTGCCGAAAACACCATCCAACGCCGGTTTACCGATATGCAAGGCTGGGTAAACCAATACATCGCAGAGAAAGCCGACGAGGTGGTGCTGATGGTCTCGGGAATAGGAGTAAAGGTAAAAGGCTAAAGGCTATAAAGCTAAAGGCAGGGAGGTAAAAAAAGTGAAAGGTAATAAGTGAAAGGTAATAAGGATAAAAAATAATAGGATACGATATGAGAGCTTTCAATATTAAAACGCCGGATAAAAAGATCGTGCCGGCACTTCAGGATAAAATCGATAATTTGACAAAACCGAAAGGTTCGTTAGGACGGTTGGAAGAATTGGCAGTCCGGATCGGTACCATCCAACAAAGCCTCTCTCCTGTTTTGAGAACTCCTCAAAATATTGTGTTTGCAGCCGACCATGGTGTGGTTGTCGAAGGAGTCAGCTTTTCTGCCCCGGAAGTAACGGCACAACAGATATACAATTTCCTGAAAGGCGGCGGCGGAATCAATATGTTTGCACGCCAGCATCATTTCATACTGAAAGTGGTAGATTGCGGAGTGAATGCCGATTTCGGGGATCTGCCCGGACTTATTCACCGGAAAATCAGGAAGAGTACCGATAATTACCTTTACGGACCTGCCATGACGCCCGAAGAGATGGAACGCGCCATCGAAATCGGGGCAGAAATGGTACAATTGGCTTATCAGGAAGGAACCAACATCATCAGTTTCGGCGAATTGGGCATGGCCAATACTTCGGCCTCATCGGTCTGGATGTATTTTTTCACCGGAATTCCGTTAAAAGAATGCGTCGGTGCCGGAAGCGGACTGGACAACCAGGGTATCGAACATAAATATCAGGTACTGAAACGGGCCACAGACAATTATCAGGGAAACGGTTCGACAGAAGATATCCTGCGTTGGTTCGGAGGCTTTGAAATGGTGGCGGCAGTAGGAGGTATGCTACAGGCTGCAGAGTTAGGCATGACGATCATCATCGACGGTTTTATCATGACTAACTGCATACTGGCAGCCAGTAAACTGCATCCGGAGGTATTGGAATATTGTGTATTCGGACATCAGGGCGATGAAGCCGGACATAAATCAGTGCTAGAAGCTTTACACGCCAAGCCATTATTGAATTTGGGATTACGTTTGGGAGAAGGAACGGGAGCCATTTGCGCTTATCCGATTATAGAATCCGCCATCCGTATGATCAACGAAATGAGCAGTTTCAAACAGGCAGCCGTTACGAAATATTTTTAAGATATCCGTATGAAATCTCTGTTTGCGGCAATCATATTATTTACCCGGCTTCCGTTATGGCGAATCGTCCGGGTAGATAAAAAGCAGTATGCAGAAATCCTGTTATACTGGCCAATCGTAGGTTTTTTAACCGGAGCGACAACCTGGGGGACGCTTTATCTTGCCTCTTGGGTCATGCCTTTGTTGCCGGCTTGCGTCATTGCGGTCATCGCCCGTCTGCTCCTGACCGGAGCTTTACATGAAGACGGACTGGCTGATTTTTTCGACGGTTTCGGCGGAGGACATGACAAAGCCGGCATCCTGCGAATCATGAAGGACTCCCATATCGGTAGTTACGGTACGATCGGCCTGATTCTGTATTTCATCTTGTATGTATCTTTGTTGAGTTCGTTTTATTCGCTGGCCCTTCCCGGTGTCATTATCGGAGCGGATGTACTTTCCAAACTTTGTACCGCCGTTATGATCAATACATTACCCTATGCCCGTACGGAAGAAGAGAGCAAAGTAAAAGTACTCTACCGCAAAATCCGTCTCTGCGAATTTGTCCTGGTAGCCTTGCCCTGCCTCACCGCCCTTTGGCTGATGGCGACTCCTTTCTTAGCTTTAATCCCCACCCTCCTTATCCTTACCGGCTTGCGTTGGTATTTCAAACGTAAAATCGGAGGATATACCGGAGATTGTTGCGGAGCCAGCGTACTTTTAGCCGAACAGTTTTTTTACCATACCATTGAGCGGACTTACTATGCTGTCGTTTACGGTATTCCCTCGCCCGAACAGGGAACAATCACGGGCAATATCGCCCGAAGCCCTTATGACCGTAAAAAAATGGCCATTGTACAAAATGGCGGCAAAACAGCAACAACCCATTACAAAACCATTGAAACTTATAAAAAGGCGGCGGCCTTGGTGCAATGCAATCTGGAAACAGGACGGACACACCAAATACGCGTCCATATGTCTTCTATCGGTTGCAATTTGGTCGGCGACGATGTATATACAAAAGCAAAAAAAAGTACCATTAATTTGCCTGAACCATTAAAATCCTTTGTCAATACTTTTCCGAGGCAGGCGCTCCACGCCTATTCTCTCGGGTTTGAACATCCGATAAACCACCAGCGCCTGTCGTTTACTGCCGATTTTCCCGAAGATATGCAAAATCTTATAGAAAATCTAAGAGTTTTTTAACAGCGTCTTCAGAACGCAAGGCATATATCTTTTAGTTTAGCAACTCCTTAAAATTGCTTAATAAATTATTAAAAACAATAAAACTATTGTCTAGGTTGTGGAAAAAATTTTACAGTTATAAACTCGCGTCAGTCAACTTTTAGGAGAAGAATCATGAAAGAACAACTTACTCTAAATGGACTTGACTTTTCACCCGAAGAAAACCTTTCCCGTTATCTGCAATCTATCAAAAAATTTCCCATTTTATCATCCGAAGAAGAATACGATTTAGCACTAAGATATCAACAAAGCAAAGACAAAGAAATAGCCTACAAATTAATCACATCACATTTGCGGCTGGTGGTTAAGGTTGTTTCAAAATACCGGGGCTATGGTTTGCCTGTCGGCGAAATGATTTCCGAAGGCAATATCGGCCTGATGTATGCTATCGACAAATTTGCCCCTGAAAAAGGCTTTCGCTTTTCCACTTATGCCCTATGGTGGATTAAAGCTTCCGTACAAAAATACATTCTTAATTCCTGGTCGCTGGTCAAATTAGGTACAACAGCGGCTCAGAAAAAACTTTTTTTCAATCTCAGAAAAATAAAAAACCGCCTGAATTTAATTGACGACAGAGAACTGTCGCAGCATGTTTTGAAAGATATCGCCAAATCTCTCGACGTCAGCGTTCAGGACGTAACCGATATGAATATGCGCCTGAAATCGCATGACGGCTCTTTAAATGCCATTATTGACGGAGATTCCGACGGAACAACCGAATGGCTGGATTTTATTTCAGACAATAAGCCAAATCAGGAAGAAAGCCTTGCCCACTCCGAAACCGTCAAATACCGCCGGCAAATGTTTAATCAGGCACTTTATGTCCTGAACAAACGCGAAAAAGACATTTTGTTCAAACGGCGTTTATACGAAAAAACCATTACGCTTGACGATTTAAGCAAAACCTACAATATTTCAAAAGAAAGGGTCAGGCAGATTGAACTTAACTCCATAAAAAAGATTACAAAGGCTATAGAACTAATGCAATAAGTCTTGAAAGTCATCCATTGCTTATTATCTATTTTGCGAACCTAATCAGGAAATAAGGATAGAGGGCTATGGAGAATAAAAACGAACGTTTTGTTTATATATTATTGTTATTAATATTATGTCTGGCTTCTTTCGGATTAGGATTTTATATGTTTAAAATGTCTGATGCCAAAGAAGCCAGGCCGGTTCCCGTTAACGACAGCATTACTTTAAACGCCAAGCCGATTATGTCGGGCGACGTTACGGTAACAAACAGCTATGTCGGCTATGCCGAAGCTATCAATCAAGTGCAGATTATCCCTTATATCAGCGGTTATCTGCAAGAAATCCCCGTGAAAGCAGGACAATTTGTCAGAGAAGGAGAACTTCTTATTACCATTGAACCCAATGAGTACAAAGCGAAACTTGACGCCGCAGAAGCTTCTGTCTTACAAGCGGAAGCAGCTTTTGCTTACAATCAAAATTACTACGACAGGGTTCAAAAGTCCGGCAAGAAAGCTTTTTCCGAAATTGAAACAGACAATGCCAGAAATAATTTTCTGCAGTCGCAGGCAGCATTAAAAAATGCAGAGGCCAACCGCGCTTTGGCTCAGGTTAATTACGGATACACAAAAATTAAAGCTCCCATTTCCGGACTTGTCGGAAACTTTACGCTAAGCCCCGGAGACTATGTTTCTCCGGGAAACGGGACTTTGTTAAACATCGTTCAAACAAATCCTATACGGGTTGTTTTTTCCCTGACTGACGCAGAATACCTTAATATGGCACAAAGTGAAAAAAACTTGTTCAATGACAGCATTATCCGGCTGAAGACGGCAAACGGCAAAATTTTTCCCTATCCCGGAGAATTTAAATACACTGACAATGAAATCAATAAGACTACCAACTCACTGGCTGTTTACACTTATTTTAAAAATGATAAAAATGAACTTCTGCCAAATTCTTTTGTAACGGTGGAAGTCGAAAAAATTTTTAAAGACAGTGTTATTCTCGACAAGAACTTTATAAAAATGGAAACAACGGGAAATTTTGTCGTCATAGCAAGAAACAACGCCATTACAAAAGTCAAAGCTGATATTATTGCCGATAAAAATAACCAATATGTCCTCAGGAATACTTTTAATGCCGGCGACTTGCTGATATTGGACGATGTTTCAAACCTAAAAAGCGGTGCGAACATCCATTTTGACATTATTAATTAATTTCCGACACGGGAGTTTATGGCCATGTTTTCTAAATTTTTTATAGACAGACCTCGTTTTGCCATGGTTATCTCAATCATTATGATTATTCTCGGCGTCCTGGCAATTAAAATTCTGCCGATTTCACAATTCCCAAGCATTACTCCGCCACAGGTTACCGTCAAAACAACCTACCTCGGCGCTAATGCCCAAGTTTTGACCGATACGGTCGCCATACCGATTGAAAACCAGATGAACGGCGTTGAAGATATGCTGTATATGTCATCTACTTCTGACGATAACGGTTCCTATACGCTTACGGTTACGTTTGACATAGGAACAGATCCGGATATTGCGCAGGTTAAAGTACAAAACCGCCTGCAACAGGTTAACAGCGAACTTCCTGCCGAGGTTACCAAAGAAGGGCTTGACGTTTCGACGGAAAATGCAGACATACTGGCTCTGATTGCCTTGCGTTCGCCCAATAATTCATATGATGATTTGTTTTTAAGCAATTATGCTTATACTAATATAAAAAACCCGCTGTCCAGACTTTACGGCATTGGACAGGTACAAATCTTCGGCCCGCAATACAGCATGCGCATCTGGCTTGACGTTGACAAAATAACGGCGTTAGGCCTGAGCAGTGCCGACGTTATTGCTGCCGTACAAAATCAAAATGTTCAGGCTGCAGTCGGAAGCATAGGCTCGGCGCCCAGCAGCAAAGACACCAATCTTGTTTTGACTCTGACTGCGCAGGGGCTGCTCAACAGCGTTGAAAACTTCTCCAATATTGTTATTGCTACCTCTGAAAGCGGCGGAGTTACATATTTGAAAGACGTTGCACGGATTGAACTGGGACGGGATTCCTACAACATTAACTCAAAATATGACAACGCTCCGGCGGTTATTATAGCCTTGAACCAAACGCCGAATACCAACGCCCTGCAAACGATGGATGCCGTACAAAAGGAAATTGATGAACTTGCTCAAACTTTTCCAAAAGATATGGAGATAAAAGTTGCTTATGATTCAACGGATTATGTACGGGCGTCCATATCCGCCATTGTAGAAACGCTGTTTATCACTTTCGGGCTGGTTATTCTGGTTACGTTTCTTTTTTTGCAGAAAATAAAAACAACATTAATCCCACTGATAACAATTCCGGTTTCTTTAATCGCTACGTTCGTTATTATTTATATTCTTGGATTTGATATTAACATCTTAACGCTATTTGCCATGATTTTGGTTATCGGACTGGTTGTCGATGATGCCATTATCGTGGTTGAACGCGTACAATATCTTATGCTTAACGAAAACCTTCCGGCTTATGAAGCTTCAGTAAAAGCCATGCAGCAAATAGGAAGCGCCATTGTCGCGACAACTTTCGTTCTGCTTGCCATTTTTGTTCCAGTCGGATTGATGGCGGGCATCACGGGAAAGATTTATCAGCAATTTGCCGTTGCCATCGGTACATCGGTCGTTTTTTCCGCATTCAACGCTTTGACACTCAGTCCGGCATTATGTTCCATTTTTCTTAAAAATGAAAAGGAAAGCCGGGGGCGTGGCTTTTTTAACCTGTTTAATGACGGGTTAGATAAATTCAAAAACGTTTATATTAAAGTCGTCGGCTTTTTTTCCCGTTATCTGCTGTTTACGGTTCTTATTATTGCGGTCGTTATCGCCGTTATCGGATTATACTTTAAATTTACGGCAACATCTTTTCTGCCGGAAGAAGATCAGGGCATTATTTTTGCAAACGTGCAGCTGGATACGACTGCCAGCATTAACCAGACGAATGAGATTCTGGCTGATATGAGCCGTAAAATTTTGCAGATGGACGGGATTAAATATGTTATTACCGTCGCCGGATACAGCCTGCTGGGAGGCAGCGGGGAAAATGTCGCTCTTGGCGTTATAGGACTGGAAGACTGGTCCAAACGCACGACCAAGGCTCTTTCTATTGAAGGTATCACCGGCTCTTTAAGCCAAAAATTCGGCTCCTATAAAAATGCCGAGCTTAACTTTTTTGCCCCGCCGTCCGTTCCCGGAATCGGACAAAGCAACGGTTTGTCCTTAGAATTGGTGGCAACCAATACCGATGCTACACCTCAAGATTTGGATAAAGCGTTAAAACAATATCTTCACGCGGCGAACAGCAGTCCGGAGATGGCTTATGCTTTCAGTACATTTACCGCAGATACGCCGCATGTTTATCTTAATATAGACCGGACGAAACTGCAATCTTACGACATTCCGGTTTCAGCCCTTTATAATACACTGCAAAGCAATTTGGGAGCAACATATATTAACAACATCACGTTGAGCGGACAAGTCAACAAAGTTATCCTGCAGGCCGATTTCAATTATCGCCGCAGCATAGAAAACATCAAAAACCTTTATGTTAAATCCAATAACGGCAGTCTGATAAAAATAGACAGTTTTGCCGATGTTTCTACGGAAATTTCGCCAAAAATCATCTACCGCTATGATTTATATACTGCCGCGGCAATCACGGCGCAGGCTGCAGAAGGCATCAGCAGCGGACAGGCAATGGATACCATGGAGAAACTGGCTGAACAGGTTTTGCCGCAAGGCTTTTCCATCGACTGGACGGCTCTTTCTCTGCAGGAGGCTGAAACGCGCGGACTGGTGGGAGCATTGATTACTCTGGCCGTCATATTCTGTTATTTGTTTTTGGTTGCTTTATACGAAAGCTGGATGCTGGCATTTTCGGTTATGTTTTCCACTGTCTTCGCTGTTCTCGGCGCTTTTCTCGGATTACACCTGTTCGGTCTTCCTCTCAGTATTTATGCTCAACTCGGCATTATCCTTCTTATCGGCCTGGCAGCGAAAAATGCTATTTTAATCGTCGAATTTACCAAAGATTACCGAGAACAGGGTTTTAGTATTCTGGAAGCTTCGGAGAAAGGAGCCGGCGAAAGATTCCGCGCGGTTCTGATGACGGCGATGACGTTTATCCTCGGCGTTTTTCCGATGGTTATTGCCACAGGCCCCGGAGCAAGCTCGCAAATATCAATCGGTGTTACCGTATTTTTCGGCATGATTGCGGCAACTCTGGTCGGCATTATATTTATTCCGGCATTATTTGCTCTGTTCGAAAGCATAAAAGAATATTTTTACCCCGCACTGGCTAAAAACAATCTTGATACATCTTCTTCTCCCACTGAACCCCGTTCAGAGCTTTCAGAAGAGAACGCAAAGTCTGATTTACAACCTTTGGAGAAGAATACAAAAACTGATTTATCGCCTTCTGAGGAGAATGCAAATGCATAAATATCATATTTTTTTACTTTCATTTCTGCTCGGCTCATGCCATGTCGGCGAAGAATACCACCATACGGAAATTATTACACCGTATGATGTTCAAGAAAATCTGAATCTGAAAAAAAACGGAAATTCTGTCAGTTCTGCCTGGTATGAGATTTTTAAAGACAGTGATTTAAATACACTGATTAATCACGCTTTAAATAATAATTTTACGATACGGCAGGGAATAGAGCGCCTGCAACAATCCCGCTATTCCCTGATGATTAATGCCAAAACCAGTTACCCCATGATTGATGCAAACGGTGAATATAATTTCAGCAAGGCCAGCGACAATCAGGATTATTCGTATGACATAAATGCCTTTAAAGTCGGATTGGATGCCTCCTGGGAGCTGGATATCTGGGGAAAAGGGAAATATATTACCGAACAATATTATGAGCTTATGCATAATTACCAGTATACTCTGCTAGATTTAAAAGTTTCCATTACCGCAGAGGTTACCGGCAATTACATCGGGCTGCGGGAAGCTCAGGAAAAACTGTTTATTGCACAAAAGAATCTGGCATTACAACAAGATATTCTGCAAACTGTCCGAGATAAATATACCGCAGGAATTGCCGACGAACTAGCTCTAAATCAGGCCGAATATGCCGTAGAAACGACAAAATCCAGTATTCCGCCATTAAAACAGCAAATTGAAAGCTATAAAAACGCTATTGCCGTCTTATTGGGCGTTCTTCCCAGCAATCTGCCGATAAATCTTGACAAATATAAGAAAAACATCACGGCAACGACTTTTAATTATAGCACAAAAAAGGGAATAACTTTACTTTATTTCCTTTTGTATTTGTATTATAGTTTAATAAATAATCATCATATGTATAAAATCCATATGTATTATAATTTGTTGTACTTGTTTGATCTGTATATGTTCCATTTATTGGTGTATTCCCTGCTGCACCTCCACTTCTTCCTGTATAAAATCCTGAACTATTATTTTTATACACTTCACTACATGTTGTACTATTTGTACATCTTCCATATATACTTTGTGTTAAGTATGCTACTGCTCCCCATTCATTATTTTTACTCATATGTGTATCTACTTCACTACTTACAAATCCAAAACTATTTCCTGTTTGTTCCATACTTCTACTTGCAAAAAAGAAATTACTTGGATTATTATTTCTTAAACTTGTTACATTTGGTTTTATTATTATTCCATTAGCATTACTACATGTTTCATTTGTGCATCCTAAATTATTTTTAGTTGTACTTGATGCTAAAGTTGTATGACTTGTTTCAAACTTACCATACCAAAATCCACTTAGTTCTTTATTTCCAAAGGTAAAGGCATCAAGTGCTGTTTCATTTGGTTTTACAAATGTTACATCTATCGCATTAGGCAATGCTTTAGTTCCTCCATTATAATTACTTGGTGTTACAGCATTAAATCTTGGTATCCATACCCACATTGTTGTTATATCATCCATTGGTATTGTTGTTCCTGGTGTTGCATTTAAATAAGTTTGTCTATTTGTATCTTTTACAGTTACAGCATTAGCCCACATTCCTTTATATTCTCCACTTGATTCATAACTATACCATTGATAGCTAGAATTTTTATTGTTTACATCTGCTTTTTTCCATACACTATTTGTTTCATCATAATATACTGGTATCATATTACTCGCAAGTTCTGGTGCATTTGCTTTACTTGTATCTAAATTATTGTCTATATCTAATATTTGTCTTGTATATATTTTAAAGTTACCATTATATATTACATTTCTTGGTGTTCCTGTTTCTGTTTGTCCTTGGTAATCATTTGGTGTTTCTTCTGTTAACCATATAATCATTTCAAATGATATATTTTCTTTTGCTTCAAGATATCCTTTTAATATTACATTACCACCATTTTTAATTGTATAATCTTCATCTTTATTTGTTTTAACTGCTACTTTTATATAATTATTTGGTATACATACATTAGCAGTTACACTAGATCCATTTATTGTATAACTATTTCCTACAGTACAATTATTATTTAAACTTAATTCATAATAACTTTTTATTGTACTTGTATTAGTTAATGTAATACTATAAACATTATTATTTAATCCTTGTTCATCACTTTGTGGTACTGCATTATTTAATATTATTGCTTCACTTTCATTTGTATAACTAAGTTGTAATGTACCTGCTGAAATAGTTTGTGTTGTACCACTTGCTTCAAATAGCAAATAAGCCATACTTG
>ERZ779840.4233-NODE-4233-length-10732-cov-4.873092_pt1 | contig 10732 bp, 11 predicted proteins | sample MGYA00511561_ERZ779840 | MGnify/ENA primary metagenome ERZ779840 (study PRJEB29588, sample SAMEA2162036) | human gut metagenome | biome: human gut; feature: human-associated habitat; material: faeces | place: Denmark | collected 2008/2010 ...
AAACCATATCCGGGTTTCCTGCCCTCTTGCATTCTTTTAAGATCTCGATCAGATGATCCTGGTTAATATCATATAAATGATGCACGCAGTATGCGTTATCCCAGTAAATACGGAAATCTTTAGCTGCCGGTTTTAATCTTGCAAAACGGCGGACCGTCTCATCCGAATAAGTGATTCCCTGTGGATTGGAATATTTCGGCACACACCAGATACCTTTGATCGCCTCATCTTTGCTCACAAGGTCTTCCACCATATCCATATCCGGTCCGGTCGGAAGCATCGGTACGTTGATCATCTCAATGCCGAAATATTCTGTGATCGCAAAATGTCTGTCATATCCCGGTACCGGGCACAAAAATTTTACTTTATCTAATTTACACCATGGAGTATTTCCCATTACACCGTGCGTCATGGAACGGGAGATGGTGTCATACATAATGTTAAGGCTTGAGTTACCATAAATGATGATATTGTCCGGATTACACTCGATCATATCACCGATAAGCTGTTTTGCTTCACTGATACCGTCCAGCACACCATAGTTTCTGCAGTCTGTACCATCATCACAGGTCAGATCAACACCGGAAGTCAGTACATCCATCATTCCCATCGAAAGGTCTAACTGTTCCTGGGATGGCTTACCTCTGGACATATCAAGTTTTAAGCCTCTCTGCTGGAATTTTTTGTATTCCGCTTCCAATCCTTCCTTCTCTTTCAATAACTCTTCTTTTGTCATTTCCTCGTAGGACTTCATCTCTAATTCCTCCTGCTTTTTTATGTATTTGAAGCGTTTACGCTTTCTAACAAAATCAGTTACGGCTGTTCTTCCCCGTAAGTTTCACCCTTGATCTTTTTGAAATATTCGCGGATATTCTTCTCGTAGCCATTCTCACTCGGAACGTAAAACTTCCGGTCTGTCAGTCCATCCGGCAAATATTGCTGATCCACATAATGATCCGGATAATCATGTGCATATTTATATCCAACACCATGTCCCAGTTTTCCGGATGACTTGTAATGTGCATCCTGTAAATGAACCGGAATCGGCGCTGTTTTCGTATTTTTTACTGCTTCCATCGCATCTGAAATCGCATTGACTGCCGAGTTGCTCTTTGGCGCACTTGCCACATAGGTAACCGCCTGAGACAAAATAATCTGTGCCTCCGGCATACCGATTCGCTCAACCGCCTGTGCTGCCGACGTTGCGACAACAAGTGCCATCGGATCGGCATTGCTCACATCCTCTGCCGCGCAGATCATAATTCTTCTTGCGATAAACTTAATATCTTCCCCCGCGTAAAGCATTCTGGCAAGATAATAAACTGCTGCATCCGGGTCAGAGCCGCGCATACTTTTGATAAAAGCAGAGATCGTATCATAGTGATTGTCTCCGGTCTTATCATAACGCACCACACGCTTCTGGATACATTCACTGGCAACCTCAAGTGTGATATGAATCTTTCCATCTGCGCTCCGTTCCGTTGTCAAAATACCAAGTTCAATTGCTGTGAGCGCTGCTCTTGCGTCTCCGTTTGCCACGTCAGCAAGAAAATCCAGTGCCTCCTCGTCAATGACTGCATCGTAAGCGCCCATTCCTTTTTCCTTATCATTCACCGCCCTGAGGATCAGCGTCTTAATATCTTCCGTGGACAGATTCTTCAGCTCAAAAATGATGGAACGGGACAAAAGCGCTCCATTCACCTCAAAATATGGATTCTCGGTTGTTGCACCAATTAAGATCACGGTTCCGTCTTCCACAAACGGAAGGAGATAGTCCTGCTGTCCCTTGTTGAACCGGTGGATCTCATCGATAAACAGGATCGTCTTTTTTCCGTACATGCCTTGATTGTTCTTCGCCTGCGCAATGACATCCTCCATGTCTTTTTTCCCGGCGGAAGTTGCATTGATCTGAAGGAACTCAGCACTTGTGGTATTGGCAATGACCTTTGCCAAAGTCGTTTTCCCGGTTCCCGGCGGTCCATATAAAATAATGGAACTTAACTTGTCAGCCTTGATCGCACGGTAAAGCAGCTTGTCTTTTCCGATGATATGCTGCTGCCCTACCATCTCATCCAGCGTCGCTGGACGAAGTCTGGAAGCTAACGGCGACTCCTTTTCTCTGTTCTGTTCTCTCATATAATCAAATAAATCCATACAAAAAGCCTTTCTTTTTGTCCGTGTAGCGCGTACACTTGACCATTTTGAATATTCTGATTTCAAAACTTGCAATATTTGAGATCATAAATTCAATTTTTAGTATTTCATTTCAAAAATATGACGGATTTTATTCGTGAAAATTCATCGCAATTACTACATTACATGAATTTGCCATGTTTGACAAGTGGATATTTCATTTTATCTTATTTTCCACAATTTAATTATGTTTTCTATTTCTGGGATTATGTCTCTCATAGATTGTTTTGCTGCAACTTCTGCTATTTTTTGCCATCTTTCTATTTTCTTGTTTGCAGTTTTTTCGTCTAATTTAACAACTGTTCTTTCCATTAAAACTGGTACTATCTTTTTCACTCCGACTTCTGTGTTTTTTTGTATTATTAGTTCCATTTTATCAAACTTTGGTATTCCTTGGAACAGCGTAATATCAACGTTTGACTCCACTGTTTCAATTATCTTTTTTACGATTTCACATTCAATCTCATCTTTTGAAAATGATATTATTTTCGTAATATAATTTTCTCCTGTTTCTTGATTACAAATCTGAACCTCATCTTCTTTTTTCATTCTTAAAACATTTGCAATGTGATTCACATCTTCACCTAGTATATGTATTTTATCATTGTTTATTTGATTTTCTTTTACAAAAAATTTTGACATTTCATTTTCCTTCTTTTTATTGATATATCAATTATAGCAGAATTTTCTTATTGTTTCAATAGAAGAAGTTTATAAATATTCTATAGATATAAAATTAAGCCACCGTCTGCACGGTGACTTTGATTTTATTTTTTGATTACTGCAATTTTTAATGGTAATCCATTTATTCTCATATCTTTGTATTCAGGATTTTCTACATCATAGTTTATGCTTAGAGCTAATGTGTCTTTCTTTATTTCTTGCTCATTAGCTTTTATTACATCTATAACTTCTTTGCTTCCAGATACATATAGGTCTATATTATCCATAACTTCAAATCCCGATTCTTTTCTCATGTTTTGAACTTTAGATAATACTTCTCTTAAATATCCTTCTTCTTTAAGTTCTTTTGTTATAGTTGTATCAAGCATTACACCAATCTCGCCTTCTCCTGCAAAAGAGTAACCATCTTTTCCTTGCATCATTACAAGTAGATTATCAGAATTTAATTCTAATTCTGTGTCTTCATCTAGCATAATTACATAGCCTTTTCCAGATTTAACTGTGTTTGCTAAGTCTAGTGGATTACATTTTGCTATTTCTTCTTTGATTTTTGGAATGTATCTACCGTATGTTTTTCCTAATACTGGTAGATTTGGTTTTATATCAAAGTTTACATATTCTGACATTTCTGCGCCTAAATCTACTTCTTTGATGTTTAGTTCTTCTTTTATGATATTTCCATAATACTCTGGTAAAGATTTAACAGAAATTAGCATCTTTGAAAGTGGTTGTCTGTTCTTGATATTTGCATTGTTTCTTGCACTTCTTCCTAGCTCAACTATTTTGTATGCTAAGTCCATTTCATTTTCTAACTTAGTATCAACTTCTTGTGCATTGTATGCTGGCCAATCGCATAGATGAACGCTCTCTGGCGCATTTTCGTCTAATCCAACTACTAAGTTTTGATATATTGCATCAGCCATAAATGGTACAAATGGAGCTATTATTTTGCTCATTGTTGTTAATACTCTATATAGTGTTGTGTAAGCTCCTATTTTTTCGTCGTCTAACTCTGTGCTCCAGAATCTTTCTCTGTTTCTTCTTACATACCAGTTAGAAAGTTCATCTGTAAAGCTTTCTATTTCTGCACCAGCACCTGTTATGTCATACGCATCTAATTTGTCTGATACAGTTTTTACAAGTGTGTTTAGCTTTGAAATTATCCATTTATCCATTACATTCTCTGACTTAAAGTCTGGATATTTTAGTGGATTGAATTGGTCAATTTCTGCATATAGAACATAGAATGAATATACATTCCATAATGTGCTTAAGAATCCTCTTTGTGATTTTTTTACATTTTCTAATGATAGTCTTGAAGAAATCCAAGGTGCACTTCCTGTATAGAAATACCATCTTGTAGCATCTGCACCAACTGTATCTAATAGATATAATGGGTCAACACCATTTCTTTTTGATTTAGACATCTTTTGTCCATTACCATCTAGAACGTGTCCTAGTACTATACAGTTTTCAAATGGAGTTCTGTTAAACAATGCTGTTCCTAATGCTGTTAATGTATAGAACCATCCTCTTGTTTGATCTATTGCCTCTGATATGAATTGTGCTGGGAAGTTGTTTTTAAACATTTCTTGATTTTCAAATGGGTAGTGCCATTGAGCAAATGGCATTGAACCTGAGTCGAACCAGCAGTCTATAACCTCTTTTGCTCTCTTCATTTCTCCACCACATTTTGGACATTTTAAGTGTACATTGTCTATATATGGTTTATGAAGTTCTATATCTTCTGGTACATCAATTCCCTTTTCTTTTAGTTCTTCGATACTTCCTATACACTCTCTGTGTCCACAGTTTTCGTTTTCACATGTCCAGATTGGAAGTGGTGTTCCCCAATAACGATCTCTTGAAATTCCCCAATCTATAACATTCTCTAAGAATTTTCCAAATCTTCCTGTTTTTATTGTTTCTGGATACCAGTTTACCTTGTTATTGTTTTCAACTAATTCATCTCTTAGTTGACTCATTGCAACAAACCAACTCTCTTTTGGATAGTAAAGTAATGGTGTGTCACATCTCCAGCAATGTGGATATGAGTGCATATGTCTTTCTTTGCTAAATAGTTTATTTTCTTCTTTTAACCATTTGCATATATCTTCGTTACAGTCTCTTACATTTCTTCCAGCCCAAGGTTCTACTTCTGCTACGAATTTTCCTGATTTATCTACTAAGTTTACAAATGTTATTCCATTTTTCTTTGCAACTAAGCTATCATCTTCTCCATAAGCTGGTGCTATGTGTACTATTCCTGTACCATCTGTAAGTGTTACATAATCTCCATGAATTACTTCAAAAGCTTTTCCTTCTACTTTTGCAAATGGCATTAATTGCTCATATTTTGTTCCAAGTAACTCTGCTCCTTTATATTCTTTTAGAATTTCATATTGTTTGTCTTTTAAAACTGTTGGTACTAATTCTTTTGCTAAAATGTACGTTTCATATTTTGGCTCTTCTTCAGTTCCAACATTAACTTTTACATCACAATAATCATATGATTTATTTACACATAATGCTAAGTTTGAAGGTAGCGTCCAAGGTGTTGTTGTCCAAGCTAAGAAATATTTGTCTTCTCCTACTACTTTGAATTTTGCAATACAAGTTAAATCATTTACATCCTTGTACCCTTGTGCAACTTCGTGTGAAGATAGCGCTGTTCCACATCTTGGGCAATATGGCATAACTTTGTGTCCTTCATATAATAGACCTTTTTCCCATAATTCTTTTAGAGCCCACCAAACAGACTCGATATATTTGTTTTCATATGTTATATATGGATGTTCCATATCTACCCAAAATCCTACTTTATTTGTCATTTCTTCCCATACATGCACATATTTGAAAACACTTTCTTTACATTCTTTTACGAATTTTTCTACTCCATATTCTTCTATTTGTTCTTTTCCTGAAATTCCTAATTTCTTTTCGATTTCAAGTTCTACTGGAAGTCCATGAGTATCCCATCCAGCTTTTCTTATTACTCTGTAACCTTGCATTACTTTGTATCTAGGAATTATGTCTTTCATAACTCTTGTTAGGATATGTCCTGCGTGTGGCATACCATTTGCTGTTGGAGGTCCATCGTAAAATGTAAAATATCTCTTGCCTTCGTTTCTTGCAAAGTTCTTTTTTATGATGTCTTTGTCCTTCCAAACTTGTGCGACTTCTCGTTCCATTCCTACAAAGCCGTCATCATTTAATTCAACTTTTTTGTACATAGTTTTTTCCTCCTTTATTTAAAATCAAAAAAAGCTAATCGTCCTTATATAGGACGAATTAGCTTTATATCCGCGGTACCACCTAACTTGAGAATTCTGTTGAATTCTCCCCTCAAACGTCTTTTAACGCAAGACATACGATTCATACTACTATTATTTCGTATAAACGATTCCAAGGTGATAATAAATAAATATGGTTTATCAAATTTTCAGCTACCTTTGACTCTCTAAAAACTTTAATTTATTTATCGCGTCCTTTTCATAATCTTTATTTGTATTTAATTAGATTATAATATATCACTGTTTTTATAAAAAAACAAGTGCTTTTTTACAAAATTGGATTATTCAGCCTTTGGAGCTTCTTCTTTTACTTCTTCAGCTTTAGCTTCTTCTACTGGTGCAACTGTTTCTTCAACTTTTGCTTCCTCAACTGGAGCTTCTACTGTTTCTGTAGCTTCTTCTTCAACTGCTGGTTCTTCTACTAATTCTTCTTTTACATCGATATATTTAGATTCGATTTTAGCACCGATGTTTTCCTTTGTCTTAGCAGCTTTTCCAACTCTGTCTCTTAAATAGTATAATTTTGCTCTTCTTGCTTTACCAACTCTTACTACCTCTACTTTTTCTACTAATGGTGAGTGTACTAAGAATGTTTTTTCTACTCCTACTCCGTAAGCAATTCTTCTTACAGTAAATGTGGCGTTTACACTTCCGCCTTGTTTTTTAATTATAATTCCTTCGAATACTTGAATTCTTTCTCTGTTTCCTTCCTTAATTCTTTGATGTACTCTTACTGTATCACCAACTTTAAGGTCTGGAATTCTGTTTTTCAATTGTTCGTGTTCTATTGATTTTATGATATCCATCGATATTCTCCTTTCTTAAATTTTACATTTCCTCTGAAATGATTTTTTTTGCTTTTTTTATTTCTTCTTCACTAAGAAGTTCTGGTCTTTTTGTGAATGTATTTACAAGTGAACTGTTCTTTCTCCATTCATCTATATTCTTGTGGTTTCCTGAAGTTAGGACTTCCGGTACTCTTCTTCCTAAGAATTCTTCCGGTCTTGTATATTGGCTGTATTCCAAAGTTCCTTTTGAAAAGCTTTCTTCTTTTACAGAATCTTCGCTTAGCACTCCTTCTACATATCTACTAACAGAATCTATAAGTACCATTGCTGGAAGCTCTCCTCCTGTTAGCACATAATCTCCAATTGAGATTTCCTCATCTACAATTTCGTCTAGTACTCTTTGGTCTATTCCTTCATAATGTCCACATAAAAGAATTAAATGTTCTTGTTTTGCTAGTTCTTGTACTTTTGCTTGGTTCAATGTTTTTCCTTGTGGAGATAAATATATGACTTTTGCTTTTTCATCTTGTACCGATTTATAAGCATCATATACAACATCTGCTCTTACTACCATTCCTGCTCCTCCACCATATGGAGTATCATCAACTTTTTTGTGCTTGTCTTTTGAAAAATCCCTTATATTAATCAAATTAATGTTTATAAGATTTTTACTTTCAGCTCTTTGTATGATACTGTGTTTTAGTGGCTCAAACATTTCTGGAAAAAGTGTTAGTATATCAAATTTCATATTTTTTCTCCTAATCTACTAAGCCTTTAATTAGATGCACTATTATTTTTTGATTTTCTAAATCAACTTCTTTTACTACATCTTTAATGGCTGGTAACAGAATTTGTTTTCCTAGCTCATCTTTTACTACATATATATCGCTACTTCCAGCATTGTATATGTCATCAACTTTTCCAAGCAATTTTCCTTCGTCTGTATATACATCTAGTCCTAGTAAGTCAACTATAAAATATGTATCTTTTGGAAGCTTTTTAGCGTCTTTTCTGTCTATTTTTAAATAGCAGTTTCTTAGCTTTTCCGCTTCTTCAACAGTTTCAATTCCTTTTAATTTTAGAATTACCATATTCTTCTTGTAATTGACTTGCTCTATTTGGAATAATTTTAATTCATTTTTCTTTTCTACATATATTTCTTTTAATTCGTCAAATCTTGTTATATCATCTGTAAAAGGAACTATTTTTACTTGCCCTTTTATTCCAAATGTATTTACAATTTGACCAATCTCTAAATATTTTTCCATTTTTTATTCCTCAAATATAATTCCAACCTTTGTTTGTTCTTTAGCTGTAATTGCTTTCATAACTGTTCTGATTGCTTTTGCAATTCTTCCTTGCTTTCCAATTACTTTTCCCATATCTTCTGATGCAACTTTAACTTTTAAAAGAGTTCCTCTTTCATCGTCTACTCTAGTTACTTCAACTTGATCTTTGTTGTCTACAAGGTTTTCTATTATTGTTTTTAAAATTTCTTCCATTTGTTTTTTGTCCTTCCTGAATTGTAATATTAATTATTTTGCTTTTTCTATTAAAGCTTTAACTGTATCTGTTGGTTTTGCACCATTTTTAATCCATTTTTCTACTTTCTCTTTGTCTAATTTGATTGTAGCTGGATTTGTCATTGGATCGTATGATCCTATTTGCTCTACTATTCTTCCATCTCTTGGGCTTCTTGAATCAGCTACTACAATGTGATAGTATGGAGCTTTTTTTGCACCTGCTCTTTGTAATCTAATTTTTACCATTTAATTCACCTCCGCAAAATTATACTATTTATTTTATATATTTTTCTACTAGTTTTAGTAGTAAATATTAAAAACTATTTTATTGAATCTTGAAGCTTTTTCAATTCTTTTGGATCCATATTTTTCATCTGACCCATCATCTTTCTCATTGACTTGCTATCTTTCATTTGCTTCATCATTTTCTGTGTCATTTCAAAAGATTTCATGAATTTGTTTATTTCTTGTACAGAAGTTCCACTTCCTTTTGCAATACGTAATCTTCTTTGTCCATTTAATATTCTAGGATTTTTTCTTTCCTTTGCTGTCATTGAACAAATTATAGCTTCGATTCTTGTAAATTCTTTATCATCAACTTTTAAATCTTTTATGTTTGCCATTCCCGGCACTAATTTAAGTAGTGATGAGAAAGAACCCATTTTCTTAACCTGTCTTAGTTGAGCTAGATAATCGTCTAAGTCGAATTCTTTTTTAGCTAATTGTTTTGAAAGTTTTTCTGCTTCTTCTTGGTCAAACGACTCTTCTGCCTTTTCTATTATTGATAGAACATCGCCCATTCCTAAGATTCTTGACGCCATTCTTTCTGGATAAAATACTTCTAGTTCACTTAGTTTTTCTCCAACACCTGCAAATTTGATTGGCTTTCCTGTTACTTTCTTTACTGATAAGGCTGCACCACCACGGGTATCACCATCTAGCTTTGTTAAAATAACACCATCAATTCCAAGTGCATCATTAAATCCTGTCGCTACATTTACAGCTTCTTGACCTGTCATCGCATCTACTACTAATAGTATTTCGTGTGGATGAACATTTGCCTTTACATTTTTTAACTCATTCATAAGTTCTTCATCTATTTGAAGTCTACCTGCTGTATCTAGTATGATAACATCATTTAATTTACTCATTGCAATACTTAACGCTTGTTTTGCTATATGAACAACATCTTTTGAATTCTCATTTGCAAATACTGGTATGTTTAATTGTGACCCTACAACTTGAAGTTGTTTTATAGCTGCTGGTCTATAAACATCACACGCTACTAACAATGGTTTCTTGCCTTGTTTTCTTAGTAGATTTGCAAGTTTTCCTGCTGTTGTTGTTTTACCAGAACCTTGAAGTCCTACAAGCATTATTATTGTTGGTGGGTTTGGACTAAAGTTTATTGAACTTTGTGTTCCTCCAAGTAATTCTACTAACTCGTCTTTTACTATTTTTATAACTTGTTGTCCAGGAGTTAAAGATTTTAAAACATCTTGACCTAAGGCTTTTTCTTGTATTGATGCTACAAATTCCTTTACTATTTTATAGTTAACATCTGCTTCTAAAAGTGCAAGCTTTACCTCTCTTAGCATTTCTTTTAAATCAGATTCGGTAATCCTTGTTTTTCCTCTTAGTTTTTTAGTAAATTCTTGTAGTTTAGAAGATAATCCTTCAAAAGCCATATTAAAACCTCCTTATTTTCTTATGCGTTCAAACTTATTAATTCTTTTCTTACGCTATTTAAAATCTTTTCTATTTTTTTGTCTGATGAACTATCTGTAATTTTACTTAGCTCTGAAAGAATAGTTTGGATTTGTTTTTCTTGGTTTATTGTCTTTTTCATAATCCCTAGCTTTCGTTCATATTCCAAAAGCCTTTTTTCTCCCTTCTTAACAATGTCATTTACTGCTTGCCTTGTAATTTTATTGTTTTCAGCTATTTCTGTTAGTGATAAGTCGCAATTAGCAAAGTCATTTAATACATTTTGTTGTCTTTTTGTTAAAAGATTTCCATATATTTCGTATAACATTCCTATCTCGACTTTTTTCTCCATACTGTCGCTTCCTTTCTTACAAGGTAATATAAATTATTTGTTAGTTTTGTAATGCTAATATACTTTACAACATTTTTATTAATTTGTCAAGTGTTTTTGCTTTATTTTGTTAAAAATTCTATAATTTTTCAATAGTTTAAGTTATATTTTATTTAGTTCGGTGTGAGCGAACTAATACAATATTATCTTTAA
>ERZ779840.4240-NODE-4240-length-10707-cov-5.163162_pt1 | contig 10707 bp, 8 predicted proteins | sample MGYA00511561_ERZ779840 | MGnify/ENA primary metagenome ERZ779840 (study PRJEB29588, sample SAMEA2162036) | human gut metagenome | biome: human gut; feature: human-associated habitat; material: faeces | place: Denmark | collected 2008/2010 ...
GGCAATGATATGATGCTTCCCGGCGGCGACCCCATCCAATACACAAGCCTCAATTCAAGCTACTGGCAATCCCACTTCCTTGCTTACGGGCGCATACCTGCGCCCTGATCTCACTGAAAGGAGCCAAAAATGAACCCTAAGATTATAAAGCTCAAGGCTGAACGGGCGAAAAACGATGAAAAGATCGCTGCCCTCCGCTCCCGCAACAGGGAGCTTGACGAGAGCATCGTCGAGCTGGAGAATACCGACATCATCGGCCTTGCCCGCGCTACCGGCATGAGCATGGAGGAGCTGGCGCAGTTCCTCACACAGCTCAAAAGGGGCGGCGCGCCCTTTATCACACCCAATACTAAGGAGGATAGGGACTATGTGCATGAAGAAGAATAACAACCGGCTGCTGCGCGGCGTTGCCGCCGTCCTTTGCCTTGCCCTGATGTTCCTCACCATGTCCGGCATGGCCATGGCGACGGATATGGAGGACGCCCCGGCAGGCGATGCCCCGGAAAGCACGCCGGAGATCGTGGAGGCAGAGCTTCCCGTCACGCCCGAAGAAACGCCGGACACACAGGAACCGGCTCCCGCGCCGCCTGAAACGACGGAAACGCCGCAGCCGGAGGCGGAATACGCGCTGGACGCAGATATTCCGGCAGGCTGGCACAACGCGCCGGTGACGGTCACGGTCCGCATCAGGGACAAAAACAACGCGGGCTGGCATAAGGTAGAGGCGGCGCTGCGGGAAACCGCCGAAAGAACAGACCTGACGGAGCAGCTTGCCCACAACGGCCCCGCCCGCTACACGGTGCCGGACAACGGTATCGTGTTTTTCTTTGTCACCGACCCCTACGGCACGGAGCATACGCTGACGCTGGAGCTGCGCTGCATAGACCTTGAAGCGCCGGTCCTTCGCGCAGGCGTCAGCGGTACGCTGCTGCGCGTGGAGGCTGCCGACACCCTCTCTGGCATAGCCGGGGTCTATGTGAACGATGAGCTTTACACCACCCTGCAAAACGGCGAGTTCAGCGTCCGCATTGACAAAAACACGCGGGATTCCCACTTTTACATCATGGGCGTGGACAACGCGGGCAACCGCACGGGCTATCTGGTGATCGCCAACCCCTTCTATGAAAAGGAAACGCCTGCGCCCAGCCCCACACCGGAGCAGCACAGCACCCATTGTCCCGCAGACTGCGATTGCAGGAAGCAGTCCTCCGGCAATACCGGCAGCAGCGGCAATACCGGCAGCAACGGCAGCAATACCGGTGCAGGAAAGCCCTCCAGCACCTCCGGCAGCACGGGAAAGCCCGCTGCGGCACAGACGCCCGCCGCCGCCGAGCCGGCGAAAGCACAGGAGCCCTCCGGTACCGCCCCGCCTGTCGCCATTGAGAAAGGAACGGGCTTTTCCCAAAACGGCAGCGCCGTCACCCGCGACCTGCTCTATGACAAGCACACCAACAAGCAGTTCATCGCGGTGGAAACCCGCAACGGCCATACCCTCTATCTGGTGATTGACTACGATAAGCCGCTGGACGAGGACGGAGATCAGTATGAAACCTACTTTTTGAACCTTGTGGACGAAAGCGACCTGCTTGCACTCATCGACGAGGATTCCGCCCCTGTCTGCTCCTGCAAGGACAAGTGCGAGGCAGGTGCGGTCAACACCGCCTGCGCAGTCTGCAAGACCAATATGACGGAGTGCATGGGCAAGGAAAAGGCTACGGAAAAGACGCCGGAGCCCGACCCGACGCCGGATACGAGCGACAGCCCCGACAAGGACGGCGGCGAAAAGAAGTCCGGCAGCGGTCTTGTTGTGATTGTGCTGCTGCTCCTGATGGCGGGCGGCGGCGCGCTGTACTGGTTCAAGCTCCGCAAGAAAAAGCCTGACACAAAGGGACCTGTGGACTTGGACGATTACGACTACGGCGATGAGGATGAAGATGAGGAATATGAAAACGAGGACGATGCGGACGAGCCGGAGGAAACGGAGGACGCGGATGCATGACCCTTTTTACCAAAAACCCGCTGGAGCGGCTGATGATGCAGCGCCCCTATCCGGGAAAAGAGGAAACGCCGCGCACCCCTGCCCCGGAGGGGCATTTCTGCTGCGGCTGTTCCCGCTACGGCACCGTCTGCCTCCGTCCCTGCTACCGTGACACCGACCTGCGGGAGAAACTGCGGGCAAAAGCGCCGGAGCGTTAGGACCCCGACCCTTGCCGCATTCTCCCACCGATGCTACAATGTACCCATGAAAGACCAAATGCAGCGGAAAAGGATGTGATACGGATGCTGAGCTTTGAACGGGTGCTGGAGGCATTCAGGGAGCACCTTACAGAAGATACCGGCGTGGAGGTGGTGCCGACCCGGCACGGCTATACCTTCCTCACATGGGATGACAGGCGTGAAAATTGGGACACCGCTGAGATTTGCCTCACGCCGGAGGCGCTGCTGGACAGGCTGACCGGCGCGGTGGAAAGCTATGAACAGTGCCGCCTTTTGGATGGAACACGGGATCCAACCGACGCCGAGCGCAAAGCCTTTGCCGAGGCTGCCGAGCGATACCGGAAGCGGTGCCTTGAACGGCCCTGACCCACATACGATTAGAAAAACAGACACGAAAAGCAGTCCTTCGGGGCTGCTTTTTGCTATGCAAAAAGGAGAAAAATGAATATGACACACCATAAATTAGTGATCGCGGAAAAGCCCTCCGTCGCCCAGTCCATCGCCGCCGTGCTGGGCGCGACCAAACGCAACGACGGCTATCTTTCGGGAGGCGGCTACCTTGTAAGCTGGTGCTTCGGGCATCTGGCGGAGCTGGCGGGCGCGGATGTGTACGATGAAAAGTACGCCAAGTGGCGCTATGACGATCTGCCCATCCTGCCCGCAAGCTGGCGCTTCACGCTGAAAGCGGACAAAGCCAAACAGTTCGAGCTGCTGCGGGACCTCATGCGCCGGGAGGACGTGACCGAGGTCATCAACGCCTGCGACGCGGGGCGCGAGGGGGAGCTTATCTTCCGCACTGTCTACTATCTGGCGGGCTGCACAAAGACCATGAAGCGGCTTTGGATCTCCTCCATGGAGGACGAGGCCATCAAAAAGGGCTTTGCGGAGCTGCGTCCGGGGCGGGAATATGACGGGCTGTATCAGTCCGCCCTCTGCCGCGCCCGCGCGGACTGGCTGGTGGGCATCAACGCCACACGCCTGTTTTCCGTCCTCTATCACCGCACCCTGAACGTGGGGCGCGTTATGACGCCCACGCTGGCGCTCATCGTCCAGCGGGAGGCGGAGATCGGGGCGTTCCGCCCGGAAGCCTTTTACACGGTAAATCTTCGCTGCGGCGAATTTGCCGTAGTGTCCGAAAAGTTCAAAGATAAAGCGGAGGCGGACGCCCTCGCCGCCGCCTGCGCCGGTCAGCCGGTCACGGTAATGACGGTGCAGCGCACGGAAAAAACGGAGAAAGCGCCGCAGCTCTACGACCTGACCGCCCTCCAGAGAGAAGCCAACCGCAGCCTCGGCTATACCGCCCAGCAGACCCTCGACTACTTGCAGGCGCTCTATGAAAAGAAGCTCTGCACCTATCCCCGCACGGACAGCCGCTTTCTCACCGACGATCTGGAAGCCTCCGTGCCGGAGCTTGTGACCGTTGCCGCCGTCATCTGCGAAGCAGCCGCACCGGGGCGTGTGAACGCAGGACAGGTCTGCGACAGCCGCAAGGTCAGCGACCACCATGCCATTCTCCCCACCGCCAGCGCGGGCAAGGCGGATACCTCCGTCCTGCCGCTGGGAGAGCGCGAGATTTTGCGCCTTGTGGCAGGTCAGCTTCTCCGTGCGGTCAGCGATGCACACCGCTATGCGGAAACCACAGTTACGCTGGAGTGCGGCGGCACTGTATTCACCGTCAAGGGCAGAACCACCCTCGTTCCCGGCTGGAAGCGGTATCTCGCGCAGGAAAAGCAGGACGCCGCACTGCCGGAGCTGTCGGAGGGGCAGGTGTTGGAGTGCGCCGAAGCTGCCATAAAGGAGGGCAAGACCACGCCGCCCAAGCATTATACGGAGGACACGCTGCTCTCCGCCATGGAGACTGCCGGAAAGGAAGATATGCCGGAAGAAGCGGAACGAAAGGGGCTGGGAACGCCCGCCACCCGCGCCGCCATCATTGAAAAGCTGGCAGCCACGGGATTTGTGGAGCGCAAAAGGGCGAAGAAGGCCGTCAGCCTTGTGCCTGCCCATACCGGCGTTTCCCTCATCACCGTGCTGCCGGAGCAGTTACAGTCCCCGCTTCTCACCGCCGAATGGGAATACCGCTTGCAGCAGGTGGAGCGCGGCGAGCTTTCCCCGGACGAGTTCATGACCGGCATTGCGGATATGCTTACGGAGCTGGTGAAAACCTATCAGGTCATCTCCGGCGCGGAGGTGCTGTTCCCCTCCGGCCGGGAGATCATCGGCAAATGCCCCCGCTGCGGCAGCGACGTGACCGAGAGCAAAAAGGGCTTCTTCTGCGAGAAAAACGACTGCCGCTTCGGGCTGTGGCGGGACAACAGGTTCTTTGCCGCAAAGCACGTCGCTCTGACCAGAAAGATCGCCGCCGCGCTGCTGGCAGACGGGAGGGTGAAGCTCACCGGCCTTTATTCCGAAAAGACAGGCGGCACCTACGATGCTACCGCCGTGCTGGAGGATACCGGCGAGAGCGTCCGCTTCCGTTTGGAATTTGACAAGGGGGCGAGGACATGAAGCTCTCCAAGCTGGAGCAGGAAAGTATCATCCTGTATAACGAGGAAGAACCTACCGCCAGCATCTACACCCACGACCCCAAGCTGATACGCAAGCTCAAGCGCCTTGCGGAGAAATACCCGGACAAGGTGTACCCGGATAGGGCCGTCCATGCCGGAGCGGTCAGCTACGCCGTGCCGAAAAGCTGCGTCAGCGTCCGGGAGCCGTTCAGCGACGAGCGGCGCAGGGCCGCCAGCGAACGCGCCAAAAACGCCGGATATACGCCGCCTGCAAGGAGTATATACTCCGAAAATGAATAAGAACCGAGCGCCCGCACAGGAAAGCCTACCCCTGCGCGGGCGCTGCCATTTTAGGGGTATTTACCCCATGAAATGAAAGGAAGTGCCTATGACACGAAAATCTCCGTATCCGACAAGAGCGGATTATCCGGCATTGATTGAAAACGCCAAGCCTGCGCTGCGCGAGCTGCTGGAAGCGGCCTCGTATGAACGGAGGATCGCCGTTCTCAACGAATGCTCTCTCGATGAGATCAACACCCTCTGCACACTTATGGTGCTGGGGCGGCACAGCCTCTATCTTCGCCGCAAAAAGCCCTTCAACGCGCCGGACGCGGTTTTTGTCCGGTGGGCGGCGGACCTGTGGACGCTGCGCGAGCAGGACAAGGCAGGCGACATCCGCTATCTCTGCGGAAAAACGGATTTACGGGAGTATCTTTCGCAGGGGCTTCAGCTCCTGCGTATCGACCTGACGGAAGGAGGAACCTATGCCAGAGAAACCCGGTAAAAACAGAGAACAGCTCAAGGAGATCACCGACCGCATCGAGGCGGGCATCCGCGACATCTTTGAATCCGGCGATATGGAAAAGTACCGCAATTACCTGCGCACCATGAGCCGGTTTCACAACTATTCCCTCAACAATCAGGCGCTCATCCACTTGCAGCGCCCGGACGCCACACTTGTGGCGGGCTACAACCGCTGGCGGGACAAGTTCTCCCGCCATGTGCTGCGGGGCGAGAAGGGCATCACCATCATCGCGCCCACGCCGTATAAGAAGAAAATCGAGCAGGAAAAGCTCGACCCGGACACCAAGCTGCCCATTCTGGACGCGGACGGCAAAATCGTCACCGAGGAAAAGGAAATTGAAATCCCCATGTTCCGCCCGGTGAAGGTGTTCGACTACGCCCAGACGGACGGAAAGCCCCTGCCGGAGCGTGTTACCAGCCCCGTCGCCAACCTGACCGGCAGCGTGGAAAATTATGAGGCGTTCATGGAGGCGCTGCGCCGCTCCTCTCCCGTGCCGGTGGAGTTCAAGCCGCTGTCCGCAGAGATGGACGGCTATTTCAGCCCCAAATCCCAGAGCATCACGCTGCGGGAGGGCATGAGCGAGGTGCAGACGGTATCCGCCGCCGTCCATGAGATCGCCCACGCCAAGCTCCACAACTACGGCTTGCAGCAGGCAGCGGAGCGCAGGCATAAGAGCCGCAATACAGAAGAAGTGGAGGCCGAAAGCATCTCCTTCATGGTCTGCGCCTACTTCGGCATTGAAACCGGCGCGAACAGCTTCGGCTATGTGGCAACATGGTCAAAAAACGCCGAGCTGCCGGAGTTCCGCGCCAGTCTGGACACCATCAGCAAGACCGCAAACGGCATCATCACCGATGTGGAGAAGCACTTCGCGGAGGTTTGCAAGGAGCGCGGCATCGAGCTTCCCAAGGACACGGAATATGAGCTTGTCACCATCCCGCCCTCCCGCGCCGACGCGCTGGCCTTCGCCGCCGACTACGCGGCGTTCCTGCGCCGGGGTCTGAACGTTCCTGACAGCGCAGAAGGACCCACAGCGGCTTCGGTTGCGGACAGGCTGCTTGCCGGAGAGGGCGCAGAGCTGCGGAAGGAGCTGGAGGATTTCGTCAAGCTGGCAGACGAGATCGGCATCGACGACGGCTCTCATGGGCTGCTGGAACGCTTCAACGGCCTGTTCCGTCAGGAATGGCGGGCAAAGGAGAAACCGCAGCCGGAGATTGAAACAGAAACGCCGAATGTTCTGGATGAGCTGCCGCCCCTGCCTGAGCTGGAGCAGGGCTATCCCATGCCGGATACCGGCATCGGCTTTTTGGAAATGTATCAGTACGGCTACACAGACGGCAACGCCATGCTGCCGCTGACCAAGGAGCGCGCCATGGAGCTGTTCATGCAGGACGTTCCCGTGTTCCTGCTCTATGCCGACAGCACCGAGGCCATGGCGCTGGACGCCGAGGATATTTCCTCCCACACCGGCGTGTTCGGCGTGGAGCGCGAGGAATGGGACGCGGTGCGCGGCGTTGTGACGCTGAGCGAGCAGGCGGACACGGAGAAGCTGTTTCTGGAAAACCCGCAGGACGCTTTCCTCATTTACCAGATTCGGCGCGGCGGTGAATTGGACGCTTACCGCTTCATGAACTATGACTACTTGCAGAGCAAGGGCGTCACGCCGGAGCGCGGCGGCTACGACGCGATCTACACCGGGGGATTTATGGATTATGGGAATGCCAGAACCAATCTGGATATGATTTATCAGCGGTTCAATGTGGATCATCCTGCGGATTTCAAGGGACACAGCCTGTCGGTCAGCGACATCGTTGCCTTGAAGCAAAACGGCGTAGTATCCTGTCATTACGTTGACAGCATCGGCTTCCGGGAGCTTCCCAATTTCTTCAAGCCGGAGAACTACCTCAAAAACGCGGAGATGCTGCTGGAGGACGACTACGGTATGATCGACGGCATCTTGAACAACGGCCCCAAACAGCCCACCGTGGCCGATCTGGAGGCGCAGGTCAAGGCAGGCTTTTCCATCTCCCTGACGGAGCTGGCTGCGGCCTCCCACCGCGAACAGAAGAAGCCCTCCGTGCTGGAAAAGCTCAGGGAAAAGACGCCGGAGCAGGCGAAGAATAAAACAGCGCCCAAACGGAGCGCGGAAAGAGAGCTTTGATATGAACGACAAGCATTTCACCCACGATGAAGTCAGCCTTATGAGCATCTACAACGCGGCAGGCACCCGCGAGGGCCTGATCGCAGCCCTCACAGAAATGCGGGGGTATCTGGACGCGGAGGAGGCCGAGCTGCGGGAGCTGACGGACAGCGCCCTCGCAAAGCTGCGCGGCATTACCGACGCGGAGTACGCCGCCCTTGACCTGACGCCGGATTTTGACCTCTGAGCAAAGCTGACCGTTTTACGGTCAAGAGCCGGAAAAATCGCAGATTCGCCGCTGGGAGCGCGCCGGATGAGGAATGTATCATCCGGCGCGTTTCCTTTGGAAAAATGAAGACCCCGATAAAACCACGAAGGGAGGATTTAGCGTATGCCAAGCAAGCTGCAAGCCTATGCGGAGCTGGCGGAACGCACCGCGCGGCAGATCACCGGCAGCCATCTAGCGTGGACGGCGTTCCTGACCACCGCCGCAAGGCTGTATAAGTACCCCTACAACGAGCAACTCATGATCTATATGCAGCGCCCGGAGGCCACCGCCTGCGCAGAGTACGACTTTTGGAATGAGAAGGTGGGGCGCTATGTCCGGCGCGGCAGCACGGGCATCGCCCTCATTGACGCTACCGGCTACAAGCCAAGGCTCAAATACGTCTTTGACGTTTCCGACACCGGCGGAAAGGAAAACGCCCGCCGCGTCAACTTGTGGGCGCTGAAAGACGCGCATACCGACAGCGTGAGCGCCATGCTGGAGCGTAATTACAGCGTTTCCGGCAAAAACGGCCTTGCGGAGCAGTTCGAGAGCGTCGCTTCTCAGCTTGCTGCGGAATACTGGCGCGACCATTCCCGCGACATCCTCGGCATCGTTGCGGATTCCTATCTGGAGGAGTATGATGATTACAACATCGAGGTGGCGTTCAAAAACGCCGTGGCGGTCAGCATCACCTACTCCCTCATGTCCCGCTGCGGGATGCAGCCGGAGGATCACTTTGAACACGAGGATTTTTTCAGCATCTTTGATTTCAACACCCCGCGCACGGTGGCGGCACTCGGCACGGCGGTCAGCGAGATCAATGAACAGGTTTTGCGGCAGATCGAAGTCACGATACGAAATTATGAGCGCGAAAACAGCGCGGAAAGGACGGCAGAGCATGGAGAACAACCTGACTTACACGATGAACGGAGATTACATGATTCCCGACCTGAAGATCGAGGTGCCGGAGCAGCCCCTCGGCAAGTACGGACGGATGCGCCAGAAGCACCTGAAGGAGCATCGGCCCATTCTCTGGAATCAGATGATCTTGGAGGAAGCCCTGTTACCGCACCTGCTGGAGATCGAGCAGGCGGCGCAGAGCCGTCTGGAGCAGATGATGCCGGAGCTGGCGGCGGAAGCGGGGGCGACGGAGAGCCTGAAAGCCCGCGACCCGATGAAATGGGTGGGCCTGATGAACACCTGCAAGGCGCAGGCGGAGGAAGTGATTCTCGCGGAGCTGATCTACGCATAACAGAACACCCCGCACGGGGCGGTCAGCTATCCTTTTTCCCCACCGAAGCGGAACAGATTACAGCCATAGAAGAAGCGGAGAGCGTTGCGCAGACGCCCTTCGCTTTTTCCGTTTCTCAGGCGCAGCTTGACCAGGTGCTGCGGCTGGGCGGCAATTCGGACAACACCCGCATGGTCATTGCCGCCGCGTTCCAGAAGCAGAAGTCCACGGAGGACATTGCCGCGCTGCTGCAAAACACCTTCCACGGCGGCAACGGCTTCAAGCTGGACAGCACAGAGCTTTCCGCGTGGTATGCCGCTGACGGCATCCACATCGCCCCCGGCAGAAGTGCGGAATATGTGCGCAGCGCGCAGGTAATTGCATGGCAGGACGCCGCCGCGCGCATTTCTGAGCTTATGGACAGCGGCGCGTATGCCTCCAACGTGGAGCTTGCCGAGGCAGGGCAACATGAGCGGATGCAGCTTGCCCAAGCCCTCTGGTATCTGAAACACGACCTGAGCGACGAGGCGCGGGAACAGGGCTATCTCTCCTGCATGGATACGCTGCGGGGCGGCGGATTCCCTGATGAAACGGCGCGGCTGGCGGAGCAACTGACAAACACAGATTTCCGTGAAACGCTCTCCGGCGAGTTCGCACAGTTTTACGCCGCACATGAGCAGGACAGAAGCCTGCTGCGATTCCACTATCACAAGCTCGATCAAGTCTGGCAGAGCCTGCGGGACCTGTCATTGCCCCGCAGGGAGTATTCCTCCGAAATGGCCGCAGTGCCGGAGCTGGGGCGCTTCATCACGGAGGACGAGATCGACCACGCTCTGGATCGCGGCAACGGCGTAGAGGGCGGCAAGGGCAGGATCTACGAATACTTCACCGCCGACCATACCGGCAAGGAAAAGGCAGCTTTCCTCAAAGATGAGTACGGCATAGGCGGGCGCTCCCACGCCGTTTCCGGCGCATCCCACAGCGGCGAGAATCACGACAGCCGCGGAATTACGCTGAAAAAGGCAGACTGCGCCAACGTGGAGCTAAGCTGGACGAAGGTGGCCGCAAGGATTGACAGCCTCATTCAGAAGGACCGCTTCCTCTCTCCAAGGGAAAAGGAGCGCTACGCCCAGCTTCAGCGGGAAAAGGAAGCAGAGCGTGAACTGCCAACACAGGCACAGATTGACTACAATTCCATCAAGGAAGCCCACCCGGACGACATCGTGCTGTTTCAGGTGGGCGATTTCTTCGAGATGTACGGCGAGGACGCGAAGCAGGCGGCGGAGCTGCTTGATCTCAACCTTACCACAAGAGCGATCCCCGGTGCTGGCCGTGTGGAGATGTGCGGCGTACCGTCGCACAATTTAGAGATGTATGTAGAGAAATTGCGCGATAAGTATGATGTGACGATTGCCGAAGCGCCAGACTTTAGAGGTGAGCGCCATATTTACACGCTGCGCTCCGTTGACCATGAAGCAGAAGCCGCCATCAATGCTTATGAAGCAGAGTTCGGCGCGGACGGCACGAGGGTGTTCCGCG
>ERZ779840.4242-NODE-4242-length-10703-cov-3.404489_pt1 | contig 10703 bp, 11 predicted proteins | sample MGYA00511561_ERZ779840 | MGnify/ENA primary metagenome ERZ779840 (study PRJEB29588, sample SAMEA2162036) | human gut metagenome | biome: human gut; feature: human-associated habitat; material: faeces | place: Denmark | collected 2008/2010 ...
TATCTCTCCCGTGATTTTTAGGAGACTGCGACACAGCGCTTTCCCTCGCAGGCCAAGGAGCTGAATGCCTTTTTTGATATGCGGTTGAATGCGCTGCTGGCTGAAAATTTTCCTCTTTTCGTGCAGGAACTCTTTTGCTGCGCCCGCAGAGATTCGACGGTCTGCAATTCATTTTTATCATATTCGGGTATAAAAAGTCCACCGTAATTCTTTCAGAATTACGGTGGACTCATGGCGGAGAAGGAGGGATTCGAACCCTCGATACCCTTATGGGGTATACACGATTTCCAATCGTGCGCGCTCGACCGGGCTACGCGACTTCTCCGTAGCGGTCAAACTGAAAAATATTCAATTCAGCTTGTCTACTATAGCAAATGCGCGCGGCAAAGTCAAGAGCGACTTTGCCGCATACGAAGATTTTTTCGTTTTTTTCAGTTATCCTCGCGGTCGCCCTTCTGCCGGATGGTGATGCGGATGGGCGTGCCCTCCAGTCCGAACGTCGAGCGGATCTGGTTTTCGATATACCGCTGATAGGAGAAGTGGAAAAGCTCCCGGCTGTTGCAGAAGATGACGAAGTGCGGCGGTCTCGTGCCGGTCTGGGTCATATAATAGATCTTCAGACGGCGGCCCTTGTCGGACGGCGGCTGTACGCGCGCCTGCGCGTCGGCGAGCACGTCGTTGAGAAGGCCGGTCGTGATGCGCATGGAGCTCTGGTCGTTTACAAAGTTCACAAGCTCAAAAATGCGCTCGGTGCGCTGGCCGGTGAGCGCGGAGATGAAGAGGACGGGGGCATACGTCATAAACGAGAGATCGCGGTAAATGTCCTTGCGCATCTTGTCCATCGTGTGGGTGTCCTTTTCGACGAGATCCCATTTGTTCACGACGATGATGCTCGCCTTGCCTGCTTCGTGGGCGAGACCGGCAATCTTGGTGTCCTGCTCCGTAACGCCTTCGCGCGCGTCGATCATGATGAGACACACGTCCGCGCGCTCAATGGCGAGCTGCGCGCGCATGACGGAAAACTTCTCGATGCGGTCGTCCACCTTGGACTTGCGGCGGATGCCGGCGGTGTCGATGAAGATATACTTGCCGTATTTGTTCTCCAGGCGCGTATCCACGGCGTCGCGCGTCGTGCCGGCCATATCCGCGACAATGACGCGGTTTTCACCGAGCACGAGATTGACGAGCGAGGACTTGCCGACGTTCGGCTTGCCGATGACGGCGACGCGGATGAGATCGTCCTCTTCCTCGCCCTCTTCCTCGGGCGGGAAGTTTTCGATGCACGCGTCGAGCATTTCGTCCGTGCCGTGGCCGTGGATGGCCGAGAGCGCGATCGGGTCGCCGAGACCGAGCGAGTAAAATTCATAAATGCCCGGGTCGACCTGACCGACGGAGTCCATCTTGTTCACGCACAGCACGACCGGCTTATGCGAGCGCTTGAGCATCGCGGCGACCTCCTGATCGGCGGCGGTGACGCCGGTGCCGATCTCGGTCACGAACACGATCACGTCCGCGGAGTTGATGGCAATCTCCGCCTGCTCACGCATGAAGAGCAGGATCTCGCTGTCCGCCGGTATCGACGATATCAAAGGTGCGCCCCGCCCACTCGCACTCGGCGTACAGACGGTCGCGCGTCACGCCGGGGGTGTCCTCCACGATAGAGAGACGCTTCCCGCACAGGCGGTTGAAAAGCAGGGATTTGCCCACGTTGGGGCGGCCGACGATCGCAACAAGGGGTCGTTTAGCCATAATAGGAAAATCCTCCTTTCGGGGGTGTCAAAGTTCTTCAAAGCGCATCGCGGCGAGCAGCTCCGCGCCGTCCACCTCGAGCGGGATGACCGGCACGCCGAGCTCGCGCGATACGTCCTCGGGCGTAAGATCGTCAAGAAATACGCCCTCGCCGTGGCGCAGCATGGTTTTGGGAATGTATACCCGCTCGCCGATGTCCTTATCCCGGAGATGGCGGATGATGTCCTGCCCGGTGAGCAGCCCGGCGACCTCGATCGTGTGGCCGAAAAAGTCGTTCGGAATGCCGTAGACCGTGCCGTTTGCTCCGGCCTTTTCCAGAAGCGCGCGCAGATACGGTTCGGCGGCCTTGCCGGTCGCAATGGAGAAGCGCGGCGTCTCCTTCCGGTCGGATTCGTCCTCCATCGAGAGGGCAAGGTCAAACTCCGTTTCGAGCAGACGCAGCATGCCTACGCCGTTTTCGAGCTGGGCGTAGTCCTCGTAGTATTCGTCCTCCGGCAGAGGAAGACCGGCGCGCAGATACATTTCGTCGCTGCAGTAGAAAATGTGACTGCCGTATTTTTTAAAGCACTCCGCCGCGAACGACTCCACCTGCGCGATCGTCGCGCGCGCCTGTTCGGGCGTATAAGGGGAGAGGGGGGTGAGCTTTTCGCGGTGGCAGGTGAGACCCACCGGCACGATGGAAACGCTGCTCACATGCGGGTAAAGCCCCGCAAGGTCCTCCAGCGAGCGCTGCAACGCCGCGCCATCGTTCCAGCCGGGGACGGCGACGATCTGGCATTCCATGAATATGCCCGCCGCGGCGAAGCGGCGGAGAATGTCCATGATCTCTTTGCCGCGCGGGTTGCCGATGAGCTTTGCGCGCAGCTCCGGATCGGTCGCATGCACGGAAATGTTCAGCGGGCTCACCTTCAGATCGCAGATGCGCTGCAATTCACGCTCGGAGAGATTCGTACACGTGATATAATTCCCCGTGAGGAACGAAAGACGCGCGTCGTCATCCTTAAAATAGAGCGTTTTGCGCAGTCCACGCGGCAGCTGGTCAATGAAGCAGAATATGCACCGGTTGGAGCAGCCTGTCGGCTTATCCATCAGGTACGTTTCAAAGTTCAGACCGAGATCCTCACCCTCTTTTTTGCGGAGGCGGATCGTGCCGGCGTCCCGGAATTCCAGCGTGAGCGAGCGGTCATACGCCCAGTATTTATAATCGAGCACATCGTGGATCTCGTGCCGGTTGATATAACGCAATTCGTCGCCGGGGAGCACCCTGCCCTCGAGCCGGGAGCCGGGGTCTACGGACGAGATCGTGTTGAACATACAAACTCCTCATAGCAAAAGAAGAGGGGGCAAAGCCTCCTCTTCTTAAGCTCGGTTACTTTTTCTCCTCGTCTACCTTGAGAACCTGACGGCCATCGTAAGAGCCGCAGGCCTTGCAGGCCCGGTGGGGGAGCTTGAAAGCGCCGCACTGGGGGCACTTGACCAGAGCGGGAGCGGTGAGCTTCCAGTTGCTGCCGCGTCTCTTGTCGCGTCTGGTACGGCTTACTTTACTCTTGGGGACTGCCATGGTGACACCTCCTCGTACTTTGGCTGCTTTGAACAGCGCATAATCATGGTTTATCGTCCAACAGCTGTTCCAAAACAGCCAGTCTTGGATCCGATTCTGTCCTGCAATCGCAGGGGCCTTCGTTGAGATTCTTGCCGCAGCGGGAGCAGAGCCCCTTGCAGTCGGCCCGGCAAAGAAACCGGGTGTCCATGTTCAGGATGAACACGGTCTCCAGCAGCTCTTCCAGATCGAGCTCGTCACCCTCCAGCAGGAAATAATCGGGGTTTTCCTCGTCCTGCAGTTCGGAGGCGAGCGGGACATCGAGCGGATAGCTCACTTCCCGGTCAAACTCGGCGGCGCACCGGTCGCACACACAGCGCATCGCAGCGGAGAGCGTGCCCCGCAGCGTCAGAGCGCCGGCGTTGTTCACGATGAAGCCCTCGCCCACGGGGGCGGCGGTGTAGGAGAGAAGGGCGGAAAAATCCAGCCGGTCAGTGGAAAGCTCACACCGGAAGGGCAGCCGTGAGCCGGGATTCAGGAGAAGTTCGTGGAGATTCATGTTGATTCCAATCCTCTGTCAGCATCTCACAAGCCTTGCTATTATATATGAGCATTTCTGTATTGTCAACAGAAAAATCAACAGACCGCTTCTTTTTCCGTAGTTGAGCGGTCTGTGCAAGACCACAAGATATTGTATCACATCTTCTCGGAAAAAACCAGAGGAAAATGACGAAAAAAAGAAAAAAGCCTTGCCCATCATAGCGGCCTTTGATATAATACTCATTCACGATAATCAAGAAAAAGCGAGGAAACGGATCTATGGAGGAAACAAACAGCCTGGCCCGGTCCCGACGCATGGGCGAAATGCCGGAGGGAAAGCTGCTGCTGTCAATGGCAGTGCCCATGATGCTCTCGATGCTGGTGCAGGCTCTCTATAATATTGTGGACAGCGTATATGTGGCGAAGGTGTCGGAGGACTGCCTTTCGGCGCTCTCACTCGCGTTCCCGGCGCAGAACATTCTCATCGGTCTTGCCACCGGCACGGGCGTCGGCGTTTCGACGATGCTCTCCCGCGCTCTCGGCAGCCGGGACAATAAGCTCGCCAACCGCGTGGCGGGAAACAGCCTGTTCCTCTGCGTGTGCTGCTGGATTGTTATGGCGATCTTCGGTATGTTCTTTGCCGACGCCTTTATTCACTCGCAGACGGATATCGAGTCCATCCGCAGCTACGGAGATTCGTATCTGCGCATCGTTACGATCGGCTCGGTATTCGTGTATTTTGAGATCAACTTTGAGCGCCTTCTGCAGTCCACGGGCCAGACGAAGCTCTCCATGTGGGCGCAGATAATCGGCGCGGTGGCAAACATCATTCTTGACCCGTTCTTTATCTATGGCTGGTTCGGCCTGCCCGCGATGGGCACCACCGGCGCCGCCATCGCCACGGTCATCGGCCAGGCATTCGGCGCGCTGGCGGGCTTTCTGTTTCACCACAAACATAATAAGGAAGTCAATATCCGTCTTTCCGACTGCCGCCCGGACGGGCACATCATCCTTGACATCTATCGCATCGGCTTTCCGTCCATCCTCATGGTCGGTATCGGTTCCCTTACGAATTATCTCATGAACCGTATCCTCATGGCGTTCACGTCCACGGCGGTCGCGTTGTACGGCGCATACTTCAAGCTGCAGAGCTTCTTCTTCATGCCGGTGTTCGGACTGAATAACGGCATTGTCCCCATCGTCGGCTATAACTACGGCGCGCGGAAAAAGGAACGCATTTACCGGACGATCCGCTACGGCGTGCTGTATGCCGTGTGCATCCTTGCTGTCGGCCTGCTGCTCTTTGAAGCGATCCCCGGCGTGCTGCTGCAGGCGTTCTCGCCGTCGGAGCACATGCTTGCCATCGGCATTCCCGCGCTGCGCAAGATCGCCATCCATTTCCCAATCGCGGCGTTCTGCATTGTGGGCGGGTCGGTCTGTCAGGCGCTCGGCAAGAGTCTCTATTCGTTTTTCACGTCGGTGCTGCGTCAGGTCGTGGCGCTCATCCCGGCGGCGTATCTTCTGTCGCTGACAGGGAACGTCGGCAATGTATGGTGGTGCTTCCCGATCGCGGAGGTCGTATCGGCGTGCGCAACGGCGTTTTTCCTGCGCCGCGCGCTGCGAAATATGGACCGGGAGCTGACGCTCGCGGAGGGGCAATGAAGGAATTTACCATCGGCCGAAATGACGCCGGGCAGCGGCTCGACCGGTTCGTGAGCAAGGCGGCGCCGCTTATCCCGGAATCGCTGCTGCAAAAGACGCTACGGAAAAAGGATATAAAGATCAACGGCCGCCCGGCAAAGGGCGAGGCACGCCTCGCCGAGGGCGACACGGTGCGCGTCTATCTCCCGGACGAGTTTTTTGAAGCGCCGCGGGAGGAAAATGCATGGCGCAAGATCACGGCCCCCCGGCTCGATATCGTCTACGAGGACGAAAACATCCTGCTCGTGGACAAAAAGCCGGGCGTCCTCTGTCACAGCGCGGGGGAGTGGAGCTGGAATACGCTCATCGCCAATATTCAGGCGTATCTCCGCGCGAAGGGCGAGTGGGATCCGGCACGGGAGAACAGCTTTGCGCCCGCGCTCTGCAACCGCATCGACCGCAATACCGGCGGCATCGTGATCGCGGCGAAAAACGCCGAGGCGCTGCGCATCATGGATGAAAAGGTCAAAAACCGCGAGATCGAGAAGATCTATCTCGCCGCCGTCGTCGGCACGCCGCGCCCCGCCGCCGGACGGCTCGAGGGGTATCTCTTCAAGGACGCGAAGAATAACCAGGTCTATGTCTACGATGCGCCCCGCACCGGGGCGAAGACCGCCGTGACGGAGTATAAAACGATCGCATCCGACGGGCGTCTCACGCTTGTGGAGTGCCGCCTTATCACCGGGCGCACGCACCAGATCCGCGCGCAGTTCCGCCATGCCGGGTGTCCGCTCCTCGGCGACGGGAAATACGGCCGCGAAAAGGACAACCGCGCCTACGGCGAAAAGGGGCAGGCGCTCTGCTCGTGGCGGCTGCGGTTCGTCTTTGACACCCCCGCCGGGGCGCTCGAATATCTCAACGGAAAGAGCTTCCGGACCAAAACGCCGGAGTTCGTGGAAAAGTACTTCCCAACGTTCGCGGATCGCATGAAAACGTGAAAAAAACTGCCGGAAACGCCGCTCGTTTTCGGCAGTTTTTTGCATCACGCGCCGCGCAAAAAATAATTTGATTTGAAAAGGAAAATTGCATTGACAAACCCCCTTGAAATCTATATGATTGGCCTAACGCGCAAAGCGCGAAAAATCGGGAAAAGAGGGGGAGGATAATGGCCAAAGAACTCATCCGCCTGGTCGATTGCACCATGGCCTTCGACGGTGAGACCGTTCTGGATTCCATCAACCTGTACATCAACAACAAAGAGTTTCTTACACTGTTAGGACCCTCGGGATGCGGCAAGACGACCACGCTGAGAATTATCGGCGGGTTTCTTAAGCCTACCTCGGGGGACGTTTTGTTTGACGGCGTAAGGATCAACGACATTCCTCCGTACAAACGGCAGGTGAACACCGTATTCCAGAAATACGCGCTGTTCCCGCATCTGGACGTGTACGACAACATCGCTTTCGGTCTGCGGAACCACAAGGTCCCGGAGGACGAGATCGACGAGCGCGTTACGGAAATGCTCGAGGTCGTGTCGCTCAAGGGCTTTGAAAACCGCAAGGTGACATCGCTCTCCGGCGGCCAGCAGCAGCGCGTGGCGATCGCCCGCGCTCTGGTGAACCGGCCGAAGGTGCTGCTGCTGGACGAGCCGCTCGGCGCGCTCGATCTGCGTCTGCGCAAGGACATGCAGCAGGAGCTCAAGCGCATCCAGCAGCAGATGGAGATCACCTTCATCTACGTGACCCACGATCAGGAAGAGGCTCTCGCCATGTCTGACACCGTTGTCGTCATGAACGAGGGCATCATCCAGCAGATCGGCACGCCGGAGGATATTTATAATGAGCCGAAGAACGCCTTCGTGGCGGACTTCATCGGCGAGAGCAACATTCTCGACGGCATCATGCGCGAGGACTATGTGGTCGAAACGTTCGGCCGCCGCTTCCAGTGCATGGACAAGGGCTTTGCAAAGGACGAGCCGGTGGACGTCGTCGTCCGCCCGGAGGATATCGATATCGTCCCCGTGAAGGACGGCATGCTGACCGGCACCGTGACGAGCATCACCTTCAAGGGCATGCAGTACGATGTCATCGTAGACTTCAAGGGCTTCAAGTGGCTCATCCAGACGACCGACAGCCCGGAAGTCGGGCAGCGCATCGGCATCCGCATCGTGCCGGACGGCTTCCACATCATGCACAAGAGCAAGTATTCCGGACTCTACGGCGACTACAGCTCCTTCTCGGAGGAATATGACGAGCTGTCCGACGCGGAATACGATCCGGAGGCGGAGGAGGAATCCTCGGAGAGCCGGGAGGAATCCGCCGATGAAGAATAAAGCGCTCGCGGCGCCGTATCTCGTGTGGATGGCGATCTTCACGGTTGTCCCGCTCGGGATCGTGATCTGGTTTTCGTTTACCGATTCCATCACCGGCGCATTTACGTTTGATAACATTTCCCGCATGGGGACGTATCTCCCCATTTTTCTCAAGAGCATCTGGCTGGCAATCCTCTCGTCGCTCATCTGCCTTGTGATCGGCTATCCGGTGGCGTACCGTCTGGCGTCCGCCACGCCGGAGCGGCAGCGTTTTCTCTATATGCTCGTCATGCTGCCGATGTGCATGAGCTTCCTGCTGCGCACGCTCGCGTGGGTGGCGCTGCTCGACGATACCGGCATCATCAACGGCGTCGTCACAGGCCTTGGCCTCCAGCCGCTGCCGCTCATCCGCACGGACGGCGCTGTCGTGCTCGGCATGGTGTATAACTATCTGCCGTACATGATCATGCCGCTCTATACGGTACTTGTAAAGCTCGATCCGCGCCTTACCGAGGCCGCCGAGGATCTCGGCTGCACCCCGGCGCAGGTGTTCGGGCAGGTGACGCTCCCGCTGAGCGTGCCGGGGATCATCTCCGGCTTCACGATGGTGTTCGTTCCCGCCGTGTCCACGTTCTACATTTCGCAGAAAATGGGCTCCGCCGGTACGACGCTCATCGGCGACGTCATCGAAAGCCAGTTCAAGGCCGCCTACAACCCGAACCTCGGCGCGGCGCTCTCGCTCGTGCTGATGGTGATGGTGCTCGTATGCATCGCGGTCATGAACCGCTTCTCGGACGAAGAGGAGGTCGCAACGATATGAAGACCTTCAACCGTGTTTTCACCGTGATCGTGTTCCTGTTTCTGTATATCCCGATGATCGTGCTGGCCGTTGCGTCGTTCAACGCCGGTACGGATATCGCCGTATGGAAGGGCTTCACGTTCGCGCAGTACGGCGCGCTCTTCCGCGACGGCGTGCTGCTGCCGCTGCTGGCAAACTCCGTCATCGTCGCGGTGATCGCCTCGCTCGTGGCGACGGTGCTCGGCACCATGGCCGCCATCGGCATCCGCGCCATGTCCGGCCGGATGCGCCGCATCACGATGGCCGTGACGAATATCCCGCTCACGAACCCGGAGATCGTCACGGGCGTCTCGCTCGCGCTGCTCTTCGCATTCGCCGGGCAGATGATGAAGCTCAACAACGTTCTCGGCTTTACGACGCTTCTCATTGCGCACATCACGTTCAATTTGCCGTATGTCATTCTGTCTGTGATGCCGAAGCTCGGACAGCTCGACCCGAACCTGCTCGACGCCGCGCTCGATCTCGGCTGCACGCCCGTGCAGGCGTTCTTCAAGGTCATCATCCATGAGATCATGCCGGGCATTCTCTCCGGCGCGCTCATGGCGTTTACGATGAGTCTGGACGACTTTGTCATTTCGTATTTTGTCTACGGCCCAAGCTTTGTCACGTTGCCGGTCGAGATCTACAACTATACGAAAAAGCCGCTCCAGCCGAAGATCTACGCGCTGTTCACGCTGCTCTTCCTTGCGATCCTCCTTGTGATGGTCGTGATGAATCTCGTGCAGGCCGGCGATGAGCGCCGCCGCCGTCAGGCGCGCGGTGTGTTCGGGAAGAAGGGGGCGAGCGCATGAAAAAGCGTGTGTTCTCTCTTGTGCTCGCGCTGCTCGTATGCGCGGTGCTGATCCCCGCGCCGGAAGCGCACGCCGCTCCCAACACGATCAACGTCTACAACTGGGGCCAGTACATTTCCGACGGCACGGACGGCTACATCGATATCAACGCCGCCTTCGAGGAGGCGACGGGCATCCATGTGAATTACATGACGTTCGACTCGAACGAAACGATGTATACCAAGCTCAAGACCGGTGGCTCTTCCTACGATGTCATCATCCCGTCCGACTATATGATCGGACGGCTGATCGACGAGGGACTTCTCCTGCCGCTGAACTTTGACAACATCCCGAACTACCAGTACATGGACGAGGCGTATAAAAATACCGCCTACGACCCCGATAACCTCTACTCCGTTCCGTATACTTGGGGCACCGTTGGCATCATCTACAACAGCGCCTATGTGGACGAAGAGGACGTCGGCAGCTGGGACCTTCTCTGGAACAGCAAGTACGCCGGGAAGATTTTGATGTTCGATAATCCGCGCGACGCTTTCGCCATCGCGGAAACAATGCTCGGGTATTCGCCCAACACGCACGACGAGGACGAGCTGCGCGCCGCGGCCTACAAGCTCATCGAACAGAAGCCGCTCGTGCAGGCCTACGTCATGGACCAGATCTATGACAAGATGGAGCGCGGCGAGGCGTGGATCGCGCCGTACTACGCCGGCGACTATCTTATGATGGTCGGGGAAAACGAGGATCTCCGCTTCTGCTTCCCGGAGGAGGGCTTCAACTTCTTCATCGACGCGCTGTGCATCCCCACGTGCGCAACGAACAAGGAAGGTGCGGAGGCGTACATCAACTTCCTCTGCTCGCCGGAAGTGAACGGCGAAAATCTTGACTATCTCGGCTATTCCACGCCGGAATCGGCGGCCAAGGAGTATATGGATCCGGAGACGGCGGCGTCCGACATCGCCTACCCGAGCGAGGAAACGCTCAGCCGCGGCGAAGCATTCCTCTATCTTGACCAGAAGACGACGCATCTCATGGATTCGCTCTGGCTTGAGGTCAAGACCGAGGGTGAAACGGATTATACGCCCATCATCGGCATCAGCGCAACGGTGCTGCTCGCCGCCGTGTATCTCACGGCCCGCGGTGTGAGAGACCGGCGCCGCCGTGCCAACCGCTGCAAAAAATGGAAAACCTGAAATAAGAAAATCGCGCCGGGAGAAATTCCGGCGCGATTTTAGCTTGTCGAAAGGCCTCGCAGAGTTTGCGCCCGCAGGCGCA
>ERZ779840.4248-NODE-4248-length-10682-cov-3.583325_pt1 | contig 10682 bp, 10 predicted proteins | sample MGYA00511561_ERZ779840 | MGnify/ENA primary metagenome ERZ779840 (study PRJEB29588, sample SAMEA2162036) | human gut metagenome | biome: human gut; feature: human-associated habitat; material: faeces | place: Denmark | collected 2008/2010 ...
AGCGATTCGCAATCTGTTTTCGTAATTTCATACACTGGCAGACGGCAGGTGGCAGATAAGGTATCTATAAAAATCTGTATTTGCTTCAATGACTCTGCCACCTGTCATTCTTTTAATCGAATACTGTTCTCCTGCTTTTCATTTACTTGGTACTCCAACTCATTCTTCATCCGGCTTCTCACATCACGCATTGTTCGCCCGGAAATTCCCTGTTCCTTTGCTTTTTCATCTAATTCCCTGATTTTAAGAACCGGTGTGTCGCCGATGGCTGTAAGAACACCTGTGACTGCTTCTACATCCCCTGTAAAAGCAACAACGCTGCATCCGTCCCCGTTATAAATGTCACCTGTATAGCTTGTACCAACACATCCTATACTCGGGACTTTTGGATACAGTTTTTCCAATTCACGAACATTTTTTTCAAAATTTTTACCAATCATTTGATACCAAATAATCCAAGCCACACAAGCCACACAAGTTCCAATCCCTATTCCAAACATCAAATAACTTTCCGACAGATAACAATTAATCGACAGTAAAAATTCTACAGGTGTAAAAATATAGATAATCATTCTACTTTTCTGTCTTGTTTTAAATAATTGATTAGGAATTATAAACCCAAGCGAAAGCATTCTTTCTAATTCTTCCCTATCCTCATCTGACACAATTGATTTAATATGCATTCTTCTTAATCCCCCTTTTGCCAGAGGCCCTCTTTATAAAATCGAACCTCTGGCCATTGTCTCTTTTATTCTTTTACAATTTACAGCGCTTGAATCAACAAACCAAAAACAGTACCTGCTCCAGCTGAAAATAAAGCAATAATTGACGGAATTGCATTTACAACTAATGCACCCGCAAGAACTAATATTACGGCTCCTGCCAGTATATTACTATGCTCTTTTGTGAATTCTACAACATTAAATTCAAGACCACTATTAGAATTTAATGTCATTGTAAAAATCAAAGCAACCGATATTGTCCACTCTTTTTCCTCTTCTGGCAGCAAATCTGATGTACTAAATACAATGGAAAACTCTACACTATTGGCAAAAACATTATTTATTTCAAAAGCAATATTACCAGATTTAACCGATAAAGCAATTTTTTCTATCGTATTTCCAAAGTTATCTGCTCCCTCTATACCTGTATCTGATAAATTTGATGAAATCTCCATAATTTGATTTTTGCAAGTTTGTGTCAATTCTCCATCATTTCCTATATCCACTTTTATATTATAAATTTTACCAGTTGAACTTTCAAGCGATGTGGATATTTTAGTAGAAATATCAATTGCTCCTTGAGGACTCATCATTGTTCCCAGTGAAATTTCCTTATCATACTCCACACCCACATCCATAATTTTATTCAGATAACCAAGCGGCTCCATTACATTATAGACATATTGATTTCGTGCTATTTTTACCTTTGCCCGAAGATTTTCTTGCGCTATTTCCTCATCTGTTTTTGTCGATACGGCATCGAACTTTTTAAATCCAGTATCTCTCCCTGAATATGCATCTTTATCCAGTGGGAACGAAGGTGATGAAGAAAATGAGTTCAACTCACAAAATTGATCAAATGCCCAGTTCTTCGGCATCGAATATCCCAAATTACAGCTAAATCCAGTTGACATATCTGCCACAAATGATTTACTTGCCAATCCTGCTTCATAAACTTTAGTACATACATATCTTGGTGCATAAATGCCGACTTTATAATTTTTATCATTTGTCGAACTGAAAAAGATCATGTGAATCTGTTCAAAATAAGGTATAATAAATGTATCAATCTGATATGAATAACAATCAAAATCCACTGCAAAGTATATAGTCGTTCCACTTGGTATACCGATTCTCTCGGCTGCTAAAATTGCTGTCTGTGCATCAACACTTCCCTGGGACGGATCCTTAAAATAGTTTAATTCATATCCTCCATCCTGATATATCGGGAATACCGATAATCCTGCATTTTCAATGTTTTTCACTTCTGTTGATGTCAAATATTTCGGTGTATGTTCTTTTCCAACAGAACCTGTCAGATAACGTCCTACATGAGTATACCCTGCATTTTTTATATCTAATGCCTGTTGTTTATTTAATACTGTTGCACAGTCACACGCTTTTGCTGCCCTGTTTGTATCGCCTTTACTCGTAAGCAATGATTTCATAGTAGAAACATTTACTTTTCCTTTTGTTACAAGTCCAATTCCTGTCAGACCATAAAACTCCTGAAATTCTGACACCTTTGACTCTGTAGTCGAATCAAACACGCCATCGAATCTTCCCGGATTATATCCGTTAAAATATAGTCCGTATTGAGCAATCTTATTAAATGGAACATATTTCGTCGAGTTCTGTCCGTTCTGTAATGTACCCGGAAACGCATTTGTTGTTGCATCGCCAAAATTAACTGAATTCAAATCTGTAATTAATTCAGTTGTAACTCCTTCAGCCGCCTGCAATGCACCAACTAAAGACAAAATTGTCTGTCTTGAGGCAATTCCATCACAAGGTCCAACACCAATAACATCTGACCAGTCACTATTTAATTGCTGTTGAATAAGAACAATATTGGAATCCCCACCAGAAACCTTTGTAAACCAGTTTAGGGATAACAATCCAGACCAAACTTTCCAATCAATTTTGCCCGTAACTTCCAGTCCTGCATTTTCCTGCATCTTTTTAACTGCATTTACTCCTGATGTATAATAAATTCCAGTAATTCCTCCAGCAGCATATCCTTTGCAAAACAGAGCACACTGAATCAAGCATACATTAACCTGCGGAGTATCATTCGGATCCATTTTTGTAATAATGGCTAACTTCTTCATGGTATTAATAGTAAGTGGTCCAACCGTTCCTGTAATCGTTGAGATTCCATTCTGAATCTGAAATGCACGAATGATTCCCTGCATCACGGCTGTTCCGGTCTTTCCATCTTCATCCAGTTTTACCCAATCCTTATGTCCACCAAACATCGCATTTAAATATTTTTGTGCTGCTTTTACATTCTGATCACTCATATTCACTACCTCCTAATTCAAGTCAATTATAAAGATTTCTAACTCTTTATATGTCTATCACTAAAAGTTACAATAACAATTTATCAATCAACTGTGCCTATTTTGTGACTATTTTCCAAAGGATTCATTAACTCCCTTATAAAATCCTTAACAAATTATGAAAGAAACCATCAATTTATCACCCCATATCCCATTATAGAACTGTAATCTACTGCATAATTTCTCTGCCGTACCTGATCACTGGAATTTCCCTCAATCGTGTAAACTCTTCCACCTTCACACTTTTCTACTATTCCTACATGATCCGATGTTCCATCATGATCCCAGTCAAAAAAGATGATCATTCCAGCTGTCGGAGTTGTTCCGCCACTCTGCCACTTATTCTTTCCCTGAAACCAGGACACTCCATCACTGCACAATGAGAATTTAGGAACATTCCCACTTGCAATCAGACCGCTCTGATCCGCACACCAGCTTACAAAACAGGCACACCATTCTACCCGACTGTCAAATCCGTACCAGCTCCAGAACTTCTGACCGCCACTGTTTCCAAGCTGCCCCATTGCAACCGACACAATCTGCTGATTACCAAACAAACCAGCAAACAGGCTGCCACCGGAATAATACCGCATCACATGGGGAACGTATTGGGGATCTCCGTAACTGCTCCATCCATGCGAAGCTGCCTGTTCCTGTGAAAACTGCAATGCATTGGCTTCTGTATAACCGCCTCTTTGCAATGCCCATCCTATGTAGCCATTTCCATAGTTATATCCCTGCCATGCAAGTTTCAGCTTGTCCAGATCCTGTGGACTGCTGCATCCTGCCTGTCTGATACAGTCTGCAAAGGTCTGTACTCCAACCTCTATCGAATAATCCGGATCAGTAATAGAACCAGGAGTGTGTGGGAATCTTGTATTATATGGACTTTCCGAACACTGCATCGGGTCTGTTCCCCTGCCTCCAGATTCCTGCATCATGATGGCCTGTATCGCAGACACATATTCCGGAATGCCGTATTGGGATGCATACTGCTGTATCACAGAAGTATACGCAAGCACTTCTTCACTTAGGGATTCGGAGCTTTCCGAATTACTGCTGAAAGCTGCTCCTGCAATGATTCCCACAATCAGAATAAATACCAGAAGAAATGCACTACCTCCGGCAGCAATCCATTTTCCCATTTTTTCAAGAGCTACTACCCCTTTTTGAATCGCTGCTGTAATTCCCTGTACGGATAACTTTGAACCCTTTCCAGTTACCTGAAGGACTGCTTTTCCACTTTCTGCCGATGCCTGTGCTGACTTTCTTGCCATCTGGGCTGCTCTTGCTTTCTGCATCGCCTGAAGACTTTTTTCCATCTGCTGTTTCTGCATGGATGCCTGTGTCTTTATTTTTTCTTGAGACAGACCGGATACTTTTACCACTCTCGGTGCTGCTTTCACCTGCCGTTTACCATTCTCCTTGGCAAGTGCTGCCTGCTCCGGTTTCAACTTGATTAATTTCTTTCCGCTTTCTGCCCCCTGCTCCATTGCTTCTTCGGCAGCTTTCGCTTCTTCCTGTCTGCTTTTTCTTTCCTTTATCTTCCTGTAGGTCACTCCAGCAAGTTTTTTTCCACCTTGATATGTGGTTTTCCCTATACTTTTTCCTGCCACACTCGCCGCTCTGTACTGTACGGATTCTATTTTTTCAGTTCCATACTGTGTTGGGGATTCTGACTGCCCACTGCTTTTTTCATGTAGTTCCCTTGGCTTTTCTTTTGCTTCCAGAACCGCTGAGCGAACCAGTTCTTTCGGAAGTCGGGCAGCCGGATTTCGAATCTTCGGATTCTTATCCCTTACCCGTTCCTTGATATCTTTCATCCGGTCACCCTCTTTCCGTATCTCTTATCTCATCGGGCAACATCCCGATGTTTCTTTTTTTCCTGCTGTTTCTGCAACTGCTCCACCTGTCTGATTGCCTCATTTACCAGTGGATGTTCGTTGTAATATGGCACAAGTTCCAAGTCTCCCCTGTCTTTTGATGACAACGGTAATGGATATTCCATGTCTGAATAAATTGATTCTGGATCATGAATAGAAAACTCAATAGCCGGACACATATTGGCAGATGTTCTACAATATTTCTGGTACTTTTTATATGCCTCTTCCAGCGTTCTGCATTTTGTATATTCTCCTAAATCATGGAACTCACCGCACTCTGCAGCATAAAAAGTTATCGTTACTTCTTCTTTTTTCTTCATTATGATTCTCCCGGTTTTGTTGTCATTAGTTTATAAAGGTCTGTATTCTTTGGGAACGTATTCTCAAATGGTACGATATTCCCAGAGCAACGGATTAGGCCACTGCCAACCGATACATTTGTAATATAGGACAGTTGGTTTTCGGAAATATTCAAAAGAGCTGCCAATTCTTCCCTGTCTGTACTTGCCTGATTCAAAAGAATCAAAAACTCACTGTTTGCCAACATCAGTCTTGCAGTGTCCGATTTCAGAAGTTCCTCAACATTTTGGGTTAAACCTGTCACGAATCCATTGTATTTTCTGATTCTCTTGTACAGTCGGTAGAAGAAATTTGCACTGTATTCATAGCGGAATAACAGATAGAACTCATCGGCAAATATCCATGTCGTTTTTCCTTCTTTCCAGTTCTGAATTACCCTGTTGAAAATACTGTCTAAGGTAACCAGCATTCCCAGTGGCATAAGCTGTTCCCCCAGTTCCCGGATATCATAATCCATGATCCTGTTCTTCTTATTCACATTGGTCGGCTGTGCAAAGGTGTTCAGGCTTCCATTGATAAAAAGTTCGGATGACAGTGCAAGTCCCCTTGCCTCTTCTTCCGGCTGTAACATCAACTGTCGGTACATATCTTTCAATGTCGGAACTTCTCCGGTATAACCACTTCGGATATAATCCCGGTACACATCTGCAGCACAGCGGTCCAGGATTGACTTTTCTTTTGCTGACAGGTTTCCTGCTCCAACCAACTGCTCGAACACAGACAGGATAAACTCCGATTTTTCAATCAGTGGATTCTTTTCATTGCCGTAGGCTGCGTCCATATCCATTGCATTCAGGTGATTGTCTGATGTCGCAGATACTTTTACAACCTGTCCACCCAGAGCCTCTACTAATTTTGTGAATTCGGACTCCGGATCAAGAATCAGGATATCGTCATCGGTACTCAATGCCAGATGCACAATCTCTTCTTTTGCCGAAAAGCTCTTTCCTGATCCACTGACGCCCAACCGGAAACTGTTTCCATTCATCAGTTTCTTCCGGTCGGCTACCAGAAGGTTCTTGCTGACTGCATTCTGCCCATAATAGATACCGCCCGGCTGCAGGATTTCCTGTGTATGGAACGGGATTAAAACAGCCGTTGATTCCGTTGTCAGTGTACGCAGGGCATTGATCTTTCGCAGTCCGTAAGGAAGCACTGTATTGAGTCCGTCCACTTGCTGCCACTTTAATGTTGCCATCTGGCACAGATGCTTTCTTGCTATCGACAATAATAATTCCGTATCGGAATCCAACTGTTTTTTACTGTCTGCCAGATGTACCATTGTCAAAATTCCGAACATCATACGCTGGTCTCTGGTTGTCAGATCATCGAGCATTTCCTTGGTTTCTTTTCTCTGAAGTTCCATATCGTATGGTACGATTGCCGAGAAGTTATTATTAGCGTTCTGCCTTCTCTGCCAGTTGGTCACGTTGGTTTCCACACCAAGCAGTCGGTTCTGGATTTCCCTTACCGCTTCATCCGTAGGGACTGGCAGGATATCAATCGACAACATCAGATTCCGGCTGAAGTCACACAGTTCTGAAATCATGTCATCTTTAACATAACTTGCATAATCCTGCATATACAGGACTCTTCCGTACCTGTCACCGATTTTAAAATGGTCACGTTCAAATTCCATAGAATCCGGACACATCCAGTCCTTGAAACTTGTTCCCTTCTTGGCAAATTGTTTCAGATCAAATGGGAATGCCTGTGGGACATCTCCCTTGAAGAAATCCCTGAAAATCTGGAGCCGGCTCTCTGCGTCCAGTCCTTCTGCTGTGGACGATAACTTTGCCAGATGTGTTACGATGTCTGTTCCGATACGTGCAAAATAGGTTCTTGCATCATCAATCGATCTTTTATGTACACTGACGGTCAGATACCGTTCCTGATAGATGCTGTTGTTTGTTCCTGTAATCTTAGACAGGAGCATTTCGTTGTATTCTTCCCGATAGTGGTCCAGTCCATCTTCCTTCATTGGAAGCAGAATAGACTTTTCGAATTCTTCTTTATTGATTCTCCGGTTATTGATGGTAATTTTGGCAGAAATGCCGGAATCCAGTGAATTTAAGAGTTCGGAATAATCCAGAAACATTTCTGTCTTATTGTCCTTACTCGCAATATAATAGTTGATATCTGTAAAACGATATGTTTTTGAGAATTTCGTTCCCTGTTGAAAAATTCCATCCGGCCAGATTCGCTGGATGGGAATTGCCTGTTGGACGGATTTCGGAACTTTGAAGCGTTCCTTATCCATCCGAAGTGCCTGACTTAAGGTTTTAATCAAAGGCATCACTCCTTCCCTTGCGTTTCTTTCTCTGTTTTGCTTCTGCTCTTTGCTCCCGCTCTTTTATGATTTCCGCTCCATCCTTTTGATTCTTTTCTCCCAGCGAGATGGTCTCCTGCATGCAGGAGTAGTAGATATCTTCCGACTGAAACACCAGTTTCTTCGGATACAGCAATTCGGATTTGATCACTGCCCATAAAAACTGTTCGGCTGTCATACCATGATATTTGAAAAAGCCACAGGCAGCAAATGGAGTAGCACCAAGCACACACAGCCATCCGGTTATTTCCTGTCCGGTAATTTCACGCATTCCAAAGTAAATTCCGATTGCTGTAAGAATCGCAAGAACAGAACACACACATTGTCTCAGGTCCAGTCCCATAAACATGGATTCCTGATAGTCCCTGATTTCTTTGTTCATCTTTACTTCCATAAATTATCGTTCCTCTCCCCTGTTTTGTTTCTTCGTTTTCTGTGGTTTTTCTTTCGGTACTTCTATCCCGGCAAATCTACAGTGTTCTGCAACGCCTTCCGGATCAAATTCCGCAAGTCTTGCTAGATCAAACGCTACCTTCTGATAGGTTGCATATCCTGATCTTCCTGTTTCATTCAACACTTTTCCAAGTTTATGTTCCTTGATAAAATGAAGCATATCCTTGGTAAAATCTCCTGTTATAAAAGCCTCATTTGGCTCTAAGAACTGATAGGGCAGATTAATGGTTACATCTCCAAAATCTTCCCATTCTCTCCCTTCCTTATGGCAGAGTCCTACATATAAATTTCCATTGTTCCGATAAGAGCTCACTCGTATCGCTACTGTCTCACGTCCGAATTCCCAGTTATATCTTAATGTTTTCTTTGTATCCATATTTTTAACCTCCAAGTCCCATCATTTCTCTGACAATACGGTCAGATGCCTTAATTGCTCCAACCAGCACCAGTAAATTAAATACCAGTTCTCCGACATAGTTCCACACGATTGTAACTGCACTCAGCTCTGTATCTCCGACAGCCGGAGGGCTTGCTGCATAAGCAGAAAAGATAATACATGCCAGTGCAATAATTGCCCCTTCCAGACATACGCCTACATAAGAACGGATAAAGTTCTTTCCAATGGACTGCGTGGGTTCTCCTGCAAATGAGGAAATCGGAATCGGGGCGATTGCCGTATACATATAGATTTTGAACATTCTGCCATACACTGTCAGGATCATTACAAATGACAATACAGTGATCAGCAGACTGCCAAGCAGTGTAACAATCCACAACGGAATGGATTCCAGCATTCCCACGCTCTCAATCTTATCTACAATCTCCGTTGGCAGTTCCGTCACGCTTCCTGCCATACTGGAGCCACTCATTACGGTTGTCACGATTCCCTGCACAATGGAAAACAGTGCCTGCATAAGTTCCATCCCGTATGTAATTGCTCCCTGAGCAAGTGCAAACCGGATAAATGCTTTTAGCACATGTTCCGGCTTTTTCAGATCTGTAAAACTGCCACACGTTTTTATGATTCCGGCTGCAAAAAATAACACCAGTAATCCATAGGCAATGGCTGTCAGTGCATCATTGATATTGGTCATAATCCGCCAGATGCCGCCGCCCTTAAAAGTTGCCGGATTTTCGGTCAGCAGAGTCCACAGTTCTGCCATCTTTTCACTCCATGTGGATAGTGCTGAGTTTAGATTCTGTACAATCCAGTTATCACTCAAAAACTCTCACCTCCCTGAACATATTTTTGAATGCAGGAGTACCTTCCGGCACTCCTGCTGTTTCCTGATATACTTTTTCAAAGAGGCTTACGCCATAATCAGATCCAGGATTTCTTTGGCGAACGTAATAATTACCCCTCCGGCCAGTGTCAGAAATCCATTTGCCCTCTGGCTTGGATCATGGCTTTTTAAAGACAGACCAACCTGCACAACACCAAATCCAAGCAAAATCAAACCGATCGCACGAATCAGAGAAAAAATAAAGGTAGACAGGTTATTGATAACGGACAACGGATCTCCGGCTGCGAATGCGGTCGTTGCTCCAACCGTTACGGTCAGTACCAGTGCCATATAAAGGCTCATCCACTTTTTCTGTTTTCTCCCCATCGGCATCGGGGTTATCATTTTTTCAGTTGTATTCTTTTTTGTTCTATTTTTTTCTCCTGTGAGAAGTTTCTTCAATACACATCACTCCAATCCATCAAAAAACTGCTATTCACCAAGGATGTCCTCGGTAGACAGCAGTTCGTAATCGTCTAATCTGTTAATGTCAATCTTTAGGTCGTCGTGAGCCAGTGGTGTTTTCGCATAATCATAAGGCGATGCACCACCGTCCTCTGTGTATCTGAAATTCACATGCTTTTTTAAATCATATTTATCGTCCATGATCGGACGCTCCCCACGAATAAACAAAATCGCTTTGCGGTTATCTAAAAGCCGTATTTCATCCGGTGTTAAAAGTTCCCTTCCAGTCTGCTGATAATTCACCGAATAGCTGCCGCTACGCCCTTTTGTCTGTCCGTAGGTATTGGTATCCAATGTCTCTTTTCCCAATAATTCCGAGACATACTTATGTCCTTCTTTTTCATTTCCACCCAGATATAAAAATTCATCGCAGTTGCCGATCAGACTCTCATACGAGTCTTTAAATAAGGCTTTCATCTGTGCAATGTTCTGGATGATGATACTGCAGGAAATCCCTCTGGAACGCATGGTTGCCAGAATCTTGTCAAAATCATCCGGCAAGGCTACGTTTGGCCATTCATCCATAATGCAGTGTACCGGAATCGGAAGCCTTCCTCCGTACTTCCGATCTGCCACATAATACAGTGTCTGAAACAGATTACTGTAAATCATGCCGACCAGATAATTCATGCTGGTGTCTGCATCCGGAATACAGCAAAACAGTGCTACTTTTTTCTCCCCAATACTGTATAAGTCCAGTTCGTCCGTACAGGTCAGGTTGGCGATTTGTTTCAGATTGAACGCTGCCAGACGGACACCAACCGATATCAAAATAGACTTTGCGGTCTTTCCAGTAACAAAATGTCAATAGTTTTTTAATCATTTTTCTCAAAAAGGCAAAAAAA
>ERZ779840.4253-NODE-4253-length-10668-cov-5.427212_pt1 | contig 10668 bp, 7 predicted proteins | sample MGYA00511561_ERZ779840 | MGnify/ENA primary metagenome ERZ779840 (study PRJEB29588, sample SAMEA2162036) | human gut metagenome | biome: human gut; feature: human-associated habitat; material: faeces | place: Denmark | collected 2008/2010 ...
ACTGCGCGTCGTCGACCGGCTCCAGCCACGTATTGCGGTTCGTCTGCGGGTTGGTCTCGACGGCCAGGTGCGAAAACCAGCTGTCGGGGGCCGCGCCGTGCCAGTGCACCACGCCGGGGCAGATCTCAACCACGTCGCCCGGCAGCAATTCCCGCGCAGGTTCGCCCTTGGCCTGATAATACCCCCGGCCGCTCACGGCGACGAGCAGCTGCCCGCCCTTGTGGCTGTGCCAGTTGTTCCGGCAACCCGGCTCGAACGTGACGTTCGAAACAGGGCAGTTCAGGGCCTCGTCACGCGTCAGCCGCGCAAGATAGGCCTGCCCGGTAAAATACTTCGCAAACATCTCCGGCAGCTTCTCCCCCCGGGGAAAAACCGATCCGTATATTCTCTCCTTCGTTTCCATGTTACCCGTATCGTTGGTTTGTGCGTAAATTTCCGCCGTCAGCGCCAGCGCCGCGACAAACGCCGCAAGAATTCCTTTTTTCATCCGTCCGCTATTTATCGAGGTCATACTTCATAGTCCCGAGCCATTCGACCGTCTGCGGATCGCGGTGCGAGAGGAAACAGCTCTGCTTCATGTCGAGCGCGGCGATCCGTACCATATCCTCCGGCGCCCCGCGCAGGGATGCCGCTCCGGCGGACGGCCCGCGCCACGGCGCGTTCGTTCATATAGGCGGCTGCGATCGACCGGTAACCGGCCGCCAGGGCATCAGACACGCACCGTTCGCAAATCGCCCCGTCCACCTGGTAGACGCCGAACCCCAGCACCGGCATCTCCACACCATTGTTTAAAATCCTCGTTTCCATAGTTTTGTCGCCTTAACAAATTATCATGTTGCAAAAGTAGGGTATTCCGCACTGTCCGTCATTACCCGGATTACAGTTCGTCATACCATTATTACCGATCCGCCGCAGCAGGTGCGGCAAGCGAAGAAAAAAACACTAACTTTGTGTCAAACAAACCGGAACAACTATGGAAGAGATCGCAAGGCTGGATCATGTGTACCAGTATAACGAACTGATGGGAATCGAAACCCTGCACCCGCTGGTCAGCGTCATCGACATGTCGAAATGCCCGCGCATGCGTCACTCGCGCCGCCTGTACGGGTTCTACTGCATCTTCCTGAAAGATGTCAAATGCGGCGACCTGCGCTACGGGCGCAACTACTACGACTACCAGGAAGGGACGCTCGTTTTCACGGCCCCGGGACAGGTGGTCGGCGTCGAGGATAACGGCGAGGTTTTCCAGCCCAAAGGCTGGGCGTTGCTGTTCCACCCCGACCTGATCCGCGGCACGTCGCTCGGGCGCAACATCGGCCGCTACACCTTCTTCTCCTACGAATCCTACGAAGCGCTGCACCTCTCGGAGCAGGAGCGGCACGTAGTGATCGACTGCCTGCAGAACATCGCGGGCGAATTGCAGCACGCCATCGACAAGCACAGCCGGACGCTGATCGTCTCGAACATCGAACTGCTGCTCAATTACAGCGTGCGCTTCTACGAGCGGCAGTTCACCACGCGCAGCGACGTCAACAAAGACGCCCTGTCGGGATTCGAACGGCTGCTCAACGACTATTTCCGGGATGACGCCCCGCAGCGCGACGGGGTGCCTTCGGTACGCTGGTGCGCTGAGCAGCTGCACCTTTCGGCCAACTATTTCGGCGACCTGGTCAAAAAGGAGACCGGGAAATCGGCGCAGGAATACATCCAGCTGAAAGTCATCGACATCGCCAAGGAACGCATGTTCGACACGACCAAGTCGATCAGCGAAATCGCCTACGAGCTCGGGTTCAGGTATCCGCAACACTTCACGCGCCTGTTCAAGAAGTGCGTGGGGCAGTCGCCCAACGAATACCGGACACAAAACTGACCCGGCGGCACGGCCGGCAAAAGGAGGCGGACGGGAAAAACGGAGAGAACCGGAGAGAACGGCGGACTAAACGGTAAAAACAGGCCGGCACAAACAGCTCGCCAGGTACGATCAGCCCGGATAAAACGCAGTTTCTGCCCCGGACAAAACGCAGGCTTCCGCATCGCGTACGAAAATCCCCGCACACTGGAAAAGTGTACGGGGATTTCAAATACGGGGTACTTCGCGGCATATCCGGCCAACCGGCTCCCTGCCCCGGCCAGTTCCGAACTACACCGGACGCCAGCCAGCCGGCAGCAATTTCCACAGCAGTACCCGTGCGGCATCGGGCGACGGGCGCGCTACGCCTCAGCCTTTCCTGCCCTGATCGGCAACGGCGGCCATCAGCCGGGCTATCTCATCGGGGTCGCCCAGGAAACGATCCCCCGCGTAGTTGAGACCCTCGTCGAACTCGAAGACATAAGGCACGGCAGTCGGGAGGTTGAACTCCGAAATCGCCTCGTCCGAAATGCCTTTCAGGTGCTTGATGATGCCGCGCAGGCTGTTGCCGTGGGCGACGACCAGGATGGCGTCGTGATGCGCCAGCGCCGGCAGGATCTCGCATTTCCAGTAGGGCATAATACGCGCGACGGTGTCGCTGAGCGATTCGGTGCGGGGCAGTTCCGCCTCGGGGACATCGCGGTAACGGGGATCGAAACGCGGGTTGCGCGGGTCTTCCTCGCCCAACGGCGCCGGGGCGACGTCGTAACTGCGGCGCCAGATGTGTACCTGTTCGTCGCCGTACTTTTCGGCGGTCTCCCGTTTGTTGAGCCCCTGCAACATCCCGTAATGCTTTTCATTGAGCCGCCAGCTCTTCGAGACCGGGATCCAGTCCTGATCCAGTTTGTCGAGCACCACGTCGAGCGTCTTGACGGCGCGTTTCAGGTAGGAGGTATAGGCATGCCCGAACAGGAAACCCTCCTTGCGGAGCAGTTCCCCGGCCCTGGCCGCTTCGGCAACGCCTTTCTCGCTCAGATCGACATCCGTCCATCCCGTAAAACGGTTTTCCCTGTTCCATGTGCTCTCGCCGTGGCGGAGCAAAACTACTTTTTTCATCCTATCGCTTTTTCAGGTTCGGCACGCACCTCGTTCACCAATTTGCGGTGCTTGTCGAAATCGTTAATATTCTGCAATGTAGTATGCGCTATATTATCCAACGCTTCACGTGTGAAAAAACCCTGGTGCGAGGTCATGATGACGTTGTTGAACGACAGCAGGCGCGCCAGGATGTCGTCGTCCATGATCCGGTCGGAGGTATCCTCGTAGAAATAGGCGGCCTCCTCTTCGTAAACGTCCAGCCCGGCTGCCCCGATCTTCTTCTCCTTCAGCCCCTCGATCAGCGCCTCGGTATGGATCAGCTGGCCGCGCCCCGTATTGATTAGGATCACGCCGGGCTTCATCTTGCCGATAGCATCGCCGTTGATCATATAGCGCGTCTGGTCGGTCAGCGGGCAGTGCAGCGAAATGATGTCCGCACGGCGGTAAAGCTCGTCGAGCGTCACGTATTCGACCTGCGCCTGCGCGGCGTATTCCGCATCGGGGAAGATGTCGTAAGCCAGCACCTTCATGCCGAACCCCTTGAGTATCCGGATCAGCTCACGGGCGATCTTGCCGGTGCCGATGATGCCCGCCGTCTTGCCGTACATGTCGAACCCCATCAGGCCGTGCAGCGAGAAATTCCCGTCGCGCGTGCGCCAGTAGGCACGGTGGACTTTGCGGTTGAGCGCCAGCATCAGCGCCACGGCATGTTCCGCGACGGCATGGGGCGAATAGGCCGGAACGCGCACGACGGGGATGCCGTATTCGGCCGCGGCCTTCAGGTCTACGTTGTTGAAGCCGGCGCAACGCAGTGCGATCAGTTTCACGCCCATCGCGGCCAGCTGACGTATCGTGCCGGCGTCGGCCGTGTCGTTGACGAAGATGCAGACCGCGTCGGCCCCCTGCGCCAGCAGGGCGTTGTTGCCGTTCAGGTGGCTGCGATGGTAATTGAACTCGAACCCGAAGGACGCATTGGCGCGGTCGAACGACTCGCGGTCGTAGGGTTGGGTTCCGAAGAATGTTATTTTCATAAATGCACTTTTTTCCTCTTTTATCGTACAAAAAAAACGGTTTTGCACGGCCGGTTATTATGCGATCGTAACCTCGGGATCGAGATATACGTCCTGGATGGCGTTGAGCAGCGCCACGCCCTCCTTCATCGGGCGCTGGAACGCCTTGCGGCCGCTGATAAGCCCCATGCCGCCGGCCCGCTTGTTGACGACGGCCGTCATCACGGCCTCCTGCAAATCGGATGCCCCGTGCGACTCGCCGCCCGAATTGATCAGCCCGACGCGCCCCATGTAACCGTTGGCCACCTGGTAGCGGCAAAGGTCGATCGGATGCTCGGTCGTCAGCTTCGTGTACACCTCGTCACGCGTCTTGCCGAAGCCGACGGCACGGAACCCGCCGTTGCTCTCGGGCAGCTTCTGCTTCACGATGTCGGCCTTGATCGTCACGCCCAAGTGGTTCGCCTGCCCCGTCAGGTCGGCCGAAGCATGGTAATCCACCCCGTCCTTCCTGAAACCTTCGTTGCGCAGGTAGCACCACAGAATCGTAGCCATGCCCAGCTCGTGCGCATAGTCGAACGCCTGGGCTATCTCCACGAGCTGGCGGCGGCTCTCCTCCGACCCGAAATAGATCGTAGCCCCCACGGCGGCGGCGCCCATGTTCCAGGCATCGCGCACGGTGCCGAACATCACCTGGTCATAGGTGTTGGGGTAGGTGAGCAGCTCGTTGTGGTTGAGCTTGACGATGAACGGTATCTTGTGTGCATATCTGCGTGCCACGGCGCCCAGCACGCCGAAGGTCGAAGCCACGGCATTGCAGCCGCCCTCGATGGCCAGCCTGACGATATTCTCCGGGTCGAAATAGGCCGGGTTCGGGGCGAACGACGCCCCGGCGGAGTGTTCGATGCCCTGATCCACGGGCAGGATCGAGACATAGCCCGTACCGGCCAGGCGCCCGTGGGCGAGGATCCATTGCAGGCTGCCGAGCGTCCGGATGTTGCGGTCGGACTCCATCCAGACCTTGTCGACCGTATCGGGTGCGGGCAGGTAAAGCTGGCTCTTGTCGATCGTCCGGCACACATGGGAAAGGTAGTATTCGGCCTTTTCCCCGAGAATTTCAATGGTTTTCATAATTTTGCGATATTAAGCGATTCGAAGCTCCTTACTGCAATTCGGGTTCCAAACACGCCGGCGCCCCGCGACAAAACGAAAGCCGCCCGGCGGGGCGGCTTATTTCTTGGAATTGCGGTACTCGGTGGGAGATTCACCCGTATGTTTCTTGAAATAACGCCCCAGGTAGGACTGGTCGGGGAAATGCAGGCGGTAGGCGATCTCCTGCACCGACAAGTCGGTCGATTGCAGGAGCATCTTGATCTCCAGCAAGACCGACCGGTCGATAAACTCCTTGGCGGTGCTGTGCGCGATCGTGCGCACGATGGTCGAGAGGTAACGGGTGGAAATGCAGAGTTTGTCGGCATAAAACGACACTTCGCGCTCCTGCGAACCGAACTCGTGCACGAAGGCCACGAACCTGTGGAACAGTTCGGTCTGCCGCGTGGTCGATTCGGGCACCTGGCGCTGCATGCCCACAAAACGCTGCAACTTGTCGTAAATCTCCATCAGCACGTTCTGCAAACGGTTGCGGATGATCGTGTTGCGGAAAATATTGTTCCGGTCGCGGTAGGTATAAGCCGCCATCTGAAACCAGATGGCAGCCCCCTCGACGATACGCGCCGGGGGATAGGTGATCGGATTCTCGCGCAGGGTACGGAAAAAGGAGGGCTCGAGCCGGAGCCGAAACGCCGCCTCGGAAAAAATATCGTGCGAAAAGGCGCAGAACGTCATCCGGAAGTCATCGGTTCGCCCCGTGAGCATCAGCATCGAACCGGGCAGTACGAGCACCAGGGTATTCCGTTTCACAAGACCTCCGTATTGGTTTACAGTCACATGGGCGCTGCCTTTGCGGCAAAACAGAATGGCCCCTCCCTCACAGCGGTTCGCATAATTGCTGAAATAGGAAAAATCGGATTCCCCGACTACAAACTGCTCTTCGGCAGTGGTAATTATAGGATTTATGGCGGACATATGAATTCGTTTTTCGAACAAATTTAGCGCATTTTCCGATATTTTCCCAAATTTTGTTCCGAAAAATACCAACACTGTTCGCAATATAAAGGCACGATCACGCCCTTTTTAGGGTACTTTTGCAACGAAAAAAGTTTTTTTAGTTTAAAACAGGAGAAAAGTATGAAGCAAACATTTGTGAAAGCTGCTATCATGGCAAGCTTCATGGCAGCCGTTTCGTGCGGTCAGGCACCCACGGAGCAAGGCCCCGCGCAATACGGCGTGACGACCATTGCCACTACCGACCGCGAAATCCAGAGCAACTACTCGGCAACGATCCGCGGACGCCAGGACATCGACATCTATCCGCAGGTTTCGGGAACCATCTCCGAACTGCGTGTCACCGAGGGCCAGTCGGTTTCGAAAGGACAGACCCTTTTCATCATAGACCAGGTACCTTACAAGGCAGCGCTCCAGACAGCAGAAGCCAATGTCGCAGCGGCAAAGGCCAGCGTGGCAACGGCCCAGCTGACATATGACAGCAAGAAGGAACTCTTCGCAAAGAGCGTCGTGTCGCAGTACGACCTCTCGACAGCCGAAAACACGCTGCTGACGGCAAAGGCGCAGCTCGCACAGGCCGAGGCGCAGCGCGTAAATGCCGCCAATAACCTCTCCTACACGGTCGTGAAGGCCCCTGCCAACGGCATGGTAGGTACGCTGCCGTACCGTGTCGGCGCACTGGTGAGCGCGTCGATACCGCAGCCGCTTACGACCGTCTCGGACAATTCGGAGATGTACGTCTATTTCTCGATGACCGAAAACCAGCTGCTCAACCTGACCCGCAAATACGGCTCGATCGCCAACACGCTCAAGAATATGCCCGACATACAGTTGCAGCTCAACGACGGTTCGATTTACGACCAGACAGGCCGCATCGAGTCGATCAGCGGTATTATCGACACCTCGACGGGCAGCGTGCAGCTGCGCGCGGCATTCCCCAACAAGGGAGGCCTGCTCCACAGCGGCGGCGCAGGAAGCATTATCCTGCCCGTCAATTACACGGATTGCATCGTGGTTCCCCAGGTAGCGACATTCGAACTGCAGGACAAAGTATATGTATATAAAGTGGTAGACGGCAAGGCTACCTCGTCCATGATCGACGTGGAGAAAATCAACAACGGACGGGAATATATCGTCAAGTCGGGCCTCGTCCCGGGAGACGTCATCGTAGCCGAGGGCGTCGGCCTGCTGCGCGAGGGTACGCCCATCGTAGCCAAGACGCAGGGCGCCGCAGCGCAGGCCACACCGGCAGCCGCAGCCCAAACCCAAACCGAAAAGGAGGAATAACCTATGACACTGAAACATTTTATCGAACGACCCGTACTGGCGTCGGTCATATCCATCGTAATCGTAATCGGCGGTCTGATCGGTCTGGTGACACTGCCCGTGGAGCAGTATCCCGACATCGCACCCCCGACGGTGATGGTGCGCGCCTCGTATCCGGGCGCCAGCGCCGAGACGATCCAGAAATCGGTCATCGTACCGCTCGAACAGGCTATCAACGGTGTGGAAGACATGACCTACATGACCTCCAGCGCCGCTGTCGGAAGTGCCTCGGTGACGATTTACTTCCGCCAGGGAATCAATGCCGACATGGCTGCCGTCAACGTGCAGAACCGCGTTTCGCGGGCCACCGGCCAGTTGCCTTCCGAAGTCACGCAGATCGGCGTGACGACCATGAAGCGGCAAACCTCGATGATCAAGATCTTTTCGCTGTACAGTCCCGACGACACCTACGATGAAACGTTCCTGTCGAACTACCTGAAGATCAACATCGAGCCCCGCATCCTCCGTATCGCAGGCGTCGGCGAGGCCTTCACGCTCGGTGCCGACTATTCGATGCGTATCTGGCTCAAGCCCGACGTGATGGCCCAGTACAAACTCGTCCCGTCGGACGTGACGGCGGCGCTCGCCGAACAGAACATCGAATCGGCAACCGGTACGCTGGGTGAGAACTCGGACAATGCGTTCCAGTATACGATGAAATACCGCGGACGTTATCAAACTCCCGAAGAGTTCGGGGAGATCGTGCTCCTGGCCAAGCCCGACGGCACGCTCCTGCGCCTGAAGGATGTCGCGGACATCGAGCTGGGCAGCGAGTCCTATGCCTACAAAGGCTACACCAACGGCCACCCGGGCGTCAGCGCTATGGTCTACCAGACCGCCGGATCGAACGCAACCCAGGTAGTGAACAACATCAACGCACTGCTCGACGAGGTGGAGGCGGAACTGCCGAAAGGCGTCGCCATCGCCCACCTGCACAGTGTGAACGACTTTCTCTACGCCTCGATCAACGAGGTGATCAAGACGCTGATCGAGGCCATCCTGCTTGTGATCCTCGTGGTGTACGTCTTCCTGCAGGATATCCGCTCGACGCTCATTCCCACCGTTTCGATCATCGTATCGCTGGTCGGTACGTTCGCCTTCCTCTCGGTAGCGGGCTTCTCGATCAACCTGCTGACGCTCTTCGCGCTCGTCCTTGCGATCGGTACGGTCGTAGACGACGCCATCATCGTAGTGGAGGCTGTCCAGGCGCGTTTCGACGTGGGATATAAGTCCTCCTATATGGCGACCATCGACGCCATGTCGGGTATCACCTCGGCCATCATCACTTCGACGCTGGTCTTCATGGCCGTGTTCATCCCCGTGTCGATGATGGGCGGTACGTCGGGTATCTTCTACACGCAGTTCGGTATCACGATGGCCGTGGCCGTGGGCATCTCGGCGCTGAACGCCCTGACGCTCTCGCCCGCACTGTGCGCCCTCATCCTGAAACCCTACCTCGACGAAAACGGCGAGATGCGCGACAACTTCGCGGCCCGCTTCCGCAAGGCATTCAACTCGGGATTCAGCACCCTGATCAACAAATACAAGCACGGCGTGCTGCTCTTCATCAAGCACAAATGGCTGATGTGGTCGACGCTCGGCCTGGCATTCGCCGCACTCGTCCTGCTGATGAACAGCACCAAGACGGGTCTGGTGCCCGACGAAGACCAGGGTACGATCATGGTGAACGTCACCACGGCACCGGGTACTTCGCTCGCCGAAACGCACATGGTCATGGAGCAGGTTGCCGACCGCATCCAGACGATCCCCCAAATCAGGGACTTCATGCAGGTGGCAGGTTTCGGTATGATCGCCGGCGAGGGTTCCTCCTACGGTATGTGTATCATCAAGCTCAAGGACTGGGAAGAGCGACCGGACAAGGCGGATGCGGTGAACGCCGTAATCGGCCAGATATACAGACGCACGGCCGACATCAAGGATGCACAGATTTTCGCCGTGGCACCGCCGATGATCTCGGGTTACGGTACCTCGACCGGTTTCACTATGAACCTTCAGGACAAGTCGGACGGCAGCCTGACGGACTTCTACAACATCTACCTGCAGTTCATCGGGGCGCTGAACCAGCGCCCGGAGATCGAACGCGCCTACTCGACCTTCAACATCAACTTCCCGCAGTACATCGTGAGCATCGACGCGGCAAAGGCCAAACGGGCCGGCATCTCGCCCAACGCGATCCTTTCGACGCTTTCGGGTTACTACGGCGGGCAGTACGTCTCGAACGTCAACCGGTTCTCGAAGATGTACTACGTGACGATCCAGTCCGACCCGAAATACCGTCTCGACACCGAATCGCTCAACAACGTCTTCGTACGCTCCAACAACGGCGAGATGGCTCCCCTGGGACAGTTTGTGAATCTGGAAAGGGTTTACAGCTCCGAGGTGCTGAACCGCTTCAACATGTACAGTTCGATCGCCGTGAACGGCACGGCGGCCGCCGGGTATTCGTCGGGTGACGCCATCAAGGCCATCCAGGAAACGGCCGCCCAGGTACTGCCGAAGGGCTACGGCTACGATTTCGACGGTATCACCCGCGAGGAAGCGCAGACGGGCAGCAACACGACGATCATCTTCGGGATCTGTATCCTGCTGATTTACCTCATCCTGAGTGCCCTGTACGAAAGCTTCCTGCTTCCGTTCGCTGTCATCCTCTCCGTACCGTGCGGCCTGCTGGGTTCGTTCCTCTTCGCCAAGATGTTGGGGCTGGAGAACAACATCTACCTGCAGACGGGTATCATCATGCTGATCGGTCTGCTTTCGAAGACCGCCATCCTGATTACGGAGTACGCCGCCGACCGACGCGCCGCGGGCATGAGCCTCACGCAGGCCGCCGTATCCGCCGCCAAGGCCCGTCTCCGTCCTATCCTGATGACCGTCCTCACCTGCGTATTCGGTATGATTCCGCTGGTGTTCTCGCACGGTGTGGGCGCCAACGGCAACTCCACCCTCGGTTCGGGTGTCGTGGGAGGTATGATCGTCGGAACGCTGGCGCTGCTGTTCCTCGTGCCGACGCTGTTCATCGTCTTCCAGACGTTGCAGGAGAAAGTCAAGCCCCTGGAATTCGATCCCGATCCGCAGTGGGCCGTGCGCGCCGAACTGGAAGAGTGTAAAAACGAGAAAGAAGAGGAGTAACACATGAAAAAGATCCTGATTATATGCGCCGCGGCGGCGCTGACCGGCTGCGGCATCTACAAACCCTATACCCGTCCCGAGGTGACGACCGCAGGGCTGTACGGATCGGCGGAG
>ERZ779840.4259-NODE-4259-length-10657-cov-4.191002_pt1 | contig 10657 bp, 4 predicted proteins | sample MGYA00511561_ERZ779840 | MGnify/ENA primary metagenome ERZ779840 (study PRJEB29588, sample SAMEA2162036) | human gut metagenome | biome: human gut; feature: human-associated habitat; material: faeces | place: Denmark | collected 2008/2010 ...
TTTGAATGAGTTACAGATAAAAAATGGAAAATGGTGGGTTGTGGAACGCATGTTATTGTCTGCTATAGAAAAGTATTGCAATGATCCTGCCTATTTAGATATTGTAATTGGATTGATTGAGTCACTTCCAAATGATACAAGTCCAAGGCTTATTGATTCGGCTGCATCTGTATTTAGAACATTAGCACGGATGTGCATAGAGAGCGACGATAAAGAAAGATTACGGCTTAAATGGCGTATGAATGAGCTTGTTACCAATGTTGTTTCGAGATTTAATATACTGGATAGGCCTTGGTCAGAAAATGATCCTTGGAAAGATGGAAGTATGAAAGATTTCTTGTTAACAGTCGAGACAGCAGGATTTAATGTTTCACAGTATATAGAGTATTTTCATATCAAGCAAGCTGATAATACGAACGAAAAAGACAGTAAAAAAACAGTTGATATTTTTGAAGAAAATAGAATGCATTTTGAAGCCTCAACCTTGGAAGAAGCAAAGAAATGGTTTGAAACACATGATTTGATGGAACGAGATGTGAAACATATCTGTGGATTCCTTAAGCCTTATCAGAATGATAAAGACATTATACTTGGTCTACTGAAATCTATATTTATAAAAAGTAATAGATGGGGTTATAATAGCAGGCAAAAGGATATCATCCTTCAAATTATAAATCAGTTGGAACTGGATGACAAGGAAATGTCAGAAATTCATATGTTGATGTATCTTTATTCATATGAATGGGGAAGTTCCTTAATGGATAAAGATGAATTTATCAATAGTATGCGGCTGAATTCGGATGTGGCTCGTGACACATTTTATCGTGAGGTCCCTGAAGTTATTATTTTGCATTCAGGTAGAATTACAAAAGGGCTTTTGGATGCACTTTGGGCAATTGAATTTAACAAAGAGAGTATTATTATGATTTGGAGAGGTGCATTCGATATTATGAAGCTTCGCTTCCCGAATCTCGATCAGTATTCTGTTGATAATGTTTTGATGGAAAAGGATGAACTGTCAGAACTACGTAACTGTTTGTTAATGCGGTTTATTGATGGAGGCAAGGAATCGTTTCTAGCAACTTATGCTTATTTGGCAAATGCTGCTGAAGAAGAGAAGTATTCAGAATTTACAAAGTCGATAGTATTTTGTTTAGAGCAGTATGAAAAATATAATCTTGTGACACAAATAGCAATTGCAGATTTAGTAAAATGTTACTGCTTTCATCTGAGAAAGTTGGATAAAGAGCGAGTTATAAATGCAATCAATACTGTTTATCCAACTGGAAATTTGCTTTTAGATGTTATATTCTCGGAGCTTACAATATATAAGAACTTTCTTTTAAATCATTCTGATAAACATGTGCCAGATTATATGGAACAGGAAGATATTGAGTTTTATTTATCAGAAGAACTCTATGATCTTGGCAAAGAAAAGGCACAAAAAGAAATTGATAAATATGCTAAGAATTCAATATATCGAGATCCAATTATGGGGGTGATTAAGAGCTGTGGTATTGATTATGTGAATCTTTATAAAAAATTACATACATCAAAAATATTGAATGAAAAAATACAAGATTTTATTGGGGCATCAAGTAAGATCCCTGAAATAAATACTGTATACAAATCATATGTAATTCAATATGCACTTCATGCGATTATTGAAAAAGCTTTTAGGGATAGAAAACCGGAATTAATTCCACAGAATTTACTACGATTGATGCCAGATTATCAAGGAATGTATAGATTATTTAAGTGCCGTAAAATACAACCTCAAAATCATCTATATGATAAGGATAATTCGTGTGAGCCGTTTCTCCCAAGTAATGAGGATGAATACATTCTAATCGGAGCTTTTGAGAAAAAATCACACATTGATTATAAACAGGCATCTTGTATATTTGCATATCAAGGAATAATAGGTTTGGATGATAAAAAACAGAAGAAACCCTTTCAAGAATGTCTTGCGCCAGGAGTTGAAACAGGAGAACTCTATGTAATTTTAGATAATTCGGAAGCACTGATTAATTTAATTGAAACATTAGATAGGGAATTAGAAGATGAAAATTATCTGTGGCCGAAAAATTCCGTTTTTAAACTATTTAATGTCCATATTGAATTTGATTTTTTGCATAGAAGATATATTGCAGTCAATCAAGAAGATGACATTATCTTTATCATGAAAAAATGGTCGTCTAGTTATAAAGGTGACAGTGAATATCCAGGAAATGTGATTCCATTATATAGTGGCACTGAATTGTATATAAAGAGAGAATATATTGGAATATTAGAACAACAGTTTGGAACGCTGATGATGGAAACTTGTGTGGAAGCATGTACGCAAACTTATTGATAAAGGGAGAATGAAAATCATACTAACATTAATATTAGAAAAAGTGTAAGCTGATTTCTGAAATGCAGATGTGTAATGTTTATGCACATCTGTATTTTTGTTATTGTTTCGTGGCTGTGTATCGCACAACCTTATTTGAAAAAGGAGAAGAAATTGAAATTAGGAGCAAGAATAAGAAAAATCCGTATGTTTCGCAACATAACTCAAAAAGAACTGGGGCGCAGGTTAGGGTATGGAGAAAATAGTGCAGATGTGAGAATTGCCCAATATGAAAGTGGACAGCGTACACCGAAGCAGGAAACGCTTATCCGGATAGCAGAAATATTGGAAGTTGATGTCCGGAATTTTTTAAGTCCTGGAATTGCGACAATGGACGAATTAATGGAAACTTTATTCTGGATGGATGAAGAAAATAGAGGGCTTTTTCATCTGTTCCTGCTAAATGATTCAGAAAGTGAAACAGTTGGAATCACAATGAGGGATAAAAAAACAATGTCTTATCTGCAGGAATGGATGGGGAAAAAGCAGAAACTGGGCGATGGAAGAATTACAGAAGAGGAATATCTGGAATGGAAACTGCATTGGCCAGAGGACAAGAGAAAAACAGAATATAAAACCGTATGAAGTAAAAAGGAATTGCTTTGCGGAGAGTTACCTGTTAGAATATTACTGGAGTAACCGTGTACAGGGTTGGTAAAAACCTCCTGGATTTTCAGATCTCGTTAAGGGATACAGAAGAAGGGAGGTGGAGCGAATGGATACATACGAAGTCTTGAGCTTATTGTTCTTAGGCGGTACGTTTCTGATTGCTTTGCTTGCCTATTTGGATAATAGGGACAACAAGCGAAAAAAAATAGCCTACCCTGTCTGCCAACAGGATAGGCAGCTCTCTTTGAGAGCAAAATAAATTAAAACCTAATCCAGGAGCATCCACCTTGTGGGCGGTTACTCTTTTCAATTAGAATATAGCATTTTCTCTCCGAAAAGTAAAGTACATTTTATGCAGCCAATTCTAAAAAGAGTGGGCTGTTTTTTTATTGACAGGAGGGAAGTTTTATGTCTAAACTACAGGACATCCGAAACTTGGTGCAGGAACATGCCGTATTGGTGAGTAGTTCGCCAGGGGATTGGATGGATTATATGGACACAGCATCAAGGTTATATCGTTATTCTTTTTCAGACCAGCTTCTGATCCATGCACAGCGTCCAGACGCAACAGCCTGTGCATCACTGGAACTATGGAATGAAAAGATGTTACGATGGGTAAATCGTGGTGCAAGAGGAATTGCCCTGTTTGATGAAACTTGGCAGAATACCAAACTTCGTTATGTGTTTGATATTTCGGATACCCACATGGTAGCCGGAGGCAGAAGCCCGTATCTTTGGAAGATGCAGGAGCACCAGAGAGAAGAGATCCTCACCCATCTGGCAGAGGTCTATGCTCTGGAAGAAAAGGATACAGCAACTTTGCAGGATGCATTGATGGCGGTCGCAAGGGAAATGGTCAATGACAATCTGGAGGAATACCTGGATGGATTGGAATATGCTGTAGAAGGTACTTATCTGGAAGATCTGGATGAGGTGACGATCCGCAGTGATTTTCGTCAGCTGGCAACAGACAGTGTTTACTATCTGCTTTCCAGGCGATGCGGGCTTGACCCGATGGAACTTCTGGAAGAAGAGGACTTCATGCATATCACAGATTATAACCGTCTGTCAGTTCTCACCTTCCTTGGAAATGCGGCAAGCCAGCTCAGTGAGAGTATTCTGATTGATATTGGAAAGACCGTACATAAAATTTCTCTGGAAGAAGCGAGAAAAGAGGTTGAAAATTCCAATGAAAGGAATTATAATAACTTTACCACGTTAATGCACGAAATTAAAAACCAGGATGCAGAAACGAAAAAAGAAGAAAATATTGAAAATGAAGGAGGAACCGATTATGGAACTGACATATCATCGCAAGGGAGATTACCTGTTTCCGAATCTGACCGTCGAAGAGGAAGAAGTGACGATCGGGAAATATGGGATGCTGCGGAGGACATTTCTGAAAGAACACAAGAACAGCCTTTATCAGAGCCTGTTCCTGACCGGGAAGCTGAACAGCCATCTGGAACAGATCGAGAAAGCAGCACAGGAGAGAATGGGCAGCCAGATGGAGAAACTGCTGGAGAAGAATCCGGCACCGGACAAGGAAGCAGATCCGATGGCATGGACAGCACACATGAACGCACTGATGGCAACAGCGGAAGAGAGCATCTTGACGGAATTGGTATACAGTTAGTCGAAGATACAAGAGAAGATGGATTGAGTAAAGCAGAGGAAGAGATCGCCTCTGCTTTATCTTTGCCCGAATATCCCACCGCAGATGAACAAAGGCGGCAGATCGAGGAAAGAGCAGCTGCCCTTTATGCCGGAGAAATCCAGATTCCAGAGGAAGTTGTCGATGAGATTTTACGGACAGGAGGAAACCGGAAAGCCAGCCAGCTCCGGATCATCTATAATTTCATGAGTGAACAGACACCGGAGGAATATACGGAGTTTGTGAAGCGTGAATACCGTAAAGGTGGAAAAGGTTTTCAGATTGATGGAAATGAATATTCGGTCTGGTTTGATGAAACCGGGATGCAGATCGCAGTGGGGCATACGGTTACAGACCATATCTTAGATAAGGCATTTTTATCATGGGAAGATGTCAGCGGACGTATCCATCAGCTTTTAGACCAGGGTGAATATGCACCGCAGTCTGTATTGGATGCGGCAAGAAGTAATGCAGTAAAAGAACACGCCCAGGCTCTTGCCTATATGAAAGGGGATATGGCAGAAGGAGTAGCGGAGATTGTTTTTGACGAAGAGGACTTACCACATCTTCGCAGTATCTATCCGGAGATCACGGATTATCTGGAAGAAAAGCTGGAGGATCCCCAGTGGCTTTCGGAACTGAATGAAAGACTGGATGCACTGGCAGAAGCCTATGAAGAAAATCATTCTATTATGCGTTTCCATCATTATAATCCTATAAATATCTCAAAGCAGTTTCAGAAGTTTGCGGATGAGGTGATTCCTTATCAGGCTAGGGAGGGCTTTGCCTGGAAAGAACATCCGATGTTCATTACACAGGATGAGATTGATGCTTATCTTGCAGGAGGTGGAGCGTATTCGCAGGGCAGGCTTAGGACGTATTCCTTTTATCTGCTGCATGAAGATGAAAGATCGAGGACAGGTTTTATCAAGGAACAGTATGGGATCGGTGGAAGCAGTCATGCACTGTCTGGTGCCGATGATTCACACGCAAACTATGATGGAAAAGGATTGTTTCTTGCAAGAGGTGCTTATGGGAATCCATATACGTCAATTTTATTATCCTGGAATAAAGTTGCAAATAGAGTAGCTTATCTGATAAAGAATGACCAGTTCCTGCAGGCAGAAGATTATGCTCGTATGCCGGAATATGAACGGGAGCAGATGGCGAATAAGGTACTCCGCTTTTATGACCGTCTTCCGGAAGAGATAGACAGACCATTTACGGATGATTTCTTCTGGAAAAAACCAGGAAAAGAAATGGTGTCAGTTTTAGAGAATCCAGAGCAGACAGAAGAACTGTTACAGAAGATGGATGCAGCATTGGCAGCTCTTCCATTGGATTTTGAAGCGTATGGGACAAATTACCAGCAGAAAACAGAACTTCTTTCAGAACTTCACCAGTATGCAGAAGGAACCTATACGATTTTCCCGACACCGGAAGCAGAACCGTCTTTTGCGGAACCATCCGGACACCAGATGACCATGTTTGATTTCTTGGATACGAAGGCAGTGGCAGAACCGACCGTAGTAGATATGTCAGATGTGGAGGAAATAGAAGAGGAAGAGGTTACTGCCGAAGAAGATATTACGGAAAGTCAGGAACAGGAAAAAGCTGTGTTAGAACCACACAACTTCCGTATCCAGGATAATGACCTTGGTGCAGGCGGTCCGAAGGCAAAGTATAAGGCAAATATGGAAGCCATCCATTTGTTACAGACTTTGGAGAAAGAAGAACGTCTGGCAACACCCGAAGAACAGGAAATCTTATCCCGATATGTTGGATGGGGTGGCATCCCACAGGCATTTGAGGAAAATAACAGCAGCTGGGCAGATGAGTATCTGGAGTTAAAGAATACCTTATCACCGGAAGAATACAGTGCAGCAAGGGCATCGACCTTAAATGCTTTTTATACGTCCCCGATAGTAATCCGAAGTATGTATGAAGCACTGGAAAATATGGGACTGAAACAGGGAAATATCTTGGAGCCGTCCTGTGGTGTCGGTAACTTTATGGGACTGATTCCGGAGAGTATGAGCAAAACTAATATGTATGGTGTGGAACTTGACCCGGTTTCGGGCAGGATCGCAAAACAGCTTTACCAGAAAAACAAGATTGCCGTGCAGGGATTTGAGGAAACCAGTTATCCGGACAGCTTTTTTGACTGTGTGATAGGCAATGTTCCGTTTGGAGCGTATCAGGTCAGTGACCGCAGATATGACCGGCATCATTTTATGATCCATGATTATTTTATTGCAAAATCCCTTGATCTGGTCCGTCCCGGCGGCGTAGTTGCAGTGGTAACTTCTAGTGGAACGATGGATAAGCAGAATCCGGCAGTAAGACGGTATATTGCAAACCGGGCAGAACTGCTTGGAGCCATCCGATTACCGAATAATGCGTTCCAGAGAAATGCCAATACCAGTGTTGTTTCTGATATTCTTTTTTTCCAGAAAAAGGACAGGGCATCCATTGAGGAACCGGAATGGTTAAATTTAAAGGAAACACCGGAAGGCTATTCAGTCAATGCTTATTTTGCAGAGCATCCGGAAATGGTGCTTGGTGAGTTTACTACAGAAAGTACCCAGTATGGAAAGCAGGAAGTGACCGTAAAACCAAAAGAAGGAATTACCTTAGAAGAACAGTTAAAAGAAGCCGGCCAGAATATCCATGGTACGATCACGGAACTGGAACTTTCGGATACAGAGCTGGAGGAGGATGTTGTCTCTATCCCGGCAGACCCGGAGGTAAAGAATTTTAGTTTTACTGTGGTAGATGATGAAGTTTATTACCGGGAAAACTCTGTGATGAACCGCATGGAGCTTCCGGCAATGACAGCGGAACGTGTCAAAGGGATGGTGAAGATTCGTGATATTACGAATGAACTGATCCAGTGCCAGATGGAAGAGGGAAGCGATGAACAGATCACAAAGCTGCAGGAAAAACTTAATGAAGAATATGATACTTTTACAGCAAAGTATGGTCTGCTTAGCAGTAATGCCAATAAGCGGGCATTTAGCCAGGACAGCAGCTATTGTCTTTTGACTTCTCTGGAATTTCTGGATGATAAGGGAGAACTGAAACGGAAAGCGGATATTTTTACCAAAAGGACAATCCGCAGGGCAGAAACGGTAACTTCCGTGGATACTGCCAGTGAAGCACTTGCGGTTTCCATTGGTGAGAGGGCAGGCGTTGACCTTTCCTATATGGCACAGCTTTCCGGGAAAACAGAAGCAGAACTTACCGAAGAACTGGCAGGGGTGATCTTTAAGAATCCGATCAGTGAAAAATGGGAGCCGTCGGACGAATATCTTTCTGGAAATGTGAGGGAGAAACTGCAGATCGCAAAACAGTTTGCAGAAGATCATCCGGAATATCAGGTGAACGTGCAGTATTTGGAGCAGGTACAGCCAAAAGATCTGGATGCGTCAGAGATTGAGGCAAGACTTTGGGCAACCTGGATCTCCGAGGATTACATTACAAGGTTCATGGCAGAGACATTTCATACACCAAGATATTATGTAGGGAGCAAGGTCAAAGTCCAGTATGCCGAAGTGACCGGACAATGGAATGTTATGGGAAAGAATGTGGACAGCTACGGAAATGCCCTTGTCACTTCCACTTATGGAACACAGAGAGCCAATGCCTACCGTCTTTTGGAAGATGCCTTAAACCTTAGAGATACCAAGATTTATGACACGGTACAGGATGCCGAGGGGGAACACCGGGAATTAAACCGGAAGGAAACAATGCTGGCACAGCAGAAGCAGGAGCTGATCAAAGAGGAATTTAAAGAGTGGATATTTAAAGACCTGCACCGACGGGAAGATCTCTGTAAGATTTATAATGAACGATTTAACAGCATCCGTCCACGGGAATATGATGGAAGCCATATTCAGTTTGTCGGCATGAACCCGGAGATCACCCTGATGCCGCACCAGAAAAATGCAGTGGCTCATGTGCTGTATGGAAATAATACGTTACTGGCTCATTGCGTAGGAGCAGGGAAGACGTTCCAGATGATCGCAGCCGGTATGGAATCAAAACGGCTGGGACTCTCACAGAAGAATCTTTATGTTGTGCCAAACCATCTGACCGAGCAGTGGGGCAGTGATTTCCTACGTCTCTATCCGGGAGCAAATATCCTGGTGGCAACGAAGAAGGACTTTGAGCCGGCAAACCGAAAACGTTTCTGTTCCCGTATTGCAACAGGGGATTATGATGCCGTGATCATTGGACATACGCAGTTTGAGAAAATCCCTCTTTCAAGGGAACGGCAGATTGCCATGCTGGAAGATCAGATTGCAGATATTACGTTCTCCATTGAAGAAGCAGCACATCAGGCAGGGCAGAATTATACCATCAAGCAGTTGGAAAAAACAAAGAAGAGTCTGCAGGCGAGGATGAAGAAACTCAATGACCAGACCAGAAAGGATGATGTAGTAACCTTTGAGCAGTTAGGCGTAGACCGGCTGTTTGTGGATGAAAGCCATTCATTTAAAAATCTTTTCTTATATACAAAGATGAGAAATGTGGCGGGTATCTCACAGACGGATGCACAGAAAAGTTCGGATATGTTTATGAAATGCCGGTACATGGATGAACTGACCGGCGGCAGAGGAATCACCTTTGCGACAGGTACTCCTGTATCGAACAGTATGACTGAGCTTTACACTATCATGCGTTATCTCCAGTATGACACACTCATGCGTATGGGTATGGGACACTTTGATTCCTGGGCGGCAACGTTCGGAGAGACAGTAACCGCAATCGAATTATCACCGGAAGGAACGGGCTATCGTGCAAAAACACGGTTTGCCTGTTTTTTTAATCTTCCGGAGCTGATTTCCATTTTTAAGGAAGCTGCAGATATTCAGACTTCGGATATGCTGAACCTTCCAGTGCCGGAAGCAGAGTTTATCAATGAAGTCTTGAAGCCAAGTGAAGAACAGCAGGAAATGGTCAGTGCTTTTTCAGAGCGTGCCGAAAGTGTAAGAGGCGGTCTTGTGAATCCGACAGAGGATAACATGCTCAAGATTACCAATGACGGAAGAAAATGTGCATTGGATCAGAGGTTATTAAATGAACTTCTTCCGGATGCGGAAAAAAGCAAGGTCAATACCTGTGTGGAAAATGCTTTTCAGGTATGGGAGGAAGGAAAAGCAGACCGGACAACCCAGCTGATCTTCTGTGACTTGTCTACTCCAAAAGGGGATGGGACTTTCAACGTATATGATGATGTCCGGAACAAACTGGTTGCCAGAGGAATCCCGAAAGAAGAGATTGCTTTTATCCATGAATATAACACGGAGGCAAAGAAAGCGGAACTGTTTGCAAAGGTACGGGCCGGACAGGTGAGAATCCTCATGGGTTCCACTCCAAAACTCGGTGCTGGTACCAACGTACAGGACAGGCTCATTGCCCTCCATCACCTTGACTGTCCGTGGAAACCGTCTGATGTAGGACGGATTTTGCGGACATTCAAAATAAAAAAGAATGTGGAGGTAACAGACAATGGCAAAATCATTATTTGAGGAACTGGGCGGCAAATACGAAAGGCAAGGGGATTATTTGATACCGTGCTTAACTGTACCCGCCGAAGAAGAACAGGCAATAGGCATCTGGGGGCAACGGCATTTAGATTATCTAAAACAGTACCGTAAAGTTACATACACCAATCTTCTTACAAGCGGCAGGCTAAACGCCTACCTTGCCGACATCAACAGACAGGCACAGGAACGCTTTGAAAGGCTCATAGAGGGTATGAAACAGGCACAGGGCATAACGGAACAGCTAAAGGCAGAAAACGCCTTAGAATGGACAGGATGCCTCAATAACATAAGGGCTTGTGCGAGGGAGATTGTGGAAAAGGAAATTATTTTTGCATAAACAGATGATTAGTGGCAGGGGGAAATCCTGCCGCTTTTTCTGCTTTAGTTTGTCAGCTTGACAAATAAAGGGTTAAGGAATATAATTAGATTCAGTATTATACAAGGAGT
>ERZ779840.4268-NODE-4268-length-10643-cov-2.850963_pt1 | contig 10643 bp, 7 predicted proteins | sample MGYA00511561_ERZ779840 | MGnify/ENA primary metagenome ERZ779840 (study PRJEB29588, sample SAMEA2162036) | human gut metagenome | biome: human gut; feature: human-associated habitat; material: faeces | place: Denmark | collected 2008/2010 ...
CAATATGAGCGTAGAACCCGAAAAGTGGGGAGTGATATACAATCCCAAAGCCGGCACACGGAAAGTGCAGAAACGGTGGAAAGAAATCAAAGAATATATGGACAGCCGAGGCGTGTCTTATGACTACGTGCAGTCTGAAGGGTTCGGGTCTGTGGAACGTTTAGCAGGCATTCTTGCCAATAACGGATACCGCACCATTGTTGTTGTGGGCGGTGATGGAGCGCTAAACGACGCCATCAACGGCATCATGTCATCCAATGCAGAAGATAAAAGAGAAATCGCCATAGGTATCATTCCCAACGGTATCGGAAATGACTTTGCCAAATACTGGGAAATGACTTCGGAATACAAAGATGCCGTAGATTGCATCATTAATAACCGACGCCGGAAGATAGACGTCGGATTCTGCAATTATTACGATGGTGAAAAACATGTCACACGCTATTTCCTCAATGCAATCAATATAGGTTTAGGAGCCCGTATCGTGAAGATTTCCGACCAGACCAAACGTTTCTGGGGAGTAAAATTCCTGTCCTACCTTATGGCCCTTATCTCACTTTTCTTTGAACGGAAGCTCTACAGGATGCATCTCAAAATAAACGGAGAACACATCCGGGGACGTATCATGACGGTATGTATCGGCAGTGCATGGGGATACGGACAAGCACCAAGCGCCGTGCCGTATAACGGTTGGCTCGATGTATCCGTGATCTATCGTCCGGAACTGTTACAACTCGTATCAGGACTGTGGATGCTTATCCAGGGACGTATTCTGAATCATAAAGTTGTGATGCCTTACCGTACACAGAAGGTAAAAGTACTACGTGCACAAAATGCTTCGGTGGACTTGGACGGACGTATTCTCGACCGGCATTTCCCACTGGACATCGGGATTATGCATGAAGCGATAACATTGATTATTCCAAACTAAAAATAACGATTAACGTTCACCATACACTAAATACTTATGATTGAATTAAAGAATAATCCTGCCGGAAACTTCTTTTTGTTGGCAGGCCCTTGTGTGATTGAAGGAGAAGAGATGGCAATGCGCATTGCCGAACGTGTGGTAAATATCACGGAGAAATTACAAATACCTTATGTATTTAAAGGCTCTTATCGCAAGGCCAACCGTTCACGCCTGGATTCATTTATGGGAATAGGCGATGAAAAAGCGTTGAAAGTGTTACAAAAAGTACACGATACTTTTGGTGTGCCTACTGTTACAGATATACATTCTGCAGAAGAAGCCGCAATGGCCGCCGAATATGTAGATGTACTGCAAATACCGGCATTCCTTTGCCGTCAGACGGATATTCTGATAGCTGCTGCAAAAACAGGAAAGGTGGTTAACATCAAAAAAGGACAGTTCCTGTCTCCACTCGCCATGCGCTTTGCTGCGGAAAAGGTAGTAGAAGCCGGAAATAAGGAAGTTATGATTACCGAGCGTGGAACAACTTTCGGATATCAAGACCTTGTTGTAGACTACCGTGGCATCCCTGAAATGCAAACTTTTGGTTATCCGGTCATTCTGGATGTTACACACTCTCTGCAACAACCCAATCAGACAAGCGGAGTAACAGGTGGTATGCCGCAGCTTATTGAAACCGTTGCCAAAGCCGGTGTTGCGGTCGGTGTAGACGGATTGTTTATTGAAACACATGAGCACCCCGAAATAGCCAAAAGCGATGGTGCCAATATGCTGAAGCTCGATTTACTGGAAGGACTACTGACGAAACTGGTACGGATTCGTGAGGCGATAAAATGATAATTTAGCGGGCGGATGCCCGCTAAATTATCATTCATATAAAAAATAGATCCTTCCTGTGATTTCTCTTCTCCCTCTTCGACAAATAGGTCAAGAAACAATTTTAATTTTCATCAACATGAAACATTTATTTCACAGTTTACTGGCAGTAGCATTCGTTCTATGTGCCGGTTTCCAACAAGCGGTGGCGCAGCAAATGCAGTTTCCGCCCCTTCCCGTGGACAAGAATGTCCGTATCGGCCAATTAGACAATGGCCTGACGTATTACATACGCCACAACAAATTACCCGAAAACCGGGCTGAATTCTATATCGCCCAGAAAGTAGGTTCCATTCTTGAAGAACCGCAACAACGCGGACTTGCCCACTTCCTGGAACACATGGCCTTCAACGGTACTAAGAATTTCCCCGGTGATGATAAAGGCCTCGGCGTCATCCCTTGGTGCGAAACCGTAGGTATCAAATTTGGTACTAACTTAAATGCTTATACCAGCATAGACGAAACAGTTTACAACATCAGTAATGCTCCGATTGACCGCACCGGTGTATTGGACTCCTGTCTGCTGATCCTGCACGACTGGTCTAACTATATCCTGCTCAAAGATGATGAAATCGACAAAGAACGTGGTGTGATCCGTGAAGAATGGCGCAGCCGCAACAGTGGTATGCTGCGCGTCTACACTGACCTGCTCCCAACTATATATCAGGGTGACAAATATGCAGATTGTATGCCTATCGGCTCTATCGATGTAATCAACAACTTCCCTTATAAAGATATCCGCGATTACTATCACAAATGGTATCGTCCTGATCTGCAAGGTATCGTTATCGTGGGCGATATCGATGTAGACACCGTAGAAGCTAAACTAAAGGCAGTATTCGCCGATGTACAAAAACCGGTAAATCCGGCAGAACGCACTTACTATCCTGTTGCTGATAATAAGGAACCCATCGTAGCCATCGGTACAGATAAGGAAGTAGACGACCCGTCGATTGAGATTTACTTCAAGCAAGACGCGACTCCTGATTCAGAAAAGAATAATGTAGGCTACCTTGCTTCACAATATATGACGAGCATGATCAGCAGCATGCTGGACGCCCGTCTGAGCGAATTGGTTCAGAGTGCTAACCCGCCGTTTACCCGTGCAAGCAGTGACTACAGCGACTTCTTTGTAGCCAAGACCAAAGAAGCCTTCGCACTTTCTGCCTCAAGTAAAGCCGACGGCATTGAAACAGCCTTGAAAACCTTACTACAAGAGACTGAACGTGCACGTCGCTTCGGCTTTACCGAATCAGAATATGCACGCGCACGCGCCAACTATTTGCAGAGTTTAGAGTCTGCCTACAACGAACGCGAAAAGACCAAGCACGGTTCTTACGTAAGAGAATATGTACAGAACTTCCTGAATGGCGAGCCTATCCCGGGGATTGAAGCTAAGTACGCTATGATGAACCAACTGGCTCCGAACATTCCCTTACAGGCCATGAATATGGTAATGCAGCAACTCGTTCCGGATAGCAATCAAGTAGTAATAATTGCCGGTCCTGCAAAAGAAGGTTTGAAATACCCGACAAAAGAAGAAGTTATCAGCTTACTGAAAGGAATGAAAGATCTCGACCTGCAAGCATACGTAGACAAAGTATCTGACGAACCACTGATGAAAGAAGCTCCGAAAGGTGGTAAAATCATTTCTGAGAAAGAAGGCGACATCTATGGTAGTACAAAATTAGTTCTTTCAAATGGTGTAACTGTCTATGTAAAGAAGACTGATTTCAAAGCTGATGAAATCCGCATGAAAGGTACCAGCCTAGGTGGTAAATCCATTTTCCCCGACAAAGACGCACTGAACTTCGCCGTTATAGACAACGTAATTGCTGTAGGTGGTTTGGGTAACTTTAGCCAAGTAGACTTGACGAAAGTACTGGCTGGCAAGAAAGTTTCCGTCAATGCCGGTCTGGGTGCTACCACAGAGAATGTATTCGGTACCTGCTCGCCAAAAGATTTTGAAACTATGATGCAGCTGACATATCTCACCTTCACCGCTCCCCGTAAAGATGCGGAAGCATTCGAATCTTTTAAAAATCGTATGAAAGCTCAATTGGAAAGTGCGCAGGCAAATCCTCTTTCTTCTATAAACGACTCTTTACAGAAAGCAATGTACAATAATCATCCGCGCGTAGTGATGATGAAACCGGAAATGGTGGATCAGATTGACTACGACCGTATCCTGGAGATGTACAACGACCGTTTCAAAGACGCCAGCGACTTTACATTCTACTTTGTCGGAAACATTGACCTTGAAACAGCCAAACCACTGATTGCCGAATACTTAGGTGCACTGCCTGCCATCAATCGCAAAGAAACCTTCAAAGATACGAAGATGAGTATACGCAAAGGTGTGTACAAGAATGAATATGCCAAAGAGCAACAAACTCCTACAGCAACCATCGTATTCCTGTACAGCGGTAAAGCTCCTTATACATTAAAGAATGACATTTTGCTGAGTTTTGCAACTCAGGTTCTTGATATGGTTTATACTGAAGAAGTACGCGAAAAAGAAGGTGGTACATATGGTGTAAACTGCTATGGCGACTTACAGAAGTATCCGAAAGAACAATTATTGTTGCAGATTGTCTTCCAGACCGATCCGGCTAAGAAAGATAAACTGGCAGGTATTGTAGTAGATGAGTTGAAGAAACTTGCAGCCGAAGGACCGTCAGACGTACACTTGCAGAAAGTGAAAGAGTACATGCTGAAGAAGTATGCCGACAACCAGAAAGAAAACGGATACTGGATGAATAATCTGAACGATTACTTCTATTATGGCATGGATATGACAGAAGGATACACGGATATCGTAAATAGCATCACAGCCAAAGATATCCAGAAGTTTGTATCTGACCTGTTGAAACAAGGAAATGAAATCGAGGTAACCATGACGGTACCCAGCAAATAGTGATAAAGGATAAGTGATTAGTGATAAGCGAGCGCATTCTTACTTATTACTAATCACTACCTTCCAATCACTCCATTAATCACTAACAACTAATCACTAAACAACATGAATCTATTTCTTGAGCTACGCAGACACGGAAAGTTAGCTGAAAAGCGACATCCGATGTACGAGAAAAGTAAGTTCGGAAAGTTTTGGATGTACTTCATGAGTGTGTTCTGGGCAGGTTATCTCATTTTCTTCGGAACAACATTCGCTTTCGCCTTCGACGGAGGCGCCAAAGAAGCCTATCACGTAATGAACAGCGGCCTAATCTTCATACTCGCCCTGGACTTCCTTCTGCGTTTACCCTTCTTGAAAACACCGACACAGGAAGTTAAACCTTACTTACTGCTCCCCATCAAAAGGAGTCGTCTTATCGACTTCCTGCTCCTACGCTCGGGACTTAACAGCTTTAATTTGCTTTGGCTCTTTCTGTTTGTTCCGTTCGCTATCATCACTGTTACCAAATTTTATGGAATAGGAGGTATATTGACCTACTGCATTGGTATTTGGTTGCTCATCGTATTCAATAATTACTGGTATCTGCTATGTCGTACGCTGATGGACGAACGCATCTGGTGGGTTCTCTTACCGATAGCCGTATATGGAGGTATTGCAGCTGCACTTTTCATTCCAGATAACAGTCCGTTATTCGGTTTCTTCATTGATCTGGGCGAAGGATTTATCACGGGAAACATACTCACATTTATCTGTGTCCTGGTAGCCATTACCCTCATGTGGTTCATCAACCGGAGCATCATGCAAAAACTGGTCTACAACGAACTGAATAAGACAGAAGACACTACCGTTCAGGTAAAAACCGTATCCGAATACAAGTTCCTGGACCGTTATGGCGAAATAGGCGAATACATCCGTCTGGAGTTGAAATTGCTACTACGCAACAAGGTGTGCAGAAAGTCACTCTATTCCGTTACCGCCATAGTACTGATCTTCAGTCTCACCATCAGTTTTTCTGATATTTACGATGGAGGTATGCGCGACTTTTTCGTACTTTACAACTATATCATCTTCGGAATTCTCTTCCTCTCGCCACTGATGAGCTACGAAGGCAACTACATTGACGGGCTGATGAGCCGCAAGGAGTCCATCTATTCATTGTTACGTGCCAAATACCTCTTGTACAGTATCGCACTCATCATCCCGTTTGTGCTGATGATACCAGGCATGGTGACGGGTAGAGTATCTGTACTGGGATGCATTGCCTGGATCGTATTTGTTCCGGGTGCCGTATACTTCTGCCTGTTTCAATTGGCAGTGTACAACAACAAGACGCTCGACCTGAACGCCAAAATGACCGGACGGCAAAATGTGGGTACCGGTTTGCAGAACCTCATTTCAGGAGGTGCATTCGGAGTGCCGTTGCTACTATTCTTCGTACTGAATGCGACGGTGGGCAAAGAAGTAACCCCATGGATTCTCTTAGTCATCGGCATACTATTCATCGCAACTTCAAGATGGTGGCTACGGAATGTATATCACCGCTTCATGAAGCGCCGATATAAGAATATGGAAGGATTTCACGATAGTAGACAAAAATAATAACGAATATGATAGAGATTAACCAACTTCAAAAAAACTTCGGCGAAAAGAAAGCCGTAGATATCGAGAAATATAGCATCTACCAGGGCGATATGTTAGGGCTGGTAGGTAACAATGGTGCGGGTAAGACTACCCTCTTCCGTCTGATACTGGACCTGCTACAGGCAGATCTGGGAAATGTGACAATCAATGACATCGATGTATCCAAAAATGAAGACTGGAAACAATTCACAGGTGCTTTCATCGATGATGGTTTCCTGATTGATTACCTCACTCCCGAAGAATATTTCTACTTCATCGGTAAAATGTACGGTCTGAAAAAAGAAGAGGTAGACGAACGTCTGCTTCCATTTGAACGCTTCATGAATAATGAAGTCCTCGGACAAAAGAAATTCATCCGTAACTTCTCTGCCGGAAACAAGCAGAAAATAGGTATTATCTCCGCCATGCTGCATCATCCGCAATTGCTGATCCTGGATGAACCGTTCAATTTCCTTGATCCGAGTTCACAGTCCATCATCAAGCACCTGCTGAGAAAATACAATGAAGATCATCATGCCACAGTCATTATTTCAAGTCATAACCTGAACCATACGGTGGATGTGTGTCCGCGTATTGCTCTGATGGAGAATGGAGTGATTATCCGTGATATTCAGAATGAGAATAACTCAGCTGAAAAAGAGCTTGAAGACTACTTCAATATCAGAGTAGAAGAAGAAATTGAAGAAGAGGAACAAGCATGAAGAAATACCTCTCTTATATAGTTGCACTTATCGGACTGACCTTTAGTTTAAGTTCTTGCCATACATCAGCACCTCGTCTCGACTACAAAGCGCTGGCAAAAGCTTCTGTCCGCATGGGAATAGACATAAATAAGGAAGATAACCACAAATTGTACATAGCCTCTGCGGAGTGGATAGGTGCCCCCTACCGCGCAGGCGGTGACAATAAACGCGGAACAGATTGTTCCGGACTGGTATCACAACTCTATAAGCAGGTATACAACATCCGTTTATCCAGAAGCACCAATGAACAACTCAAAGAAAGCAATAAAGTCTCCCGTCGCAACCTGCGTGAGGGAGATTTGGTATTTTTCACCAGCCGTGCGTCCAAGAAAAGAGTAGCACATGTGGGTATCTATCTTAAAAATGGAAAATTCATACATGCCAGCACAAGTAAAGGAGTTATTGTCAGCAGTCTCAACGAGCAATACTACACGCAATACTGGCTTCGCGGAGGGCGAGTAAAATAATAAGCAATATTCAAATAAACTTTAAATAGAAAAATAATGAAAAAGATTTTAGGTATTCTCCTTTTTATCGGCATCGCACTGAATGCCAATGCACAGTTACTCTGGAAAATATCCGGTAACGGCCTGGAAAAGCCCTCATACATTTTAGGAACGCACCATTTAGCTCCGTTAAGCATAAAAGACAGCATTGCCGGCCTGCCACAAGCAGTAGACGGTACTTCACAAGTATATGGAGAAGTAGTTATGTCCGAAGCGATGTCTCCTGAATTCATGCAAACGATGCAGCAAAACATGATGATGGCGGGAGACACTACCCTTCAAGTTCTCTTCACCCCCGAGCAATATGAGCTAGTAGGTAAGGCTGTAAAAGAAAATCTGATGGCGGACATTGCCATGTTAGCTAAAATGAAACCTGCTTTCATCACCCAGCAATTGACTCTTATTTTATGTATGAAGCATTTGGGTGGTTTCAACCCACAAGAACAACTGGATACTTACTTCCAGCAACAAGCTATACAGAGTGGCAAGAAAGTAGGCGGTTTGGAAACTCCGATATCACAAATCAACGTACTGCTCAATAGTCAGACATTGCAACGCCAGGCAAATCTGCTTTACTGTTTAGTAAGTGACATCGATAAAGCTATGGATCAAACTAAACGCTTGAACAATGCCTATAAAGCTCAAAACCTGGACGAAATGTTGAAACTGATGGAAGAGCGTGACGGCAACTCTTGTGACCCTCAACCGGGAGAAATGGAAGATCTGCTAGACAACCGCAACAAAGCCTGGATTGAGAAGATACCTTCAATCATGAAGGAAACCCCTACTCTCTTTGTGGTGGGTGCAGGACATCTGCCGGGAACAAATGGTGTGTTGAAACTATTGAAAGAAAAAGGTTATACAGTGGAACCAATGAAATAAAAACTATAAATTCTCTCTTTACTAACATTTTATAAACACGAAAACGATGAAAATATCGGGTGATTGCAAGTGATTGCAGTCACCCGTTTTTATCATAATCCCTTTTTTACTTCCTCAATTCTATACTTTTATGCACCACGATCCTTCTCATTTGAGAAAATAATCTTACTTTTGCACCAAAGTCTTGCAAGTTATAGCGATAATCTGCAATAATGACTTTATTTTATGAGAACGCAAGAAGCGAAAGTTATTATCCCTGGCCATTCGGAATCTGGAAAATTCAAAAACACTGCGGGGTAATAGCAACAGTTTCTTCACGTCTATGTTATTGTATACTTAGGCGTGAGGGCTGTTGTCTATTTACAGTGTGGGCATTTTCCAGAGCCTCGAATGGTAATAGACATAACAGTCCTCGCGCTTTTTATATATTAACCTCCGCCAAAGAGGATAGGCGGAAACTATAAAAACACTAATTATGCAATTTCTATTATTTGGAGAAATACAAGTCTTTTTATTGCTCAGTGTTATATTTGTAGGGTTTCTATATTGGATAAACCGCAAATATAAGAGCTTTAATAAACAGATTATCAAGGCTATTGATATTCCAGTTTATTTAATAAACAAACAAGGTATTGTGCTTAAATTATTGAACGAGCCTACAGAAAAGGCTAACCTACTCCCACTCAATAACCTGGGGAAACTCAATCTCCGTAATTTGATTATAACCACTGAAGAATATCAAAAACATATAGCATTATTACAGAAAGTCCTGGAAACACGTACTCCCGAAAGCCTGATTGTAAAGATCAAAGTAGAAACTGGGGAAGAATTATATGTTTCGGTACGAATGGTATATTTAAATCGAGAGCGCGTCATCGCTTTTGTACGCAATATTACAGAAAGCGAAAATCAACGACAGGAAAATGAAAAATACCGTTACTTTCTGGAAAGCATACTCGAAAACCTTCCAATCGCAACTACGGTAAAAGACAATAATAATAAAGGACTCTATCTTATCTGGAATAAAAAAGCCTCGGAAATGGTAGGAATATCATCAGAAAAAATTATCGGCCATCCTGAAAGTGAATTCAATCATCTGATGCCCGATAATTTCATACAGGAAACCGACAGGCAGGTAGCGGAAACAGGCCTTCCCCAGTCATACATCAAAGTTTTCTCCAATCCTAAGGGACAAAAACACACGTTATCCTTTCACAAAACGCTCGTTTCCTATAACAATGGACAAGAATGCTGGATAGTAAGTTCCGCACTGGATATAACAGAATTATTGGAAGCCAAAGAAAAAGCAGAAGAGTCCAACCGCCTAAAATCTGCTTTCCTTGCCAATATGAGTCATGAAATACGCACTCCCCTAAATGCGATTGTTGGCTTTTCATCCATATTATCCGAATACATTCAGAATGAGGACATGAAGGAATACGTACATATTATTGAAGAAAACAACCAACTACTCTTACAACTGATAAATGACATACTCGATATCTCACGCATAGAAGCAGGTATACTCGAATTCGTCGAAGGAAACATGAATGTCAACGATACCCTTCATGAAATATATACTACCGTCAAACTAAAAATCACATCTGACATTGATATCCGTTTTTTACCCGGCTTGGAACAATGCATCATTCATACGATACCCAAACGAGTAAAACAAGTTATAAACAATTATGTGTCAAACGCCATAAAGCATACCCCAAAAGGCTATATCGATATTGGCTATAACGTGCCACAAGAAGGCAAAATACGTTTTTTTGTACGAGATACCGGAACTGGCATTCCGGCTGAAAAACAGAAACACATCTTTGAACGGTTCGTCAAATTGGACAGTTTTAAACAAGGAACAGGATTAGGGCTCTCTATATGCACCATGATCGCCGAAAGAATGAATGGTGAAATAGGAGTAAATTCAGTTCAAGGCAAAGGTTCCGAATTTTGGTTCAAGATACCTTATACCCCGGTTGAAGCATATACTTTGTCCCAATAAAGAGTACCAAACCCTTATATCTGCAATATAAAACCTTTAAACGAAAAAAGGTATATTAGGATTTAATACCCAACATACCTTTATTCGTCATTAAGTACAAGACGAGATATCAATAGCCCCAAAAGCTGAAAACCTGTCT
>ERZ779840.4288-NODE-4288-length-10608-cov-10.215579_pt1 | contig 10608 bp, 5 predicted proteins | sample MGYA00511561_ERZ779840 | MGnify/ENA primary metagenome ERZ779840 (study PRJEB29588, sample SAMEA2162036) | human gut metagenome | biome: human gut; feature: human-associated habitat; material: faeces | place: Denmark | collected 2008/2010 ...
GCCGGGCTGCGGGCCAGCTCTTCAGCCATCAGGCGGGTGGCCGCCACCGAGACGCCCGCCGTCGCCAGCGTGACGAAGAGCGAATAGACCGCCAGCACCAGCTGGTACAGCCCCATTCCCTCGCCGCCCAGAGCGTTCGCCAGCCAGATGCGCAGCCCCATGCCCGCCAGGCGGAGCAGGACGTCCGCCCCGGTCATCAAGGCTGCGTTTTTCAGATAGCTCTGCCGCACAGCGCACCCCTCCCTTTCCCCAGTGTATCTTTTTATAAATATGTAAACTGCTCTGGGAAATATGAGCGGGGCCGTGGGTTGTTTCTTTCCCAGTTTTATGATATGATATATATTGTATCTGGTGGAAATGTTCCGCCAGACCGGATCTAAGAATGCAAGGAGGAAGCGCACCCCGGTACCACGGCCGTGCGCAACGAGACAATGAGCGAAGAATGTACCCATGACTGCTCCAACTGCGGGGCAGCGTGTTCTTCCCGCAATGCTGCGCCCCAGCATGACGCACCCAACCCCAATAGCAGCGTCAAGAAGGTCATCGGCGTCGTATCCGGCAAGGGCGGCGTCGGCAAGAGCATGACCAGCGCCCTGCTGGCCTGTGCAATGGCACGCCGCGGCTACCACTGCGGCATCCTGGACGCCGACATCACCGGCCCGTCCATCCCCAAGCTGTTCGGCATCCATGGCCGTGCCATGGCTGACGACAAGGGCTGCTGGCCCATCCAGAGCCGAATGGGCATCGACGTGATGAGCATCAACCTGCTGGTGGAGAACGAGGAAGACCCCGTCGTCTGGCGCGGCCCCGTCATCGCCGGTGCGGTCAAGCAGTTCTGGACCGATGTGGTCTGGAAAGACGTCGATTTCCTGTTCGTGGATATGCCTCCGGGAACTGGTGACGTCCCCCTGACCGTCTTCCAGAGTCTGCCCGTGGACGGCATCGTCGTCGTGGCAAGCCCGCAGGAGCTGGTGAGCATGATCGTGGCCAAGGCCGTGAACATGGCCGAGATGATGAAGGTGCCGATGCTGGGCATCGTCGAGAACATGAGCTATATCGTCTGCCCCGACTGCGGCAAGCACATCAACGTGTTCGGCGACAGCCATGTGGACGAGGTGGCCGCAAAGCATCACCTGCCCGTTCTGGCCAAATGCCCCATCGACCCGCAGCTGGCTGCGCTGTCCGACGCCGGCATGATTGAGACCTACGGCGAACAGTTCCTCGAGGGTGCCGCCGACGCCTGCGAGAAGCTGCTGAAGTAAGACTTTTCCTCCCTGCACCGCCTGTTCCGAGCCGGTGCAGGGATTTTTTGTTTCTTTACAAAAGCAGGTTTTATCGCAATTTTTTGATGTGTCCCGTCTTTTTCGTGAAGTGCATTCATCTTTTCCATTGTATTTTGAAAGATTTTCCGGTTTTTTGCGGGGCGGGCCATCTTGTAAATCGGCAGATAAAGCTTTATAATAGCAAAGTGGTCAGAGGCTTATCAGCCCCGCCGTGGGAAACGGGAAAGCCGAAGCCTCCACACAATAGAGTTAAGGGAAAAGGAGTATATCATTATGCTGACGAATGAATATCTGAAGCGTGTCTACGAGGGCCTGGAAAAGCGCAATGCCAACGAGCCCGAATTCCTGCAGGCTGTCCGCGAGGTTCTGGAGAGCATCCAGCCCGTCGTGGAGAAGCATCCCGAGTACGAGAAGGCCGCCCTCATCGAGCGTCTGGTCGAGCCTGAGCGCATCATCACCTTCCGTGTACCCTGGGTCGATGACCAGGGCAAGGTCCAGGTGAACCGCGGCTACCGCGTCCAGTTCAACAGCGCCATCGGCCCCTACAAGGGCGGCCTGCGCTTCCATCCTTCTGTCAATCAGGGCATCCTGAAGTTCCTCGGCTTCGAGCAGACCTTCAAGAACAGCCTGACCACCCTGCCCATGGGCGGCGGCAAGGGCGGCTCCGACTTCGACCCCCACGGCAAGAGCGACATGGAAGTCATGCGCTTCTGCCAGAGCTTCATGACCGAGCTGTACCGCCACATCGGTCAGTTCGTGGACTGCCCCGCCGGTGATATTGGCGTCGGCGGCCGCGAGGTCGGCTATATGTTCGGCCAGTACAAGCGTCTGACCAACAGCTTCCAGGGCGGTATGCTCACCGGCAAGGGCCTGACCTTCGGCGGTTCTCTGGCCCGTACCGAGGCTACCGGCTACGGCCTGTGCTACTTCACCGCTGAGGCTCTGAAGTGCATGCGCAACGACAGCTTCGAGGGCAAGACCGTGGTCATCTCCGGCTCCGGCAATGTCGCTATCTACGCCTGTGAGAAGGCTACCCAGCTGGGTGCCAAGGTCGTCACCATGTCCGACTCCAACGGCTATGTCTACGACCCCAACGGCATCGACCTTGCTTACGTCAAGGATCTGAAGGAAGTCCGCCGCGGCCGCATCAAGGAGTATGCCGAGACCCACAAGGATGCGACCTATGTTGCTGACTGCACCAAGGTCTGGACTGTCCCCTGCGACATCGCCCTGCCCTGCGCTACCCAGAACGAGATCAACAAGGAGTCTGCCGAGGCTCTGGTAAAGGGCGGCTGCACCGTGGTCTGCGAGGGCGCTAACATGCCCAGCACCCCGGAGGCCATCGAGGTCTACCTGTCCAACGGCATCCTGTACGGACCCGCAAAGGCTTCCAACGCCGGCGGCGTGGCTACCTCCGGTCTGGAGATGAGCCAGAACTCCGAGCGTCTGAGCTGGAGCTTCGAAGAGGTCGATGCAAAGCTGAAGGGCATCATGGAGGGCATCTTCCACGCTTCCTACGATGCATCCGTGGCCGCTGGCTCCGAGGGCAACCTGATGGTCGGTGCAAACTGCGCCGGTTTCCTGAAGGTCGCTACTGCCATGATGGCTCAGGGCATCACCTACTAAGCTTTTCCTGATCTACAAGGGCCGCATCCGCGAGGGTGCGGCTTTTTTGGGTTTGCCCCGCCTGCCTGCATAACCGTCTGCCGCCCCGCTCATACTCCTTTCATCAAACGAAAAGAGGTTTTTGCATGGACGAAATGATGTTCTGTTATCAATGCGAGCAGGCGGCAAACTGCACGGCCTGCACCGGAAAAGCGGGTGTCTGCGGCAAATCAGCCGAGACAGCCGACGCGCAGGACAAGCTCACCGGGGCACTCATCGGCTTTGCCACCCTGCTGCTGGACATCGGCAGACCCATCCGGCCCCCGCAGGCACTCCTGCTGACGGAAGGATTGTTCACCACCATCACCAATGTTGATTTCGACCCTCAGACGGTGGCGCAGCTGACCGATAAGGTCTGGAAGGCCAAGCAGGAAGCCTTTGCCTCGGCCAGCCCTGCACCTGCACCAGTGTCCGACTACGATATGCAGAAGCTGTGGCAGGAGCCGGACCCCGACCGGAAGAGCCTGTGCTCCTTTGTCCTCTTTGGGCTGCGCGGCATGGCAGCTTACTCCTACCACGCGCGGGTGCTGGGCTATACCGATGGCGAGATCGACCTGTTTTTCTGCACGGCGCTGCGGGCCATCGCACAGGAGCGGGACAAGGACAAGCTCTTCCAGCTGGTGGAGGACACCGGGCGGATGGCCTACCGGGTCATGGCTGAGCTGGACAAGGCCAACACCGGCGCGTTTGGCGACCCGGAGCCGGTGGAGGTGTCCCTGACCATCGAGAAAGGGCCTTTCATCGTCATCTCCGGCCACGACCTCTACGATGCCAAGTGCCTGTTGGAGCAGACCGAGGGCAAGGGCATCAATGTCTACACCCACTCCGAGATGCTGCCTGCCCACGGCTACCCGGAGCTGAAAAAGCGCTTTCTTCATCTGAAAGGCAACTTTGGCACCGCATGGCAGAACCAGCAGCGGGAGTTTGAGGACATCCCTGCACCGGTGCTCTTCACCACCAACTGCATCATGCCCCTCCGGCCCAGCTATGCCGACCGGGTATTCACCACCTCTGTCGTCTCCTATCCCGGCGTCACCCACATCGGGGAGGACCGGGATTTTTCGCCGGTCATCGCCAAGGCGCTTGAGCTGGGCGGCTACCCGGAGGACACCCTCATCCCGGGCATGAACGGCGGCAGTGTGGTCGCCACCGGCTTTGCCCACCATGCCGTACTGAGCCATGCGGAGGAGATCGTCCAAGCCGTCCACGAGGGTGCCATCCGGCACTTTTTCCTCATCGGCGGCTGCGACGGCACCCGCCCCTCCCGCCGGTACTACACGGATTTTGCCAAGCTGACCCCGCCCGACACCGTCATCCTGACGCTGGCCTGCGGCAAGTTCCGGCTCAACGACCTGCCGCTGGGTACGGTGGCGGGTCTGCCCCGCATCCTCGACGTGGGCCAGTGCAACGACGCCTACAGTGCCATCCGGATCGCGCTGGGTCTGGCCGAAGCTTTTGACTGCTCGGTCAACGAGCTGCCCCTCTCCATCATCCTCTGCTGGTTCGAGCAGAAGGCGGTCTGTGTGCTGATGGCCCTGCTGGCGCTGGGCATCCGGGGCATCCGTCTCGGCCCCACCCTGCCCGCCTTCCTCTCCCCCGGGGTGGCCGCTGTTTTGCAGGAGAAGTATGACCTCCGGCCCATCACCACGCCGGAGGACGATCTTGCCGCCTGTCTGGGCCGGCACTGAGCCGGAAAAGGCATACTATTTCCTACTCTGCGTGTCTGTTTTTCACAAGAAGAACCGTCGCCGTGTACCCACATTTGGTGCAGCTGTCACTTGAATCTTTTTCAGCACCTTTGTATAATATTCTTGTTATCCGGAACAAGGGCGTTCCAGATGAGTCTTTGCCGACCCATCTGGGACGCCTTTTCTTTTTACCGGCATTAAGAGGGACTCTGCGGAATGTGCCGCAGCATTGCCAGGATATTCTCCGGAAAATCGAAAAAAGGATGGGAAAGTCTATGGAAAATTTCACGGAGCAAAAAGGGCCTCTGGGCCTCTATGACCCCCAGTTTGAGCACGACGCCTGCGGCATCGGTGCCGTCGTGGACATCAAGGGCCGCAAGAGCCACCAGACCGTCAGCGACGCGCTGTCCATCGTGGAGCGCCTTGAGCACCGCGCCGGCAAGGACGCCGAGGGCAAGACCGGCGACGGCGTGGGCATCATGCTGCAGATCAGCCACCGCTTCTTTTCCAAGGTAGCCGACGAGCTGAACATTAGCCTTGGCAACGAGCGCGAATACGGCGTAGGTATGTTCTTCTTCCCCCAGAACGAACACCTGCGCGCCCAGGCCATGAAGCTTTTTGAGCTTGTCACCCGCAAAGAGGGCCTCGAGTTTCTGGCATGGCGCGAAGTGCCTGTAGACCCCGACGCCGTGGGCCAGAAAGCCCGCGACTGTATGCCCGCCATCTGGCAGTGCTTCATCAAAAAGCCCGCCAAGGTGAGCAAGGGCATCGACTTTGACCGCAAGCTCTACATCGTCCGCCGGGTCTTCGAGCAGGCCAGCAACGGCACCTATGTCCCCAGCCTGTCCAGCCGCACCATCGTGTACAAGGGCATGTTCCTCGTCCACGACCTGCGCCAGTTCTACCTCGATCTGCAGGACGAGGACTATGAATCCGCCATCGGCATGGTCCACAGCCGCTTCTCCACCAACACCAACCCCAGCTGGATGCGCGCCCACCCCAACCGCTTCATCCTCCACAACGGCGAGATCAACACCATCAAGGGCAACACCGACGCCATGCTGGCCCGTGAAGAGACCATCTCCTCCCCCATCATGAAGGAGGACATGAACAAGATCCTGCCCATCATCAACACCTCCGGCTCCGACTCCGCCATGCTGGACAACGCCCTCGAGTTCATGGTGATGAACGGCATGGACCTGCCGCTGGCCGTCATGATCACCATCCCGGAGCCCTGGGAGAACAACAAGAACATCAGCCAGAAAAAGCGGGACTTCTACCAGTATTACGCCACCATGCTGGAACCCTGGGACGGCCCTGCCGCCATCCTCTTCTCCGATGGCGACGTGGTGGGCGCTGTGCTGGACCGCAACGGTCTGCGCCCCAGCCGCTACTACATCACCAAAGACGGCAGGATGATCCTCTCTTCCGAGGTGGGCGTGCTGCCCTGTGAGCCGGAGAATATTCTGGTCAAAGACCGTCTCCGCCCCGGCAAGATGCTGCTGGTGGACACCGTCAAGGGCGAAGTCGTGGACGACGAGAAGCTGAAGGAATACTACGCCAGCCGTGAGCCGTACGGCGAGTGGATAGACCGCAACCTCGTCCAGCTGAAGGACCTCAAGATCCCCAACATCAAGACCCCCAGCTACACCGGCGACGACCTGCTGCGCCTGCAGAAGGTGTTCGGCTACAAGTATGAGGACATCAGCACCCTCATCCTGCCCATGGCACGTCAGGGCGCAGAGCCTTCCGGCGCAATGGGTACCGATACCCCGCTTGCCGTCCTCAGCGGCCAGCACCCGCCGCTCTTCAATTATTTCAAGCAGCGTTTTGCACAGGTCACGAATCCGCCCATCGACGCCATCCGCGAGAAGATCGTCACCTCCACCAGCGTCTATGTGGGCGCACACGGCAACCTGCTGGAAGACAAGCCCGAAAACTGCAAGGTGCTCAAGGTCAACAATCCCATCCTCACGTCCACTGACCTTCTCCGCATCAAGTACATGAACGTCCCGGGCTTCAAAGTCTCCACTGTCTCCATCAACTACTACAAGAACACCAGCCTCGAAAAGGCCATCGACCGCGTTTTCCTGGAGGTAGACCGCGCTTATAAAGAGGGTGCGAACATCATCATCCTGTCCGACCGGGACATTGACGAGTACCATGTGGCCATCCCCAGCCTGCTGGCGGTTTCTGCCGTGTCCCAGTACCTCATCCGCACCAAGAAGAGCACCGCACTGGCTCTCATCCTCGAGAGCGCAGAGCCTCATGAAGTGCATCACTTTGCCGCTCTGCTGGGCTACGGTGCCTGTGCCGTCAACCCCTATCTGGCCCATGAGACCATCGGCCAACTCATCGACGACGGCCTGCTGGACAAAGATTATTACGCCGCCGTGGACGACTACAACAAGGCTGTGCTGGGCGGCATCGTGAAGATCGCCTCCAAGATGGGCATCTCCACCATCCAGAGCTACCAGAGCAGCCAGATCTTCGAGGCCGTCGGCATCTCCAGGGACGTCATCGACAAGTATTTCACCGGCACGGTGAGCCGTGTGGGCGGCATCGGCCTCGAGGACATTCAGGCTGACGTGGAGGCCCTGCACAACGCAGCCTTCGACCCGCTGGGCCTTGACATCAACATGCAGCTGGAAGACGGCGGCGCCCACAAGTTCCGCAGCGGCAAGGAAGAGCACCTCTTCAATCCCCAGACCATCCACCTGTTCCAGAAAGCCTGCTTCACCGGTGACTACGACACCTTCAAGCAGTTCACCCACACCGTGGACAACATGGGCCAGAACGGCGTCCATCTGCGCAGTCTGCTGGACTTCAACTATGCCCCCGACGGCGGCATCCCGTTGGACGAGGTAGAGCCGGTGGGCTCCATCGTCAAGCGGTTCAAGGCCGCTGCCATGAGCTACGGCGCACTGAGCAGCGAGGCCCACGAGACCATCGCCATCGCACTGAACCGCCTCGGTGGCCGGAGCAATACCGGCGAGGGCGGTGAGCCCGAAGAGCGCTACCACAGCGAGAGCAATTCCAAGATAAAGCAGGTGGCTTCCGCCCGCTTCGGCGTCACCAGCAAGTATCTTGTCTCGGCAGAGGAGATCCAAATCAAGCTGGCACAGGGCGCAAAGCCCGGCGAGGGCGGCAATCTGCCCGGCGCAAAAGTGTACCCGTGGATCGCCAAGACCCGTCACAGCACTACCGGTGTCGGCCTCATCTCTCCCCCGCCGCACCACGACATCTACTCCATCGAAGACCTTGCAGAGCTTATCTACGACCTCAAGAATGCCAACCGCCACGCCAACATCAACGTCAAGCTGGTCAGTGAGGCCGGCGTCGGCACCATCGCTGCCGGTGTCGCCAAGGGCGGCGCACAGGTCATCCTCGTTTCCGGCTACGACGGCGGCACGGGCGCAGCGCCCCGCAACTCCATCAAAGATGCCGGTCTGCCCTGGGAGCTTGGCATCGCCGAGACCCACCAGACCCTTATCCTCAACGGCCTGCGCACCCGTGTGCGCATCGAGAGCGATTCCAAGCTGCTCTCCGGCCGCGATGTGGCCATCAGCTGTATGCTGGGCGCTGAGGAGTTCGGCTTCGGCACCTCTCTGCTGATGACCATGGGCTGCGTCATGATGCGTGTCTGCAACCTCGACACCTGCCCCATGGGCATCTGCACCCAGAACCCCGAGCTGCGCAAGCACTTCCGCGGCAAGCCCGAGTATATCATCAACTACCTGACCTTCGTGGCGCAGGAGCTGCGCGAATATATGGCAAAGCTGGGCATCCGTACCATCGACGAGCTGGTGGGCCGCACCGACCTGCTCCATGTCAAGCCTGCCCCTGCCGACAGCCGGATGTCCAAGATGGACCTCGACTGCATCCTGCACAACCCCGCCATCGTCAACAGCAATGTCCACTTCCAGAAGGAAGACACCTACGACTTCCATCTGGAAGACACTCTGGACATGAAGGTGCTGATGAAGAAATTCAAGCTCAGCAGCAAGAACCCCCAGAGCGTGAAGCTGGATGTCTCCAACACCGACCGCGCCTTTGGTGCCATCTTCGGCAGCGAGATCACCCGCAAGTACGGCAGCGACCTGCCCGATGACGTCTACACTGTCCACTGCACCGGTGCAGGCGGCCAGAGCTTCGGCGCATTCATTCCCAAGGGCCTGACGCTGGAACTGACCGGCGACTGCAACGACTACATGGGCAAGGGCCTCTCCGGCGGCAAGCTCGTCGTCCGCCCGCCCGAGGGCATCACCTTCAAACCCGAAGAGAACATCATCATCGGCAACGTGGCACTCTACGGTGCCACCAGCGGCAAAGCCTTTGTTTCCGGTGTGGCCGGTGAGCGCTTCTGCGTCCGCAACTCGGGCGCTGTGGCCGTCGTCGAGGGCGTGGGCGACCACGGCTGCGAGTACATGACCGGCGGCACTGTCGTCGTTCTGGGCCAGACCGGCAAGAACTTTGCAGCCGGCATGACCGGCGGCATCGCCTATGTGCTGGATGAGAACTGGGACTTCTACCAGCGGGTGAACAAGGAGACCGTCAGCCTCGAACCGGTGGAGCACAAGTACGACGTCGCCACCCTGAAAGAGCTCATCCGGGAGCACGTCGATCTGACCGGCTCGCCCCGCGGCAAGGAGATCCTGGACAATTTCAGCGAGTTCCTGCCCAAATTTAAGAAAGTCCTCCCCTACGATTACGACCATATGCTGCGGGTCATCGCCTCCATGGAAGAGCGCGGACTCGACGGCGAGCAGGCGCAGATCGAAGCATTCTACGCCGTGCAGAAGAACAAGTAAGGAGGGGAACATCATGGCAAAACTCACTGGTTTTATGGATTACACGCGCAAGACCAGCACGGATGTTCCGCCGCTGGAGCGCATTGAAAACTTTAACGAATTTCACATCTGGCTCTCCCGGGAGGAGCAGCAGACCCAGGCAGCCCGCTGCATGGACTGCGGCGTCCCCTTCTGCCAGGCAGGCATGATGATCGGCGGCATGGCCTCCGGCTGCCCGCTGAACAACCTCATCCCCGAGTGGAACGATTTGGTCTATCAGGGCAAATGGGAGCTGGCACTCCGCCGCCTGCGCACCACCAACCGTTTTCCGGAGTTCACGAGCCGGGTCTGCCCTGCCCTGTGTGAGGCCGCCTGCACCTGCGGCGACGTCACCGGCAGCAGCGTCACTGTCCGGGAGAACGAACACGCCATCGTGGAGACGGGCTACGCCAAGGGCTGGCTCCATGCCGCCCCGCCTCCGGCCCGCACCGGCAAGAGCGTGGCCGTCATCGGCAGCGGCCCGGCCGGGCTGGCCTGCGCAAGCGACCTTGCGAAACTGGGCTACGGAGTGAAAATCTTCGAGGCGCTGCACAAGGCGGGCGGCGTACTGGTCTACGGCATCCCCGAGTTCCGGCTTCCGAAGGAGCGTATCGTAGCCCGCGAAATCGCCGAGGTCGAAAAACTGGGCGTGGAGATCGAGACCGACGTCATCGTCGGCCGTACCGTGACCATCGACTCGCTGCTGGACGAAGAGGGCTACGCCGCCGTATTCATCGGCTCCGGGAGCCGGGCTGCCCCGCTTCATGGGTATCCCGGGCGAGAACCTCAACGGCGTGGTCTCGGCCAATGAATTCCTCACGCGCGCCAATCTGATGCACGCCTACGACCAGGCCTACGACACCCCGATCTACGTCGGCAAACGGGTGGTGGTGGTCGGCGGCGGCAACGTGGCGATGGACGCCGTACGCACGGCCAAGCGGCTGGGTGCCGAGGCGACGATCGTTTACCGCCGCAGCGAGAAGGAACTCCCGGCACGCGCCGAAGAGGTACACCACGCCAAGGAGGAGGGCATCTGCTTCAGGATGCTCACCAACCCCACCGAGGTGCTCGGCGACGAGCGCGGCTGGGTGACCGGCATCCGGTGCGTGGAGATGGAACTGGGCGAACCCGACGAAAGCGGCC
>ERZ779840.4290-NODE-4290-length-10602-cov-7.815777_pt1 | contig 10602 bp, 10 predicted proteins | sample MGYA00511561_ERZ779840 | MGnify/ENA primary metagenome ERZ779840 (study PRJEB29588, sample SAMEA2162036) | human gut metagenome | biome: human gut; feature: human-associated habitat; material: faeces | place: Denmark | collected 2008/2010 ...
GTGGGTGGAGTGGATTCCCTTCCTCATCATGATCCTGCTGCTGGTCGCGTTTCTCGGCTGGTGGGAGCTCTCGGCCCGGCTCGGCTGGGTGGATGCCTTCATCGTCAGCAGCCCGTCGCGCGTGGTGCACACGCTCGTGGGCCTGCAGACTTCCGGGGAGCTGTGGCTGCACATCGGCACGTCGTGCCTCGAGGTCGTGGTCGGTTTCGTGCTCGGGACGCTGCTCGGCACGCTCATCGCCATCGGCCTGTGGTGGAGCGAGCTGCTCTCGCGCGTGCTCGACCCGTATCTGGTCGTGCTCAACGCGCTGCCGAAAACGGCGCTCGGCCCGGTGTTCATCGTCTGGATCGGCGCGGGCACAGAGTCGATCATCGCCATGACGATCGCAATCTCGATCTTTGTCACGATCCTGAATATGCATGTCGGCTTCCTGTCCACGGACCGGGAGAAGATCCGCCTGATGCAGACGCTCGGCGCGACTCGGCATCAGATCCTGTGGCGGCTGGTCATCCCGGCCAACTACGCCACGCTCTTCAATACACTGCGCGTGAACGTCGGCCTGTCGTGGGTCGGCGTCATCATGGGCGAATTTCTGGTCTCCAAAGCCGGTCTCGGCTATCTGATCGTCTACGGGTCGCAGGTGTTCAACATGGACCTCGTGATGGCGACCGTCCTCGTGCTTGCGGTGGCGGCCGTCGTGATGTATCAGCTGGTGCTGTGGCTGGAGAAATTTTTCAAAAATCGGTTGGGAGTGACGCAATGAAACGGTTTCTTTGTGGGGTTCTGGCGGCGCTGATGCTGGTGGTCTTGTGCGCCTGCGGCAAGCAGGAGACGGCCACCGTCCGCCTGAGTGAAGTGACGCATTCGGTGTTCTACGCGCCGCAGTATGTGGCGCTGGAGCAGGGCTTTTTCGCTGATGAGGGGCTCAATATCGAGCTGACCAACGGCGGCGGCGCCGACAAGGTCATGACGGCGGTGCTCACCGGGCAGGCAGACATCGGGCTCGCCGGGCCGGAGGCGTGCATCTATGTGTACAATCAGGGCAAGGACGATTACCCGGTCGTGTTCGGCCAGCTCACGAAGCGCGACGGGTCGTTCCTCGTCGGGCGCGCGGATGTGCCCTTCAGCTGGGAGCTGCTGCGCGGCAAGACTGTTATCGGCGGCCGCGCGGGCGGCGTGCCGGAGATGACGCTCGAATACGTCATGCGGCAAAACGGCGTTGTCCCCGGCACGGATGCCGCTGTGGACACGACCGTGCAGTTCAACATGATGGCCGGGGCTTTCACCGGCGGCAACGGCGACTTTGTCACGCTCTTCGAGCCGACGGCCACCGAGGTCGCGCAGGCGGGCAAGGGCTACATCCTCGCGTCCATCGGCCAGGAGAGCGGCGAGATCCCGTACACGGCCTACTTCGCCTCGCAGGCGTATATCCATGACCATGCGGACATCGTGCAGCGCTTTACGAATGCCATCGCCCGCGCACAGAAATGGATCGCGGAGCACGACGCGGCGCAGACCGCCGAGATCATCGCCCCGCAGTTTCCGGACACGAGCGTGCCTGTGCTCACGCAGGTCGTGCAGCGCTACAAGGACATCGACGCCTGGAACGCCACGCCGGTCATGACGCGCTCGTCCCTCGAGCGGCTCGAGACCGTCATGGAGACGGCCGGCGTGCTCGATCACGCCGACTGGGTGGATTTTGACCGCCTTGTCGACAACAGCTATGCGCACAACGCCTCCTGATTTTCTCGCCTGCGGGCGGCAAACTCTGCGAGGCTTTGCTGACACGCAAAATCCCCCGGCAGCAGCCGGGGGATTCGTGCGTTTTTCAAAAGAGGGGGGTGCTTAGAAGCTCGCAACGACAGCGCCGTTGTAGGTGTCGGCGATGTACTGCTTCACGGCGTCGGTCTTGAGGGCTTTGAGCAGGGCCTGGGTCTTCGGGCTGTTCTCGTCGCCGGCGCGCACAGCAATGATGTTGGCGTAGGTCTGGGCGGCAGCGCCGTTGGCGTCCTCGGAGGCGAGCGCGTCGCTGATCTTCAGGCCGGCGGCCAGGGCGTAGTTGCCGTTGATGACGGCGATGGAGCCAGTAGCGGCGTTCTTGAGCTGCGCCGGGACGGTGTCGGCCTGCACGGTGACGATGTTGTAGCCGCCGTCGTCGACGATGTCGAGCGTGCTCACGCCCTTGGCGGCGTCCGCGTCATCGGGGAGCTTGATCAGGCCCTCCTGCTGGAGCAGGAACAGGGCGCGGGTCTCGTTGCTGTCGTCGGCGGGGATGATGATGGTCGCGCCCTTGGCGAGATCCTTCAGGTCGGTGACGCCGTTGCCGTAGATGCCGAACGGCTCATAGTGGATGGTGCCGACGGAGACGAGGTTGGTGCCGTTCTTGGCGTTGAAGCTGTCGAGGTAGGGCTTATGCTGGAAGTAGTTTGCGTCGAGTGTGCCGTCGGCCAGAGCCTGGTTCGGCAGGACGTAGTCGTCATAGGTGACGATCTTGAGCTCGTAGCCTTCGTCGGCGAGGGCCTGCTTGATCTGCTCGAGGATCTCGGCGTGCGGGGTGGCGCTGGCGCCGACGGTGATGACTTTGTCATCGGAAGCGGCAGTGTTCTTGTCATCAGTGGCCTTGTCGCCGCAGGCGCTCAGCGCGACGAGCGAGAACGTCAGCACGAGGGCGAGGATGAGGGACGTGATCTTTTTCATTTTCGTTTCTCCTTTATACTTTCATTTTGGAATTTGTGTGGTTTCGGATGTTAGGATGTGCAGTTCTGGGCGGCACATTCGTCCGCGCCGGATGTTCACGCGCAGCAGCGCGGGATAGTGTAAACGCATGGGCTGCCTCCTGTCAGGTGCGGGCGCGCCGGTCGGTGCGGCGGGCGATGTACATGCCGAACTCCTGCAGGATCTGCACGATGATGATCGTCAGCGCTACGCACAGCCAGACGATCTGATCGTCGTACTTCTGGTAGCCGTAGGTGATGGCAATCTGGCCGAGGCCGCCGCCGCCGATCGCGCCGCTCATGGCCGAATAGCCCAGAACGGTCGTGACCGCGATGGTTGCGTTGGAAATCAGGGAGGGCACGGCCTCGGGCAGCATCACCTTGACGATGATCTGTAAGGGCGAGGCGCCCATGCTCTGCGCGGTCTCGATAATATTGGGATTGATCTCGCGCAGGCTGCCCTCGACCAGGCGCGCGACAAAGGGGAAGGCCGCAATGACCAGCGGGACGATGGTCGCGGGCGTGCCGACGACCGTGCCGACGATCAGGCGCGTCAGCGGGAACACCAGAATCATCAGGATCAAAAACGGCACCGAGCGCAGCAGGTTGATGACGACATTCAGCACATGCAGCAGCCAGCGCGGCACGCGCAGGATTTTTCCGTCCTCGCCCGCGACGAGCAGAACACCCAGCGGCAGCCCGATCAGGATGGCGAAAAACGTGGACAGGAGCGTCACATAGACCGTCTCCCAGATAGCAAGCGGGAACTGCGTTTTCAGAACTTCCAGCGCGGTTTGGACGGATTCGGGAAGATTACTCACGGTTTTCCACCTCCTCAACGAGAATGTCGGGAATCGCTTTGAGATACTGCATCGCCCGCGCCAGCGCGTCCGCGCCGCCGGGGATGCCGAGGATCATGTTGCCATAGGCCTTGTCGCCGATGCTCTTGGTCGAGGCGGCCAGAATGCTCGCGGCAATGCCGCAGTCGATGGCCATCTGCGCGATCATGGGCGCCATGGTCGCCTTGGCCCCGTTGAACACCACGCGCAGCACGCCGCCCTCGTCAAAGTGCGCAACGCTCTGCTCGTAGCCGTCGGGATAGACCAGACGCTTGGCCGCCTTGGACTGCGGAGAGGTAAAGACCTTGTTGACCTCGCCCTCCTCGGCGACCTCGCCGTTGTCCAGAATCGCCACGCGCGTGCAGATCTGCTCGACCACGCTCATCTGGTGCGTGATGACGATCACGGTGATGCCCAGCTTGTCGTGAATGTCGCGGATGAGCGCGAGGATGGACTGCGTGGTCTGCGGGTCGAGGGCGCTCGTGGCCTCGTCGCAGAGAAGGATTTTCGGATGCGTCGCCAGCGCACGCGCAATGGCCACGCGCTGCTGCTGGCCGCCGGAGAGCTGTGCAGGGTAGGCCTTGCGCTTGTCGCCCAGTCCGACCAGCTCCAGAAGCTCCGCCGCGCGCCTCATTGCCTCCGAGTGCTTCACGCCCGCAAGCTCCATCGGGAAGCACACGTTTTTCTGGCAGTTGCGCTGCATGAGCAGATTGAAGCCCTGAAAGATCATGGTGATGTCGCGGCGCTTCTCGCGCAGCTTGGCGTCCGGCAGCGCGGCAAGATCGACGCCGTCGATCAGGATGCGGCCCTCGGTCGGCCGTTCGAGCAGATTGATGCTGCGCACGAGCGTGCTTTTGCCAGCGCCGCTCATGCCGATGATGCCGTAAATTTCGCCGTCCGGAATGGTCAGGTTGATGTTTTTCAGCGCTTCGACCGTCCCGTCCGAGGTGGTAAAGGTCTTTGACAGGTTTTGGATCTCGATCATTTCGTCCCCTCCACAGGGAAACAGCGCCGTCTGGGGTCAGGCGGCGTTGTCTCGTTCAGATTTTATTTGTTCAGTGCGTCGAGAGAAGTCTGCTTGCCGCCGTAGAGACCCATCGGCTCAACGTGGATGGACGCGACGGACACGATGTGCGTGCCGTTCTCGGCGTTGAAGTCCTCCAGATAGGGCAGATGCTGGAAGTAGTTGGCATCGACCTCGCCGCTCTCGACGACGTTGTTCGGCTGGACGTAATCGCTGAATTCCAGAATGTTGAGGGTGATGTTCTTCTCGGCCAGAATGTCCTTGACAACAGCCAGAATCTCAGCATGCGGCGTGGGCGAAGCGGCGATGGAGATGGTCGTTCCGGCCAGCGCGTCGTAATCGACGGTGGCGTCGAAGCCGTCGGTGGGGTTGTCAACGGTGCTGATGACCGCGCCCGCGTACTTCTCCGCGATGAAATCCGCGACCTGCTTGCTCTCCAGCGCGGCCTTGAGGGCCTTGACGGAATCGGAGTTTTCGGTGCCCTCCTTCACGGCCAGGATGTTGGCATAGGCGGAGGAGGAGCCTTCGATCGCAAGGGAATCCTTCACCGGGTTCAGACCGGCGGAGATGGCGAAATTGGAGTTAATGACGGCGTAATCCACGTCCTTCAGCACATTGGGAATCTGCGCGGCGTCCAGCTCCTGGAACTTGATGCCGAGGGGATTTTCCGCGATGTCGTTGACGGTGGCAGTGATGCCGGCGCCGTCCTTGAGCTTGATGTAGCCCTGATCCTGCAAAAGCAGCAGCGCACGGGCTTCGTTGGTCGTGTCATTGGGAACGGCGATGGTGATGGAATCGGACTTGCCGCAGGCGGACAGAATGCCAAGCGCAAGGATCAGCGCAAGGACGAGAGCAAAAATCTTTTTCATAGTTTTATAACACCTTTCTGAAATGATTGAAATAAATTTTTATTCGTTAGAAGCTGTATAAATTCACATTCGTTCCCGCAGAAGGTTTGCGCGGACGAGGGCGTTTCTGGAATGCTTCATAAAGAAAACCTCCGTGGACAAAAATAAAACCGGGACGGCTCCGACGGAGCCTCCCGGATAAAAACGGCTTTGTGCGGACGTTACCGCGTCGCTTTTCTCGGAGAACACGCCGGAAAATGGGCATTGCAAAGCATGCACATGCTGCACATGCGCATCTGCATCATTCGAGCGGTCTCAAAAGCCTTTGCCATACCGCGGTTCTCCTTTCGTGCAATAGATTCTGGGGGTATGATAGCGCATTGCCGCGGATTTGTCAAGAAAAAAGCATGAAAAAATTTGCATTCGGAGTTTTGCACGAAGCGGCAGCGTGTTTTCCGCAGGAAAAAAGGCATACTAGCAAAAAGGAGCTGATTTTTTATGAATCTGAACAACACCGAATATGCGCGTCTGGCCGACCGCCTCGCGCCGAAATCGCATCTGGCTAGGGACCTGTTCAACGCGTTCTGGACAGGCGGGCTGATCTGCGTGCTCGGCCAGCTTCTGCTCAACGGCTTTTCGGCCGCCGGGCTGGACAAGCAGAGCGCAGGCACGACGGTGAGCGTCTGTCTGGTGTTTTTGTCGGCGGTTCTGACCGGATTTGCCGTGTATGACGACATTGCAAAGCTCGCGGGCGCGGGCACGCTGGTGCCCATCACAGGCTTTGCTAACTCCATCGTCGCACCGGCGGTGGAATTCAAGACCGAGGGCGTGGTGCTGGGCACCTGCGGCAAGATGTTTACCATCGCCGGGCCGGTGCTGGTATTCGGCACGGCCGCCAGCGCGATCTACGGCCTGATCTACTGGCTGTGGACACAGGTGCTGTAAGCCCTGCCGGGACGCCGGAAAATTCCCGCCCGGCGTCCCGTTTTTTGGGCTTTTCTATTGAAAACCGGAATCCTTCGTGCTATAATCCGGTTGAATAAAGTATAAGGATCGGCCGCCGGGCGGCTTTTTTCGTAAACATGGGTTAGCGCAGGCTAACCGCAGGCGCGACCTTGCTTTGGAAGGAAGAAACTCATGAAAATTCTGGTATTCGGCGCGGGCGTTCTGGGCTGCAATCTTGCAAACAACCTGTTCCGCGCAAAGAAAGACACCACGCTGCTGGCGCGCGGCGCGTGGGCCGAGGAAATTCGGAAAAACGGCCTGCGAATCAAGAGCAAGCTCTCGCTGCGGCAGTCGGTCAGCCGGATTCCGGTCGTGACCGCGCTGGAGCCGGAGGACTGCTACGACGTGATCTTCGTCGCCGTGCGCTATACGCAGATGGAAACGATCCTCGACGCGCTGCGTGCCAATCCGGCGAAGAATATCATATTTGTCGGAAATAACGTACACGCGGCGGAAACGGCGGCGCTTCTGCCGGAGAAGCATGTGATGTTCGCCTTTACCAGTGCCGCCGGGTACCGCGAGCACGACCGCGTGGTCTCGGCCGATTTGCGCAAGATCACCATCGGGCCGCTCCGCGGCGCACCGTCCGCCGAGGCGCTGATCGACCGTATCTTCGAGGGAACCAAATATAAGGTTACTTACGAGCCGAACATGGGCGACTATCTTCTGTGCCACGCGGCCTTTGTGCTCCCCGCGGCCTTCGCGTGCTACAAAACGGACGGCAACCTGAAACGGCTCAGGGGCGACACGGCCTATCTGAACCGGCTGATCGACGCCAACATTGAGGGCTACCGCGCCCTCCGCGACGCGGGACACGAGATCCTGCCCGATGGCGACAAGGAGTTCGAGGGCGCGGCCTACCGCAAGACCTGCCTGCGCTTTTTCAAGCTTCTGCGCGCGACAAGCCTCGGGAAAATCTGCGTCTGCGACCACGCGATGAACGCCATCGGGGAAATGGACGCGCTGAACCGCGATCTGAAGCGGCTTCTCGGTGCGCAGGGCACGGCGTATCCGGTCTGGCAAGAACTGGAAAAAGAGGCCGGAAAGTACCTGACGAAATAGCGCGGACGCTGCGGCGGGGTTTCTTGGCGGGTACGCGCCGCACCCAATGTGACAATTTTGACACCGTCGATTCTATTGCATTGCCGGAAAAAACATGCTATACTAGACTCATCTTTTGATTTGAAAAGTGAGCATGATCTATGCTGCAATGGATGACAACCTCACAGGCGGGACGGCTGCTGCTGACCCTCCTGATCTCCGCCGTCCCCGTTATCGAGCTGCGCGGCGGCATTCCCTACGGCATCGCCAAGGGTCTTGACCCGTGGATGGTCTTTGCCGCCAGCGTCATCGGCAATATGCTGCCCGTGCCGTTCATCCTGCTGTTCATCCGCAAGATTCTGCGCTGGATGAAAAAGCATCCGCGCCTCGGCAAGATCGCCTGCCGTCTGGAGCAGCGCGCCGCGCGCAAGAGCGAGACCGTGCGCAAGAGCGAGGTCGTCGGGCTGTGCATTCTGGTCGCCATTCCTCTGCCCGGCACGGGCGCGTGGACGGGCGCACTGGTCGCGGCGCTGATGGAAATGCGGCTCAAGCGCGCGATACCCACGATCTTCGCCGGTGTGCTGATCGCAGGTCTGCTCGTCACGCTGGCCTCCACGGGCGTGCAGGCGCTGAAATTTCTGATGTAAGGAGAAAACTATGAAGCGACAGGGCTACATCTCTTGGGACGAGTACTTCATGGGCATCGCGCTGCTGGCCGCAGAGCGCAGCAAAGACCCGAATACGCAGGTCGGCGCGTGCATCGTCTCGCCGGAGAACATCATCATTTCCACGGGCTACAACGGCCTGCCCAATGGGTGCAGCGACGACGAGTTTCCGTGGGAGCGCGAGGGCAAGGACACGAAGTATCCCTTCGTCGTTCACGCGGAGCTGAACGCGATTCTGAACGCGGGCGGGCGCGTGCTGCGCGGCGCACGGCTTTACGTCGCGCTGTTTCCCTGCAACGAATGCGCCAAGGCCATCATCCAGTGCGGCATTTCCGAGATCGTCTATCTCTCGGACAAGTACAACGGCACGGAGATGAACCTCGCCTCCAAGCGCATGCTCGACGCGGCGGGTGTGAAATATCATCAGCTTCCGACAAGGCTCGACCGCATCACGCTGGACTTCACCCGCGAGGCGTGAGGAATTTCCGCAAAGCGCCGGTTTTTCTCAAAATAATTCTTTACTTTTTGCCGCTTTTGTGCTATGATTTGATAGCTGACGGCTGTCAGCAAGTTCCTCGTGCCCAGTTTCGGGAGCAGCCTTCGTAAGCGAAGGATTCCGCCGTCCCTGACTTAGCCGCGGGAAAGAATTTTTGAAAGGTGGAAAACATCATGATCCAGAAAGAAAAAAAGACTGCCATTATCGCTGAGTACGCGACCCACGAGGGCGACACCGGTTCCCCCGAGGTTCAGATTGCCATCCTCACCGCCCGCATCAATGAGCTGAACGAGCATCTGCGCGAGCACAAGCACGACAACCATTCCCGCCGCGGCCTTCTGATGATGGTCGGCAAGCGCCGCAGCCTGCTGGACTATCTGGCAAAGAAGGACATCAACCGCTATCGTTCCATCATTGCCAAGCTGGGTATCCGCAAGTAATATCGGCACACATGGGCGGCCCCTCGGTCGCCCATTTTCGCAATTCCCCGTCCCCGCCGCGGGAGTGCCGTTTAGCAGTTGAAAGCGCCGCTGAGCTTCGGCCGCGGTTTCAAGTGCTAAAACCTCCCGCGTACACCTATTAAATATTAAAACGGAGGTTTCTCATGATTACCAGAAAGCAGTATCCCAATCATCATGTCTTTGAGACGACCATCGGCGGCCGTCCCTTCACCGTCGAGACCGGCAAGGTCGCAGAGCTGGCCGATGCCGAGTGCATCTGCCGCTACGGCGATACCGTCGTGCTGACCACCGTCACCTGCTCGCCCGACCCCAAGCCCGGCATCGACTACTTCCCCCTGACCATCGAGTTTGAAGAAAGAATGTACGCCGTCGGCCGCATTCCCGGCAGCTTCAACCGCCGCGAGGGCAAGCCCTCCGAGCGCGGCATCCTCAACAGCCGCATCATCGACCGCCCGATGCGCCCGCTGTTCGACGATGAGCTGCGCAACGACGTGGTCGTGACCTGCACCGTGCTGGCCAACGACTATGACAACCCCGTCGAGGTCGTCGCCTCTCTGGGCGCGTCCATCTCCGTCGCCTGCTCCGACGTTCCCTGGAACGGCCCCATCGCCACCACGAACGTCGCTTATGTCGGCGGCGAATACGTCGTCAACCCCTCCACCGATCAGCGCAACGCCGCTGACTGTTTCGTGTGCATCGCCTCCACCTTCGAGAAGGTCGTCATGATCGAGACCGAGGCCAAGGAAGCGCCCGAGAACATCGTCTACGAGTGCATCCGCGTCGCCCACGAGACCAACATGGAGATCGTCAAGTTCATCAACACCATCGTCGAGACCATCGGCAAGCCGAAGTTCACCTTTGAGAAGGCCGCCGTCAACCACGACCTGCTGGACGACCTGTGCGCCTATGGCATGGATCAGATCGAGTACGCCCTCGACACCGACGACAAGAACATCCGCGAGGAACGCCTGACCGCCGCCCGCCGCGATTTTGCCGAGAAATTCGCCGAGAAGTACGAGGATTTCGACATCAACATCGACGTCTGCCTGTATAAGATGCAGAAGAAGGTCGTCAAGAAGTGGCTCCTCGCGGGCAAACGCGTGGACGGCCGCCAGATGGACGAGATTCGCCCGCTCGACGCCGAAGTCGGCGTTCTGCCGCGTGTCCACGGCTCCGGCCTGTTCGCAAGAGGCCAGACGCAGGTTCTGTCCATCTGCACGCTCAACACCCTCTCCGCCGCGCAGAAGCTCGACACCATCTATCAGGAGGACACCAAGCGTTATATCCACCATTATAACTTCCCGTCCTTCTCCACCGGTGAGGCCAGAGCCGCCCGCTCCACCTCCCGCCGCGAGATCGGCCACGGCTCGCTGGCCGAAAAGGCGCTCGTGCCCGTGCTGCCCAGCGTCGAGGAATTCCCCTATGCCATCCGCGTCGTGTCCGAGGTTCTTTCCTCCAACGGCTCCACGTCCCAAGGCTCCATCTGCGGCTCCACGCTGGCACTGATGG
>ERZ779840.4292-NODE-4292-length-10600-cov-6.271408_pt1 | contig 10600 bp, 9 predicted proteins | sample MGYA00511561_ERZ779840 | MGnify/ENA primary metagenome ERZ779840 (study PRJEB29588, sample SAMEA2162036) | human gut metagenome | biome: human gut; feature: human-associated habitat; material: faeces | place: Denmark | collected 2008/2010 ...
GGACGAACTCGCCGGTAGCCGTAGTGATCTTGAAGGTAACGCCTTCCAGCGGCGTCTTGCGGTCCAGGGAGGATAGCTTGTTGATAATAAGCGCGCCCTGACGCTTGTTCCAGAAGGTCAGATTTTGCACCGTCCCTGCCTTGATGAGAATGTCCTGGGGTGTGCCGTCCAGCACGAATCCATCCACAGATTTGATCTCACGGGCAACTACGGTAGTACCGGGTTCCAGACCGTTCAAAACGATCTCACCCGCCTTGTCCGTGTAATAAACGCCGTCATCGGGGCCAACGGCAGCGCCGCTGCCATCCACTACCTTGAAGGCAACGCCAGAAAGCGGCTCTTTCTCCGTTCCTTCGATGTATTTGTGGATCACCAATGTGGTAGAAGGCTCGTTGTCAAAGGTCAGGCTGTTGGGTACACCGCTCCTGACCACAATGGTTTTTGGCGTCTCATCCTTGATATAGCCGATGGGCGCTTTATCCTCAGACACAATAATGGTGGCATTGGGATTCAGGGCAGTAATGGTCACAGTACCGTCAGAGCCGGTGACGAACCGCCCGTTGTCTGTTCCAATGGGCTTGCCCTCACTGTCCTTCACAATGAACTCCGCCTTTGCCAGAGGTTTCTTTGTCAGCGCGTCCCGCTTCAGAATGGTCAGGTTGCAGAGAGGCTTATCATAGAACGTCAGAGGGGCGTTTTCACCGGCCTGCACCGTAATGGTCTGGGGTGTGCCGTCCAATGCGTACCCCTCCGGGGGACGAATTTCCTTTGCCACGATGGTCGTACCGGCAGGCAGCTTAGGGAGCTGGATGGCTCCGGACTTGTCCGTGGTGAACTCACCGTTGGCGGTGCCGATGAACGTACCCTTATCGTCGGTGACAAGGAAGGTTGCGCCCGCCAACGGCGTTTTGCTGGCATCATCCGCCAGCTTCTTGATGAGGACGGAGCCGTAAGGCTGGTTGCTGAACCGGAGCGTCACCACATCCTGATCCTTACCGCTCAGCAGCACGGTCTGGGGCGGCGTGTCGATGGAATAAAACGGACTGGCTTTGGTTTCCTCCACGATATAGGTGCCCGCTTTCAGGCGGGTGAGGATGATGGAGCCGTTTTCCGAAGTGGTGTAAGTACCGATGACCGTGCCGCCGGTGCCGGAAGTACCGCCCAGATAGCGGATCTGGAACTCCGCGCCCTGTAAGGCCGCACCGGTTTTTTCATCATACTTGAATACCACCAGCGCACTGAGGGGGCGATTCTCCCAGATTTTGACCGCGTTTTCGTTGCCAGCCAGATAGAATTCCTGGGTCGGTTCGTCAGCGGGGGCGAATCCGGATGCCGGGGCCTCCTCAGTCACTTTGTACCAGCCGCTCTTAAGGGCATCGCCCGTGAAGATGATCTCGCCATGGTCATCCGTGTAAAAGCTGCCGAGGTCATTCATGGCGCCGGTGCTTGTGTTGTCCGATGCCCACCAGATGTGGAACTTGGTGTTGGGGATGGGGTCTTTGGTAACTTCGCACCGCTTGATGATTTTCAAAGAAGGCTTCATGGCGTTGAAGAATGTCACCGTGCGGGTCTCGCCGGGGCCGAGGGCAATCGTCTGGGGAATGTCGCAGAGGATCACATCGGAGGGAACATTGACCTCCGTGACCTTGTAGCTGCCCACAGGGATATTCGCCAAGAAAATACGCCCCGCGCCGTCTGTGGTTGCGGTGGTGGAGTAGCTGCCGTCGATCTGCTCAATTTTGTAGGTCACATGGGCAATGGGTTCCCCGGTGGCAATGTTTTTCTTCAGGATCTCCAAACCGGGTTTTACATAGTTGGTGAAGGCGGCCTCCACAGTACCGGCACCGGCCAGCAGGGCGATGTCCTGATGAGTTCCGGTCTTGATATACGGCTCCTCCACAGACTGCTCGGTAACGCGGTACACACCGGGCTGGAGATCGGGCAGTGTCTTTTCGCCATCCACGGTGACGGTGGTAGAGTAGCTGCCGGTCAGGGCCTCCACCAGAAAGGTCGCCTTGACCTTGGCGAAGGTCTGCGCGTCTGCCTTGGTGATTTTCAGGCTGGGCAGAGGACTGTTGCTGACGGAAACAGTGTACTGCTTGTCGCCGTCGGTCACATCCACATAGACGCTGTGAGGGGTGGGGTCCAGGGCATAACCCTCCGGAGCTTCCACCTCCATGAATGTCCACAGGCCCTTGGTGACGTCCTTTACCTCGATGGTGCCGCCGTTTTTGGTCACATCACTGCCGACGATCTGACCGTCGCGGTAGATGTTGAACACAGCGCCATCCAAGCCCTGGGTAGTCCCGGCAATCACCTTCTTGAGCGTGATGTCGCCATCACCGGCAACGGGAGGAGGCGGATTGTCACCGCCTTCCGGCTTATCATCCGTCACAACCTTACGGGCTGCGTGATAGGCAAAGAAGCTCTGGCGGCCAGCGGTTCCGGAAGTGGCAAGAACGGCCCACTTGCCAGACATGTCCTCCACGATGGATGCCTGCTTGCCCTGCGCAGTATATTCCTCGATCTGCTTCTGAAGTTCCGCATCCTCCTTAGCTTTCTGCGCCAGCATCCAGTTGTAATAGCCAACATAGGTTTCATAGGTATCGGCGTTGGCAAAGCCACCGGCGTCAATGTCACCAGAGGTATCGCCGCCCGCGGATTTGTCGCTCTGGTTGTCCCAGATGTAGGTCTGCAAGGCCATAAACAAGCTGCCGGGGATGTCGCCGGTATAATCAGCGATATAGGACATCATCCACTTTACATTCTCTTTGACAGCGGCGTCCATCTCGCCCAGTCCGGTCTTGGCAACAGCTTTTTCCCACAGGGCATCTGCGTCCGCGCCAGTGGCGCTGGTGTAGGAATAGCTATTGAGGAAGCTGGCAGTTCCGTACCGATAGGAATAGCCGAGATCCATGCAATAGAGCTGTTTTCCAGCAGCCATAGGCGGGCGGTAGGAATATTGCTGGCCGGTGGAGGTCAGGCGGGTAGACCAGAGGTTGGGGTCTGTGGTTGCTTTGATGCCCGTTCCGCTGCCGGAAGCTGCCAAAGCGGAGGTGGGCAACAGGGTCAGCAAGGTCAAAAGAGCCAACATCGCTGACAAGATCCGTGTTTTCCATGTTTTCATACACTGATTTCCTTTCACATTTTCATAATAGAAAAGCAGGCCGTATAACACGACCTGCTCTTTCAGAAAAGGGATATTTACTTGTTCATAATAGGTATATCTACCTGTGAGATCACACATCCATCATAGAGAAAGAGCTGAACGCAGTACCAGCTTTCCTCTCCGGCAGCATTGACGCCCTTGGCAATGCCAACACCGATAGCGTTCAGGCGTTCATTGCGTATATTCCGCAGATGTGTCTCGGAATTGGCCCAGCCATCGACTGCCGCTTCCGCGAGGCTCACATCATGTTGAGAAAGGTAACGTGTGGCGATTCGATGGATGTTTTCCGCCATGTACGGGCAGTCTGTGACCGTATTGAAGTTCCGACCATCTGGCCGGGTGTGGGAATAGACCATGTTGGCGGCCATTTCATCGGCTCGTACCTGCGCCGCCTGCATGAGCTTGTCGCTGGTGGTCAGGGCTGCAATGCCGTTTTCCTTACGGAGCGCGTTGGTGCGTTCCACGATGTCCTGTTTCATGGCATCCACATCGGCTGGGGCTGTGGATTCTGGCTGCGGTACCGGCTTGTCCGGTTCTGCCTTTGCAGACGCTTCCCCGGTGTAGGGCTTGCCGCTTTCCACCTGCACACAGCCGTTGGCGCTGTCCCAATAGACCTCAAAGCCCACCGCCTTGCCGATGTCCCGCAGTTGCACATAGTTGTTGCCTTTGATACGGTAGGCTTCCATCTGTACTTCTTTTCCATCTACGACAATGCGATGGTGACTGCGCTCTGCCATGATCCCGGCAGCATACGCCGTGGTAGTGACGCCCACCACCAACAAGCCGGTAAGAAAACCTACTACAAAACTTCCTCTCTTCATGGTGTGTACCTCCAAATCCTTTGATGGGTTCATGGTATCGCGGATACCGCCGTGTGTCAAAAAATCCGCCCTGATTTTTCAGAGCGGATTTATGACTTAAATTTGCTTGCTTAAATCTCGGCGGCTATAAACGATACGGCGTACTTCTATCGTGTCGCCAATCACTACATAAAAGATGGTATAGTTCTTGACTTGGATTCGGTAATAGGGATACCTGCGCTCTTTCGCAGAGTGGTATGGCTCGAATGCTTCTGCACAGGAAAGACGATCTTGAATTGCGTTTTCTACCGCATCGACAAAATCTTCAGCTGCGATTGGGTTTTGAAGCCGAACACTGATATAGTCCACGATTTCATTCAAGTCATCTTCAAAGAGCGGCAGGATTCTCAGCTTATAATGCTTTCCGTCCATGAATCCGTCCTCTCACGCGCTTGAATACCTCGTCCCCGGAATAGCGAACATCGCTGGAATCCGCTGCACGGTCTGCCTCATCCAGTTTCAGTTCTACATCGTCAGTCAATGCAGAATACTGCTCAATACTCATAACGACCATAGAACCATATCCGTTTTTCGTCAGATAGACAGGCTCGCCAGTATTCAACACGGTATTCTCGATTTCGGGGAATTTGTTCCGCAGATCCGAAACAGGTCTAATGTTGATCATAGCAGTTCCTCCTTGCATGGTACTATTCTATCACTCCTATCGTAATTTTATCAGAATTTTATCACAAAAGCAATCGTTATTTTTCTCGCGCTTGCACACACCAGCGGTAATCCGGCTGATTCATCACACAGGTGACAAGGGTGATGATGCTCTCCGTACTGTCGCTCAAAACGCTGGTATCGTCCACGCCGATCTTACTGACAGAGTACACCTCATAGCTGCGTGTGCCGAGCTGGGTGGTCAGCTTGATGGTGTCGCCAATGTCAAGGGTGTGAATTTTGCCAAAGTGATTGTTGACGCCACGGTTGTGACCGGCGATGGCGACATTCCCCTCCCAAATGGAGGTGCTGGCAAAATGGCCTGCGCCCTTGCGGAGCGCATCCGCGTCCGTCCCCTGATACACCTTGACAGACAGACCAAGGGTGGGAATTTTCAGCGTACCGAGATAGCCGCCGCTGTAATAGAGGTCCTTCGTAACAGCAGTGTACTTCACCGGCGTGTAAGAGCCTGTGCTGCCGTTGGCACTGCCGGAAGCAGCGGGCGGCAGGACGGTCACGCCGCCTGTGCCGCTGACCGTTCCCGTGGCCGAACCGCTTACAAGGTTTGGCGTCAGCAGTTCCCCAGCGTTCAGCGTATAAGAGGTAGGCGAACCAAAAGCAGGTGGGATATAGGCGGCGTTTTTGCTGCGGTCGGTATTCGCAGGCTTGTCCATCGTGACATAAATCGTATCGTCCGAGGTGGGGCGTCCGAACAGCCCTGCGTCCGGGCCGTCAAAGTGATACTCCAATGCCGATGCAGGCATGGAAAAAGCCGCCAGCATACAGCAGGCGGCCAGCAGCGTGGTCAGATATTTTTTCATGCGGCGTACCCTCTTTTCTTATTGATGTAGTGCTTGTAGCCTTTGTAACCGGCATAGCCGCAGCCACCCAGCGCCGCCGCTCCCACGGGGATCAGCAGCCACAGCCAGTTAAAATTACTGCGTCCGGTTTTCACTGCCGCATTCCCAACACTGGAAAAAACGGCGGTGTAGATCACCGTATCACAGCTTGTGCGGGTGACATCACCCTTGTAGTCTGCCGTGACGGTGTAGCCGGTGGCGTATTTGCTGGTGGCGGTGCCGGTGTAGCTTGCCACGGCGGTATAGCGAATGGGAATGTCATAGCCGTCCGTGGGATCGACAGCGGCCTCCTGCCAGCTCACATCGGCAAGAGTCAGGGTGCGGCCATTTTCGTTCACAGACTTGGGAACAAGGGACACATCCGCGTCTGCGAGGTTGGGATAGGTGCGCTTCGCCGTCACCGTGCGGCTGCTGGTCCCATAGCCCGCTGCCTCCACCTGAATGGTGGTGTGGTCAAGGGACAGGACGCCCTCATAGCCGTCCTCGGTCTTGACCTCCAGCTTCGGCTCCAGCATTTTCAGAATTTCCGCCATATCTTTGGTCTTGCTCTCCAGTGTGACCACCTCGATATGCTCCCGCGTGTCCGTTTCTGTCTGGTCGTTTTTCAGCAAATCAAGGAGCGTATAGGTGCGGCCCTCGCGCTCAAAGTCAGCGGTGGGGATCGTGGCGGGATCGTCCTTCGCGGTCAGGTAGTAGACCTTTTCCAAACGATAGACACCATTTTCTTCGCTGGCTCTGACCTCGGCGGGATAGGCGGAAACGCTGGGGAGCGTATCTGCGGCAGAGATCATTGTGGATACCGCATCGGTTTCTGTCATGGGCTCTGCGGCCAGCGCCGCGACGCTCATGCCGCACAGCATCAGCGCCGCGCAGAGTGCAAACGCAACTTTCTTTTTCACGCTTCGTCCTCCTTCCTCAGCGAGCGGGCCGATTCTGTTCCGGCTGCTTGCGCTCCTGCGGAGAGATCTCACGCTGAATATCATTTTGCAGCTTACGAAAATACTTTTGCAGGCTGTCCACCACACTGCGGCGATCCTGCACCTCCATACCGTCAAACACCTGCCCCACACGGCTCACATCGGGCTGCGGGGTCTCCACGCCGAAATTGCGGCAGAGCATATAGCTGACGCTCTCGGCGTCCATCGCGCAGTCCTCGCGGTTGTAGTAGGGATAGCGCCCGTGGTCATGGATACCGGCGTGGACGATCTCGCGGGAAAGTGCCGCAAAGATCTTACTGTCGATCAGGCGGCTGGACACCGTAATGCTCTGCGTCTTAGGGTCATAAACGGCGTCCTGGTACATGGTGCTGCTGGTGACCACGGGAACGGGGGAGCTGTCCAGCAATCGGCGCAGGGCGGCGTCCATTTCCGGTGTATTGTCTTTCAGGCTCAGCGCCGGAACACCGGCCTTGCCGTGGGTCTGCGTCACATCAAAAACACGCCCGATCTTATAGCCGTGATACTCCCGCCCGTCCTTCACATAGGTGTCCGACACGCGGATTTTCATGCCGTTCTCGTCACGGTTAACGCTGCGCCCCAGCCGGTTCCACACCTCCAGACTGTTGATGTAGGTGATCTCCGGGTTCTGCGCCATTGCCAGCAGCACATTGGACGCACTGTATCGCGGGTTGATGGCCTGCGTATCCAGATAATGCAGATATGCGCCGGGTTCGCTGGTGACACGCATAACCGCATCGTCGGAAAGCTGTCCCAATTCCTCGCGCTCCGCCGCCTTTCTGCTCTTCCAGTCCTCGTCCCTCTGCTGCTTCTGCTGGATCAAATCGTCTAACTTTGCCATGTTCGTTTCTCCTTCTCAAAATCAATTTATTCCCGCGTAGGCATAGCCTTTTGAATGGCTTCCCGCACGGTATCCTTGTTGGGTGCTGTGCCATCCCGTTCTGCCGCGGCTTGCAGCGCCATCAGACGGCTGCGGACGGAGGGGCGGGCGTCAGCCTTCTCCGCAGCCGGTTCCGTAGACGCTCTCGCACCAGTCCCGCGCTCCTTGGAGCTGTTCTCGGACGGAGCGCGGGCGTTCTCTTTTTTTGTGGCAGCGTCCTCCTTCACCGGGGCGGGATAGCCCATGCGTTCAAAAATGCGGTTGATCTGCTTGGCATCCCTGGCCTTCGCCATGATCTCCACCGTGCCGGTCTTTTCCACCTTATTGACGATGGGGTAAAAGAGGACGCCATAGCGTTTGGCTTCCATCTGAAAGCCCTTCAAGTCCTCCTGCTTGACGGAAAAGATCGTCAACTCCTCGCCGTCATGGATCAGGCGCTTGAGGTTGGTTTTACCGGCGAGCTTCTGGTTGTCGTTGGCAAGGGCAATCAACAGGGCGGCAAGATTTTTCGCCCCCAGCCCTGCCAGCTTGAGGGCGCTCTCGGTGATCTGGATACCCTCACGCACCATCAGGTCAGCGGTTTCACCGTTGGTACTCATGCTCGTGTTCCTCCTTCTTCTTTAGATTTTCCTGCCGTTCAGCCTGCGCCTGCTGGCACTGTTGGGATACCCTCGGAATGTCCGATTGTATCCTGCGGCACAGACGCAGCTCCCCGCGCTTTTCACGCAGGGCGGCAGTCTGCTGTTGGATCTCCGCGCTGTACTTGGCTTGTGCTTCTTCATCGCTGGTATTCCTCCTTTCCTGATAAAGTGGTTTTCTCTGTTCCTCCAGCAAGCGGATGTCCCACTCCAGCACACGGATACGCTGCTCCAGCTCCGCTTCGGTGGTAATTCCGCTTGATAAAAGATATTTGAATTGCTGCTCATACCGCTCCAAATGAATGACCTCCCGCTTGACGGAGAAAGGCAGCTTGGGCGGCAGCTTTTTCCGCCTGCCCCCACGCAGCAGGTAGAGGTAGCGGAGATAGAGCGCATGAAAGCCGGTGATCTTCTTTTTTCGGACGGTGGCCAGCTTGCCCTTTATTCGGTAACGCTTGACGGTATGGGCGATGCTCAGCGGGGCCATGCCGCCATGCCGCTGGCGGGAGAGCCGCAGCAGAATATCCGCTTCGGTGTAGCCCTCGCCCAAACTGTCCAGGCGGATCGCCCGCTTTGCGCCGGGGGGCTTGACCGTGGTGTATTTCCGGTTGGGGCTGCGCCGCACCTCGTAGCCGTTTCGTCGCAGGAGCATGAGAAATGTATCGTAGGTGTAGGCTTGCCCAATGATCGTGTCAATGTCGGCGCGGATCACGCCGCGCACGGTAGGCTTGCCGCCCTGCTCCGCTTTCCACTCGGCGTAATGCTTGCCCTTGCCCTGTGGGGTGATGACGGATAAATCATTCTCCCGGCATAGCGCGTCCGAAGTGCCGCGCACATCGTTGTAGTAACTTTCCGGGCTGGAATGATACTTGTGGCCGTCCGTGCGGGAGACAGAATTGACCACGACGTGATTATGCGGGTGGGCCTTGTCCAAATGGGTCCCGATGACGACCTCAAAATCATTGCCGAACAGACGCCGTGCAAACTCACACCCGATCTCGTGTGCCTGCTCCGGCGTCACCTCACCGGGTGCAAAGGATTGGATGAAGTGGTAGCCGAGAACGCCGCCCGTCTTTTTGTATTTCTTTTTCGTTTTCTGCATGGCAGCAAAGGCGGTTTCGGCAGACCGGCAGTTCAGCGTGGTCACAAAGCGCACGGTATCGGTTTTCTCCGGGTCAGCGGTGTAGACGATCCGCTCGTCCAGCTCGGTCTTTTCCCCATTGACGGCGTACTTCACGCGGTCGTCCAGCCTTGCGCGGATGGCGAATACCTTGGTGTATGCCATGTCACAGCCGCTCCGCGATGTTCCAGATCGTTTCCTGCGCCGCCGTGATTGCGGCGATGTCCTCACCGCTGGCAAAGCCGCGGGCGTTGACTGTGCGGGCGATCTGATTGATGTTATTGCCGATGGCGGCGAGTTGGCGGCGTATCTCGGCATACTCATCAGGCGGACGTGGATACAGGGTAAGGCCCATGATGAGGCTACGGATAAATGATTCTGTACTCAAGCCTGTATAAGACACCTGCTTTTTCAAATGGCGGTGTTCTTCTTCGGTTAAGTGGATTTCCACTCGTTTATATCGTTTTCGCAACAGTTCACCTTCTTTGGGTATGGGGATATTAAGGGGCTGCGCCCCTTAACAAGCGCATTTGACCGGTCAAATGCTATGCTTGCGACTGCAAAGCAGCCGCAGGCCGCTTGCAGTCCTAAACCAGCCGAAAAAGAAAATCAGCGCGCCTCGCCGCCACGGGTCTTTACCCTGCCGCTGATCCCTTTCACAAGCCGGAGCTGGTCGTTGTAGTCCTTTCCGCGGCGGGGTGGGTTGTCGATGACCTCATACTCGGAAAGTCTCTTTTGAATGGCCGCAGACGCCGTCCGTCCCGGCCCGTCGTTATCCAGACACAGCACGATCCGCGCCACGCCGGGATTGTCCTTCAGGTATTGCTCCAGTGCCGCGGGGAATCGAATCGTGCCGTCCTTCCGTGGCTGATAGACGCCGGAAAGGGACAGCGTATTGGCGGCGCGCCAATCTTGCCCGCGCAGCTTCAGCAGCGTCAGGTAAGAAAGGGCGTCGATGGCGGATTCAAACACGCAGAGGGTTTTGCCACCGGCGCAAAGGGGAACGGCAAAGGAAAACCGCTTATCGCTGCCGGGGACTTCACCGGCGAAGGTGGTGTCCGAAAGTGTTCCGCGCAACGCGCCATAGGCAGGCTTTCCATGTTCATAACCCACAAATACGCAGTTATGGCGCTCGGCGTCCTCGTAAAGCTGCCCGTGCTTGATGCAGTGGTTGATAATTTCCGCGTCAATGCCGCGGCTCCGAAGATATGCAAAAACACGCCGATTGTCGGCGTGTTTGGGTGGGAGGGTAAATTCAGTTTTCGGGAGCGGTGCGGTTGGCTCTGATTTGGTCGGCACATGGGGCAATTCTCCAAGGATGCGCTGAACGGCATCCAGAAAGGAAACACCCTCCACTGTTGTCAGATAGTCCAGCGCATTTGTGCCTCCGATATTCCGCGACCACCAGCACCATTTTCCATTGGAGATTTTCAGGCTGTCGTGGGTGCGGGTGG
>ERZ779840.4297-NODE-4297-length-10596-cov-4.554217_pt1 | contig 10596 bp, 10 predicted proteins | sample MGYA00511561_ERZ779840 | MGnify/ENA primary metagenome ERZ779840 (study PRJEB29588, sample SAMEA2162036) | human gut metagenome | biome: human gut; feature: human-associated habitat; material: faeces | place: Denmark | collected 2008/2010 ...
TTTCGTACAACGGAACAAAATAGACTCGGCTTTGTGCAATTTACCAATCAAAAAAGTTCAAAACTTCATTACATAAATTTATCATAATATTTATTTCAAAAACTCAATCTATAACAACCCAATAACATTATAAAGACAATCCAATGCAGACTTCATTTCTTTCTTGCACTGCATATTACTACTACCCTTTTCTTTTTCTTCATCCATTAATCTCACACATTTATCTATCAACTGAATAGTATTGTTCAGTTCAGAAATAACCATATCATAAGTATCCTTTGGAATCGATACCTGATCCGTACTCTTACTCTGCTCCACAATTTTTATAATATCTGATATCTGTGTCAAACGATAATCTACATCTTCTAATTCTGCTTCTACTTTTTTCTGTTCATCCAAAAGACTCTTCTGCTCTGATTTTAAATCTGATATTCTTTCTTTATGATGCGGATATATCGTTCTGGGTGTAAACGGTTCACAATCATTTTCATCTTCTTTTTCTAAATACAAAATAAATTGTGTTGTCTCACGGATTCGGATATGTAATTCATCCTGCTTACTTTGCAGCATTTTTTTCTTTGCTTCCTGCTCACTTTGATAATTTTTTAAAAACTCTTTTAACATAATAACCTCAAGAACATATGTTTGTAATTTATTTACTATCTTTATTTTATACTAATTTTTTGCAAAAGAAAAGGCGGATCTTTTTCTTTAAATTTGAATTGTATAAAAATAGAATTTCGTCTATAATAAACTTAGACAATAAAACAAGGGGGTCATTATATATGAAGAAAAACATCAAACATTTTCTGTTTCTTGCAGCAGCAGCCGGAACAGGAATTCATCTTATGAACCGCACTGTCAACAGAACTGCATGTATGAAAGAAATTCTTTCTTCCCATCCGGGTCATTATTATGATTGGAAACATGGAAGAATTTACTATACCAAGACAGGAAGTGGTGCACCGCTTTTACTGATCCATGACCTTCATCCGGCAAGTTCTTCTTATGAATGGTCCAGAATGATGAAGAAACTTGAAAAAACAAATACGGTCTATACCATTGACCTTCTTGGATGTGGACGAAGTGATAAACCAAATATTACCTATACCAATTATCTGTATGTACAGTTAATTGATAATTTTATCAAAGATGTTATTAAAGAAAAGACAGATGTTGTAGCAACCGGAAGTTCTGTTTCTTTTACTGTGATGGCATGTAATATGGAAAAGAATCTTTTCAAAAAAATCATTTTGATCAATCCGGAAGAAATGAGTGTATTAAACAGAACTCCTGATAAGAAGAAAAATGTTGCAAAGTTCCTGCTTGATCTTCCTGTCATCGGAACCTTCTTATATAATACAACGGTACACGAATTAAAGATCAACCGGCTGTTCCGTGAAAAATATTATTATAAGAAACAACTAATTTCTACAAAGGCACAGGATGTCTATTTTGAAGCTGCACATTTAGGTGAAGGTGCCGGCAGATATCTCTATGCAAGTATCATCAGTGACTATACAAACATCAGTATTGCTCATGCTCTGAAAAATATTGAAAATAAGATTTGCATTATCGGAAGCAGAGAACGTCCTCACTCCGTAGAAATTTTAGATGAGTATACAGAATGTAATCACAATATTGAAACAGCTTACTTATCCAATTCCAAGTATCTGCCTCAGTTAGAGACACCGGATAAAGTAAATGAGATTCTTCAGGTATTCTTAAATAACCAATAATTTTTTAACTTAAAAAATCTTATAGCTTAAAAAATACCGACCTCTGATCGTTAGATCTATTCTAACTTTCAAGGTCGGTATTCTTATCTTATTATTTTTATTATCATAAAGGTTTCTTCGATGGTGTTCCTGCTTTTCTTGGATAAGTTGCAGGTGTCTTTTTTTTCTTTTCGATAATAACAAATGCACGGTTCATCTCTGAATCAGGTAATTGAAATTTCTGGATATCCACACATGCTCCACCTAATACTTCTAAAGCATGTTCTGCCTGCTTTGTCTCCTCTTCCACTTCATTTGCCTTATAGGAGATAAACTTTCCACCTACTTTTACAAACGGCAGACAATATTCACTTAAAGTTGATAAATTTGCCACGGCACGAGACACGCATAGGTCAAATTGTTCACGATATTCTTTTTGTCTTGCAAGCTCCTCTGCCCTTCCATGTACTGCAGATATTTTTTTCAATTCCAGTTCTTCTATGACTTCATTTAGAAAAAGAACCCTTTTATTCAAAGAATCTGCAAGACAGATTTCTAATTCAGGAAAAGCAATCTTCAATGGGATTCCCGGAAATCCTGCGCCTGTACCTAAATCAATAATTGATATATCTTGATTTAATTTTTCTACTTTTATTAAAGAGATACTGTCTAAAAAATGTTTCTGGACAACTTCTTCTAACTCTGTGATTGCTGTCAGATTCATTACCTTATTCTTTTCCACCAACATCTCATAATAAGTATCAAATTGTTCTAACTGCAGATCAGATAATTCAATTCCCATCTTTGCAGCAGAATCTTTTAAATACAACATTTCTTTTTTCATAAATCCTATGATTCCTTTTTGCTGTTCTTCTGTCTCATCTGTTCCATGTAAACTAAAAGTACGGAAATATCTGCCGGTGATACTCCTGAGATTCTCGAAGCCTGTCCGATGTTCACCGGCTGGTACTGTTTCAACTTTTGTCTTGCTTCAATGCGAAGGCTGTTAACATCATCGTAATCAAAATTTTCCGGTATTTTCTTTACCTCTAACTTTTTAAAGTTTTCAACCTGTTTAATCTGACGTTTAATATATCCATCATATTTAATATTGATGTTAACCTGCTCGGCAACTTCATCCGGAAGTTCCGGTCTCTCCTCATCAATTGGTGCAAGCACTTCATAATTCAATTCCGGTCTTCGGATCAGCTCTGCTAAAGAAGTTCCGGTATTTAAAGGGGTACTCTCATACTCTTCTAATAAAGCCTGGACTTTTTTGTTTGCTCCGATGTTTACTTTTTCCACACGGGTAATCTCTTCTTCGATCAATCTCTCTTTTTCTAAAATCCAGTCATATCTTTCCTGTGAGATCAGTCCTACGCGATATCCTTTCTTAGAAAGACGTAAATCTGCATTGTCCTGTCTTAATAAGAGGCGATATTCCGCTCTTGAAGTCATCATTCGGTAAGGTTCATAATTTTCTTTTGTCACCAGATCATCAATCAATACTCCGATATAGGATTCTGAACGGTCTAAAATTAAAGGTTCCTTTAACAAAACTGACATTGCTGCATTGATTCCGGCAACCAATCCCTGCGCTGCAGCCTCTTCGTAACCACTGCTTCCATTGAACTGACCACCACTGAAAAGTCCTTTTATTTTCTTAAACTCCAGACTTGGATATAACTGATTTGGATTGATGCAGTCATATTCAATCGCATAAGCATTTCTGACAATTTTTGCATTTTCCATTCCCGGTAAAGTCCGGTACATCCGATACTGTACATCTTCCGGAAGAGAACTTGACATTCCTCCGACATACATTTCATTGGTATTCAAACCTTCCGGTTCAATAAATATCTGATGTCTGTTCTTATCTGCAAATTTTACAACCTTATCTTCAATCGAAGGACAATATCTTGGTCCTGTTCCCTCGATCACACCGGAATACATTGGGGAACGGTCTAAGTTCTCACGGATGATCTTATGAGTCTCTTCGTTCGTATAAGTCAGCCAGCAGGAAACCTGTTCGATCTGAACATCCTCCGGATTTGTTGTAAAAGAAAACGGTACAATCCTCTCGTCTCCTTTTTGCTCGATCATCTTAGAAAAGTCAAGAGAACGCTTATCCATTCTTGCCGGAGTACCGGTTTTAAAGCGGAACATTTCTACTCCATGTTCTTTTAAGGAATCTGTAAGGTGCGTTGCAGCCTGTAAACCATTCGGTCCTGTATAATTGATGACATCTCCATAGAGACAACGTGCATTTAAGTAAGTTCCGGTACAGAGAACCGCAGCTTTACATTCATAAGTCGCACCGGAAAAAGTTTTAACTCCGGTAATATGATTTTCTTCATCGGTTATAATTTCGGCAACCTCTGCTTGACGGATCGTAAGATGTTCGGTATCCTGCAAAGTTTTTCGCATTTCCATACTGTAAGCAGCCTTGTCTGCCTGGGCCCGAAGAGAATGTACTGCCGGTCCTTTAGAACGGTTCAGCATCTTTGACTGAATAAAAGTCTTATCAATATTTTTTCCCATCTCTCCACCGAGTGCATCGATTTCACGGACCAGATGCCCCTTGGAACTTCCCCCGATATTCGGGTTACAAGGCATCATTGCAATACTGTCCACACTGATCGTAAATAAAATTGTTTCAAGTCCAAGTCTTGCACAGGCAAGTGCTGCCTCACATCCGGCATGTCCTGCACCAACTACCACTACATCATAGTTTTCCTTTACAAAAGCCATAACAATCCTTCTTTCCTACTTTCCGGTACAAAATTTTGAAAATATTTCATTGACTAAATCTTCTCCTAAAGATTCGCCTAAAATATTTCCAAGTTCTTCATAACTGTTCATCAGATCAATCGAGTAAAAATCTTCCGGCATCTCCATCGCAATACTGTCAAGCACCATATTCAGGCTGTCCTTTGCATTACTTAAAGCTGCCTTATGTCTCGCATTTGTAATGTAGACCTCATCATTCAACTCTACTTTTCCATGGAAAAATAATTCTTTGATCGCATTCTCTAATTCATCAACTCCCTGATTTTCTTTCATCGATACCTTAATGATCTTCTGGTCTAAATGAGAAGCGATCATCTCTTCCGTCGTTACCGTATCTAAATCAGATTTATTCAAAAGTACAAGAGCTGTACGATCCTTTATCATCTCCATGATCTTTTCATCATTTTCATCTAACGGAGTGGACGAATCTACAACATAAATTATTAAATCAGCATTTACCAAATAATCTTTTGCCTTATCTACTCCTATTTTTTCTACTATATCTTCCGTATCACGGATTCCGGCAGTATCAATAATATTAAGAGTGATCCCATTCAGGTTCATCTGCTCTTCTAAGACATCTCTCGTTGTTCCGGCAATATCCGTAACAATTGCCCTCTCTTTTTTCAAAAGAACATTCATCAAAGAAGACTTTCCTGCATTCGGCTTTCCTACAATGACCGTATCAATTCCTTCTTTTAAAATTTTTCCATTGTCGGCGGTATCTAGGAGATGTTCAATTCTTTCTTTACACTCTTCTGCTACTGTTTTTAATTTCTGCCCATATCCATCAATATTAATGTGTTCCGGATCATCCAAAGCAGATTCAATAAAAGCAATCTCATAAATGATCTTTTCCCGCAGCTCTTTGATCTCTTTTTGCAAAGAACCCTGAAGCTGGGAAATTGAACTCTTTAATGCAAATTCATTTTTAGAAGAAATGACATCCATAACTGATTCCGCCTGTGTCAGATCAATCCTTCCATTTAAAAATGCACGTTTTGTAAATTCTCCCGGTTCTGCAGGTCTCGCTCCATGGCAAACCACAGTATCTAAGATCTTTTGCATAACAAGTACACCGCCATGACAGTCAATCTCAACCGTATCTTCTCTGGTATAAGTATTCGGAGCACGCATGATCAAAACCATTACTTCATCAATGATCTTATTTTCCTTTGTATCATCCACAATATATCCATAATGCACGGTATGGCTTTTTTCTTCTGATAATTTTTTCTTACCATTCTTCGACTGATAGATCCTGTCAATCACCGTAAAAGCATCTTCACCACTGATCCTGATAATACCGATTCCTGAATTTGTCATTGCTGTGGCAATTGCTGCAATTGTATCTGTTTTCATAATTTCATACTCCTTTAAGTACGCTTTGTGTCATAACATAAAAACAAAAACTTTTTATCCTTAGGTTATCATACAAATCAATTAGTACAAAAGAGAGTGTTCTTTAGAACACTCTCTATGTATCATCGTTATTTTTTCAAAGTAACAACTACATGTCTGTAAGGTTCTTCCCCTTCACTGTGTGTTGTTACATATCTGTCATTCTGCAAAGCAGAGTGAATAACTCTTCTCTCAAAAGGATTCATTGGCTCTAAAGAAACCGGATGTTTTGTTCTCTTTACTTTATAAGCAATATTCTTTGCTAAGTTTTCAAGAGTTTCTTTTCTACGCTTTCTGTAATCCTCTGTATCCATCTTTACACGATAGTAAACATCAGATTTTTTATTTACTGCAAGATTTGTAAGCTGCTGTAAAGAATCCAGTGTCTGTCCGCGCTTTCCGATCAGAATTCCCATGTCATCGCCCTTTAATTCGATCTCGATCACACGGTCGGAATCATTGACTTTGATCAATATTTCCACTTCTAATTTCATTGCCGCAAATACATTATTTAAGAATTCTCTTGCGTAATCTTCTACAGAACATTTTTTACGAGCCTGAATCACTGCCGGCTTGCTACCAATTCCAAGAAAACCGCTGGTTCCTTTTTCAAGGACTTCATATTCAATTTCATCGGTTGTAGCACCGAGAGCAATCTTTGCTTCTGTAAGAGCATCTTCCTCTGTTTTTCCTGTAAATTTCATAAATTCCATGAATCCTGCCCCCTATTTTTCCTGCCTTTTACCTTCGTTAAATTCGCGAACTAAATTTGCTTTCGCTGCCATACTGTCTGCTTTTACATTTCTCTTCTTCTCATCAGCTTCTTTTAACTTCTCTTCTTTTTCTTTTGAAGAAACTTCATAGCTGATATTCTTTGTTTTGATCTTAGCAGCTTTCTTCATGTCTTCCTCAGAAATTCCGAGTTTTTCACGTTTTTTCTTCATCTTTTCCTGATTCTTTGCAATAATGTCATTTAAATCAATTTTTTCCATATGTTTATTGATGAAGAACTGCTGTACTCCACGGAATACTGCGGCTGAAATCCAGTAAATACCAAGACCTACAGGAACAGTAAAACACATAACAAATGAGAACAACGGCATAATGATATTCATTGTTTTCATCTGAGCTGCCATTGCATCGGTACTAGAATCACCTGTCTGTGTCTGCTGTGGCTGAGGCATCATCTTAATGTTAATCACCTGTGTTACATAAGAGATAATCGGGATCAATAAAGCTCCTATCAACATCAGCCATGAATGGGATGCAAAACTGGACTTAATTGTGGATAATGGTGAATCCGCAATATTTAAACCTAAAAAGGTAACCATCGGCTCTACCTGATCATGTGTTGTCTGGATCAGATCTGTTAAAGAACCGAATTTGTCCTGTAAAAAGTTCCATCCGTCAGAAGGCATTTTATAAAGAACATCTACGATATTATTCTTTACAGCCGTTGTGTCCTTTGCAGAAAAATCAACCATCTTGGATGTAAGATTGTTAATTTTTCCGGCATCCACATAATCTGTTAAGATTTTATCAAATCCATCCGTCTTATAAATTGCATTGACCAGATTTGAAAATACACCTTTTACACCGTTTACATAAGCCGGTACGTTAATGATTACACGATATAATGCTAACAGGATCGGGAATGTAATGAATAACTGTAAACAGGTTCCCGAAGGTGATACTCCGTATTTGTTATACACTTCCTGAGTCTCTTCACCCATCTTCTGTCTTGAAGCAGCATCTGTTTTATTCTTATACTTCTTCTGAATTGCCTGAAGCTCCGGCTGCATCTTCTGTGACAGCTTTGAAAATTTCTGCTGCTTGATCGTCAGCGGAAGCATACACAGGTAAATGATCATTGTCAAAATGATGATCGTCAGACCAATATCCTGGATTCCTATTTTATCCAGTACGATATAAATACCGTTCATTACCCAGCCTAACAGCTTTGCGATTGGTCCGAGGATTGCACCTGAATATTGTGTCAAAATAATATCCATGAAAAACCTCCTACGCTATGGAACAGGATCATATCCACCTTTTGAAAAAGGATTACATCTCAATATTCGCCATGCCGCTAAAGCACCGCCCTTAAAAGCTCCGTACTTTTCCACTGCTTCTAAACCATAAGTAGAACAGGTCGGATAATAAGGACATTTTGTTTTCTTTAACGGAGATAAATATTTTCTATAAAATTTAATTAAAGCAATTAAAATTTTTTTCAAAATGATTCCATCTTCTTTTTCGTTATTTTGTGAAGACCTCCAAGATGCATCAAAGCACTCTCTATCTGATGAAACCCAACCTCTTTTGCCGATGCCCTTGCGATGATTACAATGTCCCAACCACTATGGAACATGTCTTCCTGCAATCTGTAACTTTCTCTGATTAATCTTGTTAAATGATGTCTTATAACACTATTTCCTACTTTTTTACTAACTGATATTCCAATACGGTTTCTTTCTGTATGATTTTCTAAAATGTACATGACCAGGTATTTGTTTGCATAAGACTTACCCAGCCTGTACACCTTTTGAAAATCTCTGTTTTTTTTCAATGACTCCGAAAATTGCATTGTCACATATCCTCTTAAAATAATTAAAATAAGAAGAAAGACCACGAAGCGTGGCCTATGCTGATAATTTTTTTCTTCCTTTTAATCTTCTTGCAGCCAATACTTTTCTTCCGCCTGCTGTGCTCATTCTTTTTCTAAAACCATGCACTTTAGATCTCTGTCTCTTTTTTGGTTGATAAGTCATCTTCATAAGTATCCACCTCCTCTATGTTAAAAAACATCTCTTCAATTATAACAAAAATGTGCTCTAAGTCAAGCTATTACGGCATTTTTTTATAATTAGAAATTTTTACCTACTATATATATAAGGAAGAAACTCATACCCACAAGATATAGTTATTCACTTTTTATCCAATGAATATCCACATGTTGAAAACCTGTCTATAAAATGTGGATATAAACTGTATAAGACGTTTATAACGTTCCATGCTATCCCCTATACGCCTCCATTTTTTTCATTGATTATTTAGGCGATATAGTTTATTATAGTAAGTGTGGATTTTTTTAGTACAGACTTATTTCCTATTATATACATAATAAAATCCACAGACTAAAAAGTTATTGGAGATTTATATGGAACAAATAGAACAGATTATTGAAAAATGGGATGAAATCTTAAATACGGTAAAAGAAGAACATGAGATTTCCGAAGTTTCTTTCAATACATGGTTAAAACCTCTCTCTGTCTTTGCTGTAGAGAATAACAAATTATATATCTTAGTACCGGACGAGCAGATTGGACTTAGTTATATCACCAAGAAATTCCTGCTCCCGATCCGTGTGTCGGTTGCAGAGATTACCGGAACCGATTATGAGATTGAGTTTATTCTTCCGGAACAGACAAAGAAAATCAAACCTTATAAAGCAAAAAATATCGGGATGACAGAAAGTGGAGGAACCGGTTCTGCCTTAAATCCAAATTATACTTTTGATACATTTGTCGTTGGAAATAACAACAAGTTAGCATATGCAGCATCTTTAGCTGTAGCAGAATCTCCGGGTGAAGTGTACAACCCTCTCTTCTTATATGGAGGAGTCGGACTTGGCAAGACCCACCTGATGCATTCCATTGCTCACTTTATCCAGACGAACAATCCGAGCATGAAGGTTCTTTATGTATCTTCTGAGATATTTACAAATGAATTGATCGACTCTATTCGTAACGGAAACAATTCCTCGATGAATAAGTTCCGTGATAAATACAGAAATATCGACGTACTGTTGATCGACGATATCCAGTTTATTATAGGTAAGGAAAGTACACAGGAAGAGTTTTTCCACACTTTCAATGAGCTTCATATGGCAAAAAAGGCAATTATCATATCTTCCGATAAGCCACCGAAGGATATGGAAACACTCGAAGAACGTATCCGCTCCCGTTTTGAATGGGGACTGATCACCGATATCGGTTCTCCGGACTATGAGACGAGAATGGCTATCTTAAGAAGAAAAAAAGATATGGATGACTTTGAATTAGATGATGAGATATTAGATTACATTGCAACCAATATCAAATCCAATATCCGTGAGCTGGAAGGTGCCTTAAATAAATTACTGGCATACTCCAACTTAGAGCACAAGCAGATTACCATGGAAGTTGCAATCGAAGAATTACAGAACATCATTTCACCGGACAAGCCAAAGGAGATCACACCACAGCTTATCATTGATGTTGTCTGCGAACATTTTGGAATTACCTTAGACCAGATCAAATCCAAAAGCAGAAGTAACGATATTGCAAAGCCAAGACAGATTGCCATGTACCTGTCTAAGAATATGACGGATGCATCCTTAGACAGTATCGGTTCTCTTTTAGGAGGCAGAGACCACTCTACCATTATCCATGGAATTAATAAGATTACGGATGAGTACGAATCGAACGAAAATATCCACAATTCCATCGATACCATAAAGAAAAAGATCAACCCGAATTAAGTTATTCACAAATCATCCGGTTGGAATCTACAGAGTTTTCACAGGGTTATGAAGTTCATAATTTTCTTTAAGCCCTTGATTTTTCAAGCCTTAGAGAGTTATTCACTTATTAACACCCTCTACGAAGAAGACTTTTAATTATTAAATTATATTATATATTTATAG
>ERZ779840.4298-NODE-4298-length-10596-cov-4.053316_pt1 | contig 10596 bp, 8 predicted proteins | sample MGYA00511561_ERZ779840 | MGnify/ENA primary metagenome ERZ779840 (study PRJEB29588, sample SAMEA2162036) | human gut metagenome | biome: human gut; feature: human-associated habitat; material: faeces | place: Denmark | collected 2008/2010 ...
GGCGGTCTTTCGATGACGCAGCTCTGGTACGACGACAGGGAGGTGCAGCTTTATGCAGGAGTCCGGCTCTGATTTCATCCGTCCGGTGCCGCAGGAACCGGAAAAACCCAAGCGGCGCCACCGCTGGCTGATCTTTCTCGGACTTGGCGTTACGGTACTGGCGGCGCTGTTCTGGTACCTGAGCACGCATACAACGGTGCTCGACGGGGCGCTGCGTTCTCTGCGTTACCTCGGCAAGAGCGGCGAGAGCTACGCTGTGGTGAGCTTCGACGGCTACGGCGTGACCGACCTTGCCCTTGCGGGCGACGGTCTTGCGGTCGCCTCGCGCAGCGGTGTGACGCTCTACGCGGAAAACGGCAATCGCATCGCCCGCCAGCAGGCCGATTTGACCGCGCCTGCGCTTATGGGCAACGCCGACGCGCTGCTCATTTACGATCTTGGCGGCACTTACTATGCCGTGCTCGATACGAACGGCAAGCAGCGTGCTGCAAGCCGCACCGGCGGCAGCATTTTCGATGCCGATCTAGCGGGAAACGGCGAATTTGCCGTGCTGGCCGCTTCGGACGACGCGCGCGCGGTCGCGGAGGTCTATGATGCCAAGGGCGAGCTGCGCTACCGCCGCACAAGCAAGTCGAGCTATCTCAACGCCTGCGCCCTTTCGCCGGACGGAAGCTGGCTGGCGCTGGCCACGCTGGGACAGGAGGACATTTCCTTCGTCTCCGGAGCAAAGCTCTACTGCACGGACTCCGAGGACGAGATTGCATCCGTCAGCTTCGGAGACCAGACGATTTTTGATTTGAAATTCTTAGGCGGCAGCACGGTCTGCGCCGTCGGAAGCGGCAGCGTGGTGTTCTTTAACACTGCGGGCGAGCTCCTGGGCGAGTACACGCCGGAAAATGGCGATCTTGCGGCCTACGCCTATGGAGACGGCTTCGTTGCCCTGGTGCTGGATCAGCACCAGACCGGTAGCCGCTATCAGCTCCTCGTGCTTTCGACCGACGGCGGCGTCCGCGCCTCCTGTACGCTGGACGGCACGCCCGCGGCATTGAGTGCGGCGGGGGACTACCTTGCCGTTCTCACGGCAGACGGTCTGACCGTCTTTGACAGCCAGCTTTCCAAACGCAGCACGGCCGAGGCCGCAGGCTGGACGGAGGTTCTCGTCCGTGCGGACGGGACGGCGATCTTAGCCGGTGCCGAGAGCGCGGAGCTGTATATTCCGTAATTATATTTTTTGCGATCAGTTTTTTGCCGCAGGCGTGTTATACTTGCGGAGAAAAGGAGTGAAGCCATGAAACCGACCGTATGCAGCAGATGCAAAAAGAATCTCGCTGTGATTTTTATAACCAAGGTGGAAAACGGCAAGACCACCAACGAGGGGCTTTGCCTCAAATGTGCCAAAGAATTGGGCCTCAAGCAGGTCGATGAGATCGTCGAGCGCATGGGCATTACCGATGAGGATCTTGAGACGATCAACAGTGAAATGATGTCCATGATGCAGCAGGATGAAGACGAGGACGACGATATCGGCAGCCGCACGGCGACTTTTCCGCATATGAACCGTCTGTTCGGCGGCTCGAACGAGGTCGCGCCGCGCAGCGAGGAGCCGAAGGAAAAGCAGCCCAAGGGGGAAAAGCCGCAGGCGAAGAAGCACAAATTCCTCGACACCTATTGCCAGAATCTCACCGCCAAGGCGCGTGCAAACGAGCTGGACAAGGTCATCGGCCGCGAGGTCGAGACCGAGCGCGTGGTGCAGATTCTCAATCGCCGCCAGAAGAACAATCCCTGCCTGATCGGTGAGCCGGGCGTCGGCAAGACGGCCATTGCCGAGGGCTTGGCGCAGCGCATTGCGGCGGGCAACGTGCCCTTCAAGCTGCGCGACAAGGAGGTCTATCTGCTCGACCTGACCTCGCTCGTTGCCGGCACGCAGTTCCGCGGACAGTTTGAGGGTCGCATGAAAAGCCTGATCGCCGAGGTCAAGGCCTGCGGCAATATCATCCTCGTCATCGACGAGGTGCACAATCTCGTCGGTGCGGGCGATGCCGAAGGCTCCATGAACGCGGCGAACATCCTGAAGCCCGCGCTCTCCAGAGGTGAGATTCAGGTCATCGGTGCAACGACCTTTGCGGAATACCGCAAATATATCGAGAAGGATGCAGCGCTCGAGCGCCGCTTCCAGCCCGTGACCGTGGCCGAGCCGAGTCTGGATGAAGCCGTTGAAATTCTGCGCGGCGTGTCGCATTACTATGAGCTGTTCCACGGCGTGCAGATTCCCGCCGAGATCGCGCGGCAGGCCGTCGTCCTCTCCGAGCGTTATATCACCGACCGTTATCTGCCGGACAAGGCCATCGATCTGCTCGATGAGGCCTGCTCCGACCTGAATCTGCACAGCAAGCAGATTTCCGACCTTGCCGAGAAGCGCAAAGAGCGCGACGACTACCAGCTCGAGGTAAAAATGCTCACCGAGGACACCGAGCATGAGAATTTCGAGCGCCTTGCCACGCTGCGCAGCCAGATCTGCCGTTTGGACTCCGAAATTTCCGAGCTGGAGGCCAAGCCCGCACCCGTTCTGACCATGGAGAACCTCGCGCGTATCATCGAGCTGTGGACGAAAATCCCCGCAAGCAAAATCCGCGCACAGGAGTATGCCCAGCTTCGCTCGCTGGACGAGCGCCTGAAGAAGCGCATCGTCGGGCAGGATGAGGCCGTCAATGCGGTTGCAGCGGCCATTCGCCGCAACCGCGTGGGCATTTCCGTCAAGAAGCATCCCGTGTCCTTTATCTTCGTCGGTTCCACCGGCGTGGGCAAGACGGAGCTGGTCAAGTGTCTTGCTGACGAGCTGTTCGACTCCGTCGATTCGCTTGTGCGGCTGGATATGTCAGAATACATGGAGCGGCACTCCGTATCAAAGCTCATCGGTTCGCCTCCCGGCTACGTCGGCTATGACGAGGCCGGGCAGCTCACCGAGAAGATCCGCCGCAAGCCCTATTCCGTCATCCTCTTTGACGAGCTGGAAAAGGCGCATCCGGACGTGCTGAATGTCCTGCTGCAAATCCTCGACGATGGCCGTATCACCGACGCGCAGGGGCGCGTGGTGAACTTTGAAAATACCGTGATCGTCATGACCTCCAACGCCGGCTCCGACCGCCGCGACGGTTCCGTGGGCTTCGGCCGCTCGGTCTCCGAGCAGACCAAGGAGAAGGCAATGAAGGCGCTGTCCGAGTTCCTGCGCCCGGAATTTATCAACCGTGTGGATGAGATCGTCTGCTTCAACCGCCTGACCGAGGAGAATTTCCGCGGCATCGCGGCAATTATGCTGGGCGAGCTGAAGCAGTCGCTGGCTGAGCATGGCGTAGCGCTGACATGGGATGACCATGTGATCGATTATCTGGTCAAAAAGTCCTATTCTGTGGCCTACGGTGCGCGCAATCTGCGCCGCACCATCCAGAGAGACATCGAGGACGGCGTGGCTGAGCGCATCATCGACAGCTACGAGCATCCCGTTTCGCAGGTCAGCCTGACGGCGAACGACGATCAGGTCGAGATTTTGGCATTATAATAAATAGAAAGAGAGAGAAAACAATGGATACTGCACGCAAGACACCGCGCGAGCGCGTTGCGCTCGGATTCCTCGGCGCACTCCTGTTCTCCCTCGCCGGAACGGCGGTCTATGTATTCTTCTGCTACGAGGGCTATTACCCATGGCCTGCGGGCGGCGCTGCGCCGGTCGCAGCCATTCTGGGCTACGGCATTTTTTCCGGGAAAAAGGGCAGCGGCAAGGGCCTGATCGCGGCAGCCGTCTTTTCGGTGCTGGCGTTGCTGCTTGGCGCATATCTGTCTCTCGTGATTGATCTGCACAACGCTTTGCAGGAGGAACATATGGCGGCCACGACCGGCCAGCTGTTCCTGCTGACGCTGGCGCTGCTCCTCGGCTATAATGCATGGGGATTTACGCTGGATGTGCTGGCGTGGCTCCCGTCGTTTGGCGTTTCGCTTGTCGTTTGCGCGGTTGTGATTTTTGGGCGCTTTTCCGCTTTGAGGAAAGAAAAGAAACGTGCGCTCGCCGCCGCGCAGGCAGTTCCGGCAGAGCCGCAGACCATGGAGGAACCGCCGCATGACGATCAAAGCGATCTTCTTTGACATCGACGGCACGCTCGTGCCGTTCCAAAGCGCCAAATGGCTTCCCTCGACCAAGCTGGCGCTCGAGCGGCTGCGCGAAAAGGGCATTCTGACCTTTGTCGCGACCGGCCGGTCGAAATATGAGATCCGCAACGAGCATCTGCTCGACGGTCTGCAATTTGACGGCTACCTGACCAACAACGGTCAGGATGCCTACGACGCCTCTTGGTCGCAGATCTACGGCAAGCCGCTTGACCCGAATGACGTCGAGGCGTTGCTGAACTGGTCGGACCGCAGAAATTCGACCTGCTGGTTGGCCAATGCCGAGACAACCTGTATCAACCGAGATTCCGAGGAATACCGCACCGCCATGGGCGCGATCCACACGAACCTGCTGCCCGTGGGCGACCTGCACGAGATGAACAAGGGGCCGGTTTTCAAGCTGGTGCTCTTTGCGCCGCCCGAGGAAATGGACGAGCCGATCCGCCTCGCGCCGCACAGCCGCACAACGCAGTGGTTCAGCCTTGGCCACGATTTTGTCACGCTGGACGGGGGTAAGGATAACGCCGTGCGTGCACTGCTTGCCCGCTACGGCATTGCGCCCGAGGAAGCCATGGCCTTCGGAGATTCCGAAAACGACGCGTCCATGCTGCGGGCGGTCGGCCTCGGCGTGGCCATGGGCAACGCGACGCCGGAGGCGCGCGAGGCTGCGCACTATGTGACGGACGACGCCGAGAATGACGGCATTTATCATGCGCTGAAGCATTTTGATATTATTTGAAGGGAGAAACCTATGGAAAATTTCAAGTTTTCAACGTTGGAATACAAGCGCCCCGATCTGGAGGCACGCCGTGCGCAGCTCGTTGCGTGGAAGGACGCTGCCGAGCACGCCGAGAGCTACGAGGCGCTGCGTGCGCTGCTTTTTGAGATCGACCGCGAGACCTGCGAGCTGTACACGCAGTGTTCCATTGCGAACATCCGTCACACACTTGATACGCGTGACGCGTTTTATGAAGCGGAGGTCGCCTATCTTGACGACACGCTGCCCACGCTCGGCGGCGAGGAGGTCGCGCTGAGCGAGGCCATCGCGTCCAGCCCCTTCCGCGGAGAGATCGAGCAGGAGTTTGGCAAGCAGTATTTCGTCTCCATGGATCTGCAAAAGAAGCTGTTCTGCGAGGCCAATATTCCGCTGCGCCAGCGGGAGAGCCGCCTGACCAACGAGTACCAGAAGATCATGGCCACGGCTGAGATTCCCTTCGACGGCAAGACGCTGAACCTCTACGGTGTGCAGAAATATTTCGAGCATCCCGACCGCGCGGTGCGTGCTGCCGCCGTCAAGGCATACTCCAAGTTTTACGAGGACAACGAGCCGCGTCTGGAGGAGATCTGGGATGAGCTGATCCGCATCCGTAACCAGATGGGCAGGAACCTCGGCTATGAGAATTACATCCCCGTCGGCTATCTCGAGCGGAGCCGCACGGACTATGGCGAAAAGGAAGTTGCGTCCTTCCGTGAACAGGTGCGCACGGTCCTTGTGCCGCTGTGCCGGAAGCTCTATGACGCGCAGGCAAAGCGCCTCGGCCTTGACCATGTCATGTGGTACGACGAAAAGATGGTGTTCCCGGACGGCAACGCCGAGCCTGCAGGTGACGATGAATTTATGGTCAAGACCGCGCAGAGAATGTATCACGAGATCAGTCCGGAGACCGGCGAGTTCATCGATTTCATGATCGACCACGAGCTGATGGATCTGCAGAACAAGCCGGGCAAGGCCTCCACGGGCTATATGACCAGTCTGCCCAGTCTGAAGGCGCCCTTTGTGTTCTCCTGCTTCAACCACACAATCTTTGACATGCAAGTGCTGACGCACGAGCTGGGTCACGCCTTCGCGGGCTACATGGCCATGCGCAGCCAGCCAATCTCGGACTATTACAGCGAGTCGACCGACATCGCGGAAATCCACTCCATGTCCATGGAGCAGTTTGCCTATCCCTATGCCGAGTGGTTCTTCGGCGATCAGGCGGACAAGTTCCGTTTCGCGCATTTGCAGGAGGCCATTACCTTTGTGCCCTTCGGCGTGGCCGTGGACGAGTTCCAGCACATCTGCTATGCGCATCCCGAGCTGACGCCCAAGGAGCGGACGTATCAGTGGCATCTGCTGGAGGAAAAGTACATGCCGTGGCGCCGCTACGAGAATGATTCCTTTATGGAGCGCGGCGGCTATTGGTATCACAAGCTGCACATCTACCTCTATCCCTTCTACTACATCAACTATACGCTCACGACCATGGGCGCGATGGAGTTTAAGAAGAAGTATGCCGAGGACAAGCAGGCGGCATGGCAGGATTACCTCAAGCTCTGCAAGACCGGCGGCAGCCGCAGCTATCTGGAAACGCTGCGCTATGCGAACCTTGCAAATCCCTTCGAAGCCGGCTCTGTCGAGCGTGCCTGCGGGTATGCCGAGAAGATCCTGCTCGAGCAGATCGCAAAGCAGGAGCAGTAAGTGTATTACCATGCTTCACCGCTGGGTGGTCTGCGGATTCTGAAACCGCGTGTGTCGAACCACGGCGTTCCATTGGTCTATTTTTCAAATAAGCGCGAAAACGTTCTGGTTTATCTGAGTAACGCCGTGGAAAGATTTTGCCGTGAGGCGGGCTTCGTCCACGACGGTTCGTGGTATAAGTGGGCATCTTACGGCTTTCAAAAAGATGGCCGTCAGTGCATTGAGGAATACTATCCCGACGCACTGCGCGAGACCTACGAAGGTGTTTCGGGCTACATTTACCGGGCCGAGACAGTACCGCAGGCGGAAATGCAGCTCCGGATTCCGGATGCTGTGGCATCCTCCGAGGCAGTGCAGGTTGTGGACTGTGAATTTGTCCGCGATGCCTATGCCGAGATTCTGACAGCGGAAGCACAGGGCCTGCTTACTGTGCAGCGCTTTGCACAGATGACGCAACCGCAGCGCCGCTGGCTTGAGCGAACGCTGCAAACAGAATATAAAAATGCAGAGAACCATCCGGATTACCGATACTTTCTGCGAAAGAAATTCGGAATCTAAAAAATCAGCACCGGAAAACCGGTGCTGATTTTTTTGTGGAAAGGAAACCAGCCAGTCAAGACGCAGCAAGCAAAGATGCAAAGTAATATTGCTGATTCCAATTCTACAAGGTTTAAAAGAGCCGCAGTTTTCTAACTGCGGCTCAATTATATTTCGCAGAGTTAGTCAATCTACGACACTTTCACTTCTTAAATTTACATGGAAATTATAGCACACCGGAGCGAAAAGTGCAAGAAGAAAACGCTAAATTTCAAATAAAATTTGAAAGCAGTCTCGATTCTTTGCTTCTCCGAGGGTGTGGCACTGTTCCGGCGGCTTATTTGCAGTCGGCATGGCAGTCAAATTGACTGCGGATGCGTGCGCCTTATTCGGTACGGTACAATATAGGCTGTCCGCTATGGACAATCAATCATTCGGAGGTTATTACAAATGCGCAAAGGCGAAAACATCTTCAAAAGAAAAGACGGACGCTGGGAGGCTCGATATATCAAGGGCTACGAGCTGTCTGGCAAGGCAAAGTACGGCTTTTGCTATGGCAAAAGCTATAAAGAAGCAAAGGAAAAGGTGACAAAGTGCAAGGTGGCGATGCTTACGGGGCAGGCAACACCGCAGAACGGCAACCGGCACCGCTTCGGCTTTTACTGCGACGAGTGGCTGCGGCTGCGGAAAAGCAAGGTCAGGGAGTCCACCTATATTAAATACCATACGGCGCTTGAGAAGCACATCAAGCCGAAGCTGGGCGGCTGCTTCCCGTCTGGCATTACCAGCGGCGTTGCGGATGACTTTGCACAGGAGCTGCTTTTTGAGGACAAGCTTGCCGTAAAGACCGTGCATGACATTCTGGTCGTGCTGCATGCGGCGGACAAAAAGGTCAAAATCAAGGTCTATATGCGCTCGCTCGGCGCGCAGGAGGGCTCGGAGGAGCTGCTCTCACACATGAATCTGACGGTCAGGCAGAACGGGAACTCCGTTCTGTTTGAAGCGCCCGCCAACGAGACCGCGCAGCTCACCGACTGGGTCTACCTCGGCACGGTTTACTCCGGCGGTAAGATCGATCTGGACGTGACCGTGAATGTCGATCCGGCGCTTGACAACCGCTTTCAGGATGCGATCGGCTACCTTGATTGGCAGTTCAGGGTGGAGGAGCTTCCCGTAAGCCCCGAAGACCCGAAGACGGGCGACGCATTTGACCCGATGCCGTGGGTTTTTGCGGCGGCGGGCAGCCTCGTGATGATTGCCGTGCTGGTTGCCGTTTTTAAAAGAAAAGCAAAAACGGACGGCGGCGCAGCGTGAGCTGCCGCCGTACCGTAGAAGCATAAAGAAAACACCGAGAGAAGTCCTTCACAGACCAATCTCGGTGTTTTTCTTTGCGCTGCAAGCAGCGCTGATTTTTTACGATCGGGACTATAAGCCGGGTTCTGTAATCGACAGCCATCTATCTCGACGCACCGTTGCCGGTACGCTCAAGCCACCTCCCGGAGACGGCCGGGCCGACCAATGTCTCCTCCGCGGTGTTGCTCCGAATAGAGTTTACAGCGCCGCGATGTTCCCATGCGGCGGGTGAGCTCTTACCTCGCCTTTCCACCCTTGCCTCGCAGGCTGCGCCAGCGAGGCGGTATATCTCTGTTGCACTTTTCCTGAAGTCGCCTTCGGCGGGCGTTACCCGTTATTCTTGCCCTGTGGAGCCCGGACTTTCCTCATAAAAGAGCCTTTCGGCTCAGTCACGCGGCTGCCCGTCCCGGTCGCAGGGACTATTGTACTTTATTTTTCCCCGCTTGTCAAACGGATTGCAAAATTTCTTTTCCGGGGTTATAATATCCGTAATCGATTCGCAAGAAAGAGGCGATCTGTTTGACACTTCATGAATATTTCGAGAAACTGCGCGGCAAGCGCGTGCTGGTGCTCGGTCTCGGCGTGAGCAACCGTCCGCTGGTGCGCCTGTTGCTGCAATACGGCGCGGAGGTTACGGGCTGCGACAAGACGCCGCGCGAAAAGCTGGATGCGGAGGTTCTCGAGCTGGAACGCATGGGCGCGAAGCTGCATCTGGGCGAAGGCTACCTTGAGGGACTTTCCGGCGACGTGGCCTTCCGCACGCCGGGTCTGCATCCGGCAAAGCCCGAGCTTGCGGTACTGCGCGCTGCGGGTACGAAGATCACGTCTGAGATGGAGGCATTTTTTGAGGTCTGCCCGTGCCGGATCGTCGGTGTGACCGGCTCGGACGGCAAGACGACCACGACCACGCTCATTTCCGAGCTGCTGCGCCGCGCCGGGCACCGCGTCTGGGTGGGCGGCAACATCGGTACGCCGCTTTTGGATCGCGCCGAGGAAATGCGGCCTACGGACATCGCCGTGCTTGAGCTGAGTTCCTTCCAGCTTATGGATCTGCATGCCAGCTGCCACACGGCCGTCGTGACGAACCTTGCGCCCAACCATCTGGACATGCACAAGGACATGGACGAGTATGTCAACGCCAAGAAGAATATATTCCTGCGCCAGAGCGCGGGCGACACGCTCATTTTGAATCGAGACAACGCAATCACGGCGAGCTTTGCGCCGGAAGCCAAGGGGCAGGTCAAGTGGTTCTCGCGGCAGACGCGCGTGGAAAACGGCGTTTATTTTGAGGACGGCGTGATTTGGCGCAGGGGAGAAGCGCTGCTGCGGCAGGAGGACATCCTGATCCCCGGCCTGCATAATGTTGAAAATTACATGGCGGCGATCCTTGCGGTCGAGGGACTTGTCTCCGACGAGGACATCCGCTATGTCGCCCGGCACTTCGGCGGTGTGGAGCACCGTATCGAGCTGGTGCGCGTCAAGGACGGCGTGTCGTATTACAATGACTCCATCGCGTCCTCGCCCAGCCGCACGATCGCAGGGCTGCGCAGCTTTTCCAAAAAAGTTATCCTGATTGCGGGCGGTTACGACAAGCACATCCCCTACGATGTCCTCGGCCCGGAGATCGCAGAGCACGTCAAGCTGCTTGTCTGCACCGGTGCAACCGGTGAAAAAATCGCGCAGGCCGCAGAAAAGACAGGCAAAGCCCCCGAGATTCTGCGTATCGAGGATTTTTACGAGGCCGTCCGCACCGCAGCCAAGCGCGCCGAGCCGGGCGATGTGGTGCTGCTCTCGCCCGCAAGCGCTGCCTTTGACAAGTTCAAGAACTTCATGGTGCGCGGCGCGGAGTTCAAAAAAACCGTAATGGAGCTGTGATATGAGAAAAACATGTGCAGCGGTTATCGTCGCGGCGGGCAGCGCCACGCGGATGCAGGGCATAGACAAGATGCTCACGCCGCTTGCGGGCGTGCCGGTGGTGCTTCATTCCGTCCGTGCGCTTGCCGCAAGCGACTGCATCGACAGCCTTGTGATCGTCACGCGCACGGAGTGCATGGAAACGCTGCGCACGCTCTGCGCGGAGGTTTCCA
>ERZ779840.4299-NODE-4299-length-10594-cov-18.426891_pt1 | contig 10594 bp, 6 predicted proteins | sample MGYA00511561_ERZ779840 | MGnify/ENA primary metagenome ERZ779840 (study PRJEB29588, sample SAMEA2162036) | human gut metagenome | biome: human gut; feature: human-associated habitat; material: faeces | place: Denmark | collected 2008/2010 ...
GGTAGTTTGTACCTCTTGTGAACAGCCTGTTATCATCGTTGCCATCATTCCTATGACGACCGCTTTCTTTAGTAATTTCTTTTTCAACATAATTAATCTCTCCATTAGCATGATAAATTATTAAAATTAATCAATAACTATTCAACAAGTTAATAGTATCAAGCTAATGTAAAGTCCAAAACGCAGTTATGTAAAATCATGGTAAAAACTTTACATTTCTTTACTCAGCTTTACATAAATTAATTTTGTGTGCATTTTATATATCTTTTAGGCATTTTTAACTATTTCAACAGCAATATCCGGATAATTTGTTATAATTGCATCTGCTTCTGCCTTGACAAGTGCCTTCATCTCATGCTTTTCGTTTACAGTCCATACATGAGCTCTAAGTCCTCTTCCGTGCGCCTTGTCAATGTAGTTTTCATCCTGCATATGGTAGGTTGCCGGATGAAGCGCATCCACATGAAGCTCGCTTGCATACTCTGCCGGATTTACTATAATGTCAGAAAAAAGCAGACCGCACCTCATATCAGGGCAAAGCTTTTTCATGCGCACAATCGACTCGTGATTGAATGATGAGCACCAGATTCGGTCAAGCATATCATACTCTTCCACGAGCGCCAGTACCTTTTTCTCCAGATTTTTGTACTGTACGATACCGTTTTTGAGCTCGATATTTATGGTCATCTCTGTGTTTTTGAGCAGGTCAAACACCTCATCGAGTGTTGGAATGCGAGTCTTCTTGTCATAGGACGGCATGTGCTTTGACACATTGAGGCGCTTTAACTCCTTGAGTGTATAGTCCTTTACAAAGCCTTTCTCACCACTCACTCTGTCCACGGTCTCATCGTGTATGACCACAAGCTCTCCATCCTTTGTGAGCTGCACATCAAGCTCCACGCCGTCAGCCTTCATCTTTTCTGCCTTCTTGAATGCCTCAAGTGTGTTCTCCGGTGCATATCCGGATGCTCCTCTGTGTGCCCAGACCTTTGTTCCCTCTGTGTTTATCATGCTTTAAGCCTTCTTTCGTTACTTTTTATTTTAGTTATTTTCATGCCTCGGTGCATCATATCTGTCTGCAAGCCTTAAAAATACAAATCCCACTGCAAAGAATATTGCCATAGTTGCAACCGCCACATTTATCGTGCCGCCCGCAAGCTTTACTGCCGCTATGACAAGCGAGCCTAAAAACGAAGCTCCTTTTGCAAAAATATCATAGATTCCGAAATACTCTCCCGAGTTCTCAGGAGGAATAATCTTTGAAAAATATGAGCGTGACAGCGCCTGCAATGAGCCCTGGAAGCATCCCACACCAAACGCCATGATTCCAAAGCCAATCAGATCATGCAGTGTAAGTGCATATAGACAAACTGCAAAATATCCCGCAATGCAGACATACAAAAGTGTTGTAGTTTTGTATGTCTGTGACAGTCTTCCAAAAACAAGTGAACCGATGCATGCCACTATCTGTGTAAAAAGTAAAAACACTACCTGTCCCACTGAATCGAGCTTTAAATCAGTTCCTATGTTTATACAGTTATCTATTATAGTACCTACACCATCTATGTAAAGGAAAAAAGCAACCAAAAACAGTCCTACTTTTTTATCTTTTGTAGCTATTTTTTTGATTGTTCCAAAAATCTGTGCAAATGCGTCAGCTATAAGTCTTAGGACTCCCGGATTTTTGTTTGTTTTGTTTTTCTCTTTGATATTGTCTCTTATAAATGCATCATTTTCAAAATTCTTATGAATATCTTTATCTGCTGCATCCGATACATAATTCACCTGTTTATAGCTCTTAAACAATGGAATTGTAACAACAAACCACCAAATTCCTGTAACCGCAAAGCCTATTATCATCGATAGGCGGTTTGATATGTATCCAAGCATATCCGGTCCACAGATGTACGCTGCAAGTGAAACAAGAAACGGCACACACGAGCCCAGATATCCCCAGGCATAGCCGTAGGAAGACACCTCGTCCATTCTATCCTTTGTCGTCACATCGACAAGCATCGAGTCATAAAACACCAGCGATGCATTGTAAAATATCTTTGTAAGCACATAGATAACAAGAAACAGCACCCATGTAGGTGTAAAACCGTTAAGTATACATGCCGACACTCCTACAACTACGGTCGTTGAAAAAATAGCCTTTTTGATGCGCATATGGTCTGCTATCGCACCACAGACAGGCCCGATAAGTGCTGATACAACTGTCATCACAGCTATTGCCACCGCATAATACGCGGTTGCCCTGTCAGATGAAATCTGCCCTGCACCATCTCCAACGGCAAGGCTTTTGTACCATATCGGTATGAGCGCACACGCAAGCAGTGTGTATGCGGAATTTCCCACATCATATAATACCCATGAGAGCTCCTTTGATGAGAGCTTTTTGGTTTTCTTTTGTGTATTGTCTTCTTTTGATTTCATAAATTATACCTTCCCTGTTTTGTATTCCTCAGACTACGATTTTATTTTTTTTATGTAAAAACCGCTACCACCCATTTGCAAAGTTTATGTAAATAATCCGTCCAATATTAAATCAGCGACTCCCTCGCAATCTCCACATAATGCATGGCATTGCGATGATTCTCCTCTATCTCATCAGCGGTCAGTGCCCTGATCACCTTTGCCGGAGAACCAAATGCGAGGCTTCCGTCAGGAATATCGGTGCCCTGGGTGACAAGAGCGCCCGCACCTATTATGCAGTTTTTACCAATCCTTGCTCCATTTAGCACGATGGCACCCATGCCGATGAGTGTATTATCACCTATAGTACACCCGTGAACAATTGCGCTGTGTCCTATTGTCACATTGTCACCAATTCTGACACTGTGGCTTAAGTCCACATGTACCACTGCATTGTCCTGTATATTCGAATTTCTGCCTATTTCTATCGGTTCTGAATCGCCTCTTACAGTTGCATTATACCATACGCTTGCTCCGTCAGCCATTGTCACCTGACCCTTAACAACGGCACCTTCTGCTATATAATATGCCATATCTATCCCTCCATCAATTTCAGATAATCGCCCTTGTCTATATGCATCATAGAAATCTGATTATTATGCCGCCTGAAGCCATAGACACAGTCCACATTTCGGATAAGCGACTGCAGACGTTCATCCGGTACACAGACAATCAGCTGCAAGTCCATCTTCCTTGCATACTTGAGACACACCGCACTTCGCTCCTGATCCATCTTGGAAAATGCCTCATCCAAAAGCACCAGCTTAATCTTTGAATCACGATTGCTCTGCTGCATATAAAGCATCGCAAAGCCCGCAAGAAGCGCAACATACTTAGGGTTCTGTCCCTCGCCGCCCGAATCACGTCCTGCCATGTCATCTACAAAGTTTTCCCTGATGACACGGCCGTTTTCGTCCGTAACCTGCTCATACATGCTGAATGACAGATAATTGCGGTAATCCGCATACTGCTCCATTTCCTTGCGCTTCTGCATTCGCAGATGCTCATCCTCATCCCTTGGCGGCATGAACTTGTCTGTCAAAAGTTTAATTTTCTGCTCATATTTCTTATAAAAATCATCCTCACCAAAGCTTATCTGTCCAGCTATTCCGCCATTATCCGGATTTTTACTGTCCAGTTCTTCCGCCATAAGCATATCATAGAACTGACCGTTTTCGTTCTTTGCCGGCTCTATCTTAATCTGATAGGTACTGTCTGAGAAATTAGTCTCCCTAAGAAGCCTGTTTATCTCATAGGCATGGCGCTTTGCAGCCTTGATATCACCGTGGATTGTACCGATGACATTCTCTCTGAGACTTTTGTAGATCACCTTGCACTGTTCCTCAAACTCACTCTCATATTCCGGCTCATAATCCTTCTCGTACTTCTCCAGCAGCTCCTCATATGCCTTATTTGACTTCTCGGCTCCGCTGAACTGACCTGACGGAAACTCCTTTATATACCTGTAGCGGGCAGTCTGCAACGTCTCCACACACGACTGCTGCCTGCCACCATTTCCGTCTGCGCCTTGCAGCTCAATAAGCTTCTCACGCTGTTTGCTCTTGACCGATGCTCCTGAGCTATGCTGCAGCATATCCTGAACCTGCTTCTCAAGCTCCTCTCTGGCAACATAGCCCTGTAACATATCTTCCAGCTGTGCTCTTCGCTGTTCGTTTGCACCTATGATTTTCTCATGCTGGCTTATCTTTTCATTTATCTGCTGCTGATTCAGTGAAAAAGCACTCTTAAGTGCATCGATGTTTTTCTCAAGAAGCCTCTTTTTCTCCTTTAGCTCCTTGTACTGCCCATTCTCCATTGTCCTAATAATCTCTTCGAGCTCATTTTTCTGCGAATTAACTGCTTTAAGCTCATCTGACGCCTCAGAAAGGCCCACAAAATACTCCGGCTCCCCCTTTAAGCACTCAAAATCTCTCTGTGCCTTGAGACTTGAAATAATACCCATAAGCTGTATCTGGTCCTTCTCAAGCCTCTCCACATCTGCCTCATACTCGGCAAGTCTTGCCTTGGATACCCTGCCTCCGATGCAGGCATTTGTAGTATAATCGCGCTTCTTCAGATGTCTGAAAATAAAGTTGCTGTATGAGTAGCAGTCCGGTGTAACTCCATCTCGTACCTGCTCAAGTTCGTCAACACTCCGGCACTTTATAATATGTCCCAGATATCTTTTCAGGCAGACATCTACATACTTTTCCTTTGTATCCACCGCCTCATAAAGCGAACCATCCATGGCCTTTGGTTCACTGTCCATGATAGCCTTGGAATTGATGAGGTCGACATCCTCAAACTGCTTCATGTCCCTGAAAATAACAGCAGCAGTATGCGCATAACGCGGCTCTGTGATAAGTGAGAACTTGAGCCTGCCCATACGTCCTTCTATGGCATTCTTCCATTCCTCGTCCTGTACATCAAACATATCCGCAAATACCTGTACCTTCACAGGCTCGCCAAATCTATCACTTAAGTCTCTCTGCAGCGCAGCTCTTGCCGAACGCAGGCTCTCACTGTACGACTTGCGGTTGTTCTTCATATCATCGACCAGACGTTTTTTCTCTTTAAGCTCTTTTGTTATCTCATTTTTCTGCGAAGTATTGTCCTCGAGCTCATCCTCGATATCCTTCTTTATAGACTCAAGCTTTAGATGAAGCTCCTGACATTTTGCCTCTGTGACATCGCCATCCACAATCTCTTCAATGAGGTTTAAAACTGCATTGCTCACATAATCTGTGATGACCTCATCCTCATCCCAGGCCTTCAGTCCGTTTGTGATTTTAATCCACTGACGGCTGTTGTCTGTAAGCATGAGACTTCTCTTCTCAAGCTCCCTAAGCTGATCCTTTTTGCTTCCTAAGTCGCTCGATTTCAAATCCGCACATACCTGGATATACTCCTGCTGCAGATTCGCCTGCTGCCCGGCTATATCATCTGCCTTTTCTGAAAGCCTGCCCTGTTCTTCTTCGATACGCTTTTTATCATCCTCAGCTGCCTGAATCCTTGCACGCATATCCTCGATATCTATGCACCTGATCATTGTCTCTGCCATGACAATATCGCTCTGGATATTTACCAGTTCCTGCCCTGACTCCTTTATTTCCTTAAGAAGCTCAATACGCTTGCGCATATCCTCTATTTTTTCCCTGATTTGTCTGTATGCATCAAGCTGCTCACTGATAGTCTCTATCGTGCCCGAGTCACTCTTTGGAAACATATAATCGCGTATAAACTGGCCTGTTCCATTTGTCATTCTGAGTGCAATAGCACTTTTTTCCATTGTGATAAAACGATTCGGGTCAATATATCCTAAAATCACATCATATAATGTGCCAAGATATGCCTCCTTCGATGCGTAAATACGGTTTACATCCCCTCTGGCGCGTCTGTCAGCTGACTGTGAGCGAGTATTTACAAGCTTTTTAATATCATTATTTGAATAGCAAAAGCCGTCCGCTGTCACATATGAAGGCTCCGGCATCCTGCCCGAATGACTGAAGTACACAAATCTCTTAATCTCAGAATCGTTTTTTCGTACCTCAAATGCTATTCCTATACATGTAAACGTATGACTGCCTGTATCCTCTATCTCAAGCGCTATGACCGAACAAAAATCACAGTCGCCACGATTTGCGGAGCCATCCTTCTGCTCACCCCTCAAATAGCTCAGAACACTTCTCCTGTTTTTTGCATCATCTGCAGCCTTGTTCAAGAATGTGGGGCTGAAGCTGCCGTAGAGGATTACCTGAATCGCATCCATGACGGTTGATTTTCCCGAGCCACTCTTACCACTGAACAAATTGACATACTCATTAAAATGCAAAACCTTGTGATTTATTCCGCCCCAGTTGTTTAGACACATTCTGGTAAATATCTTCTTAGACTGACTCAATTGGTAACTCCTCCATTTCACTGTTCTTGGCAAATTCATGGGTATGGTTTACAGAACTGCCTTCTGTATTCAATCCGGCAGCTTCAAGTGTTGCAGCCGACTCGTTATCATACTTAATCAGCTCCACCTCATCACTGTACATGCGCACAAGCTCATTTATATCCATGGCTGAGCAGAATATATTTACTGTGCCATAAATATAAATCGGTGTGTTGTCCTCCAGATTTGCAATAGCCCCCGGCAGTTCAATCATCTGATGTGTTTTCATAAGCAAAAGAGCGTCTGACCATTCCTGATTATTGAGCTTTCTGGTAATCAGATTGGTATTTCTGCCATACTCACGAATCTCTGCCAGATTCGTTGTTGTCGCATTAAGCCCCTCGCCCATGATTTTATCCCTGTATATCATCTTCATTATAATGACAATCCTTGCAGTAAGAAGAGTCATCTTCTCGAGCATGACACCATCACCCGTTATCCTGAAAAGATGCTCCTGCTGGTCATGAACCAGCTCACAGTCAAGCACAGCCAGATAATCAGAGATAAACTCCCTGTTTCTAAGACACACCTGATACCTTGGATTGTCTCTTTGAATCAATGTAACGGGGTCACACTTCATTTGCAAAATACAGGTCTGCCTCAACAGATCCTGAATAGTTTTTCTAATATTTTCTGCCTCATTTGGCGAAACATTCTCCATATATTCAAACATACATTGCTCTCTTTTCTATGCTTCTCGTTTAGAGTCCGATTTGGATATTACAAGCCTTGAGTAGCTTACACCATCATTCTTTGTTATCTCTCCATCCAGACTCACCGTATCCTCACCCATGCGCTCATTGGTCTCCTCCTGCCATAAAAACAGAAGCTTTTCCAGATCCTCCATGGATTCTACAGTTTGTTCATCTGTCACAAACATGCCATCACGCATATTTTTATCTCTGAAGCTTTGAAGCTCCTTTTTGGTATACAATGGCTTTGGCACAAAATCTGCCATATCATCTTCGCCTGCCGAAGCATCGTCAATAACAAACGGAACAAACTCACTTCTTCCCTTCTCTCTTCTTCCCGGAAAACTGTCGTCCGTTACATTGTAAAACTGTCTGGTGAACTTCATTCTGTTTCGAAGAGCCCCAAGTATCTCATCTGTTTTATCACTCTTATCTATCAGGTTAATGAGCTTTACTATATTATCCTCGTCATCTGCGCCTTCCTGCAGGATATAGTGTATCCTTGCAAGCGCCCTCTTTGCAAAAATCGTCTTCTGCTCAATAAGCTTGTTGTACTTTCTCTCAATCAGGTCAAACTCATGCTCCACCTTATAAACAAGCTCACTTGCCTTATCACAGTACTCCACGCTGTACTCATAGCGTTTTCTCTCAAACGTACCGGGTGTAGTCTGCGAAAGAATTCCCTCAAGCTCAGCCCTTCTGTCATCGTTCTGATTAAGGATTTTGCTTATAAGCTCCTTTACAGCCTCTTTGTAACGATAAAAGCTATCCGTGGTTGTAAGGATGGCATAACGTCTGCTATCACTGTTATTAATTTCCTTAATCAGTACCTTCTGTATACCTATAAAATCCTTCATACGTGACAGCTCATCAAAATATGCCCTCATACCATCCTGCATATTTGATAAAAGCTGACCAAGATTTTTTGACGTATACAACGCATTTTTCAGAATATCATTATTTTTTTCCGGATCTGAAAAATATGTAAAAAGCGCACTGTAAACAGCCAGAATGCTCTCGCGCTCCCTGCTGTCATCATCCACAAGCAGCTTTTTAAACAGCTCAGCATACATCTGGCTGTACTGAGGAAATGCAATCACATATGTGTTGAGCTTTTCATCAAAATCACTCCTGATCCAGCCCCAGTTTATAAGCCTGCCCAATATAGCTGATGGTGTCAGGGTGTATGCGAAACTGGCCTGGTCATATATAACATCAATTTCGGAATCAGGATTATAATCATCATGATTATCCATGCTGCCACTATCTTTATCACTCTCATCTTCATTATAATCAGTCTGCCATACAATGCCTGTTTTTGATATGGTATCCGCTATGATTATCTGACACTCCTCACGTGTCAGTCCCAGTGATGCATAGACCTCGTTATTCTCCTCATATAACGCAACAACTATCTGCATGTATGCATCCATATTTTTCGTGCGGAATAAGCTATAAAATTCTTTTGGTATTCTATCTTTCAATGTCATACTCATATAATAACATATCCCCACGTTTTTCGCCATATACATGGAAATAAACGTGGGGATATTAATATTGCTGCTTCACACCTCAGTCTTAACAGCAACATCCGGTTACCGTCAAATCACTGCTGATTGTGACCATCAATAATTCTATTCAATATAATGATATGAGGGTCATAAGGTATTTTTCCCCTCATTTATGCTTACTACTTACTGCTCAGCGACTCTCAGATGACTTATAAGCTTATTTAAGCTCTCTGCCTCACTGCTCATCTCCTGACTTGCAGCTGCACACTCCTGTGAAGAAGCTGAGTTAGTCTGAACTACATCGTTAATCTGCTCTACGCCATTATTAATCTGCTTGATAGCATCTGTCTGTGTCTCAAGTGTCTCTGCGATTCCATTAACCTCATCTGTGATAGTCTTGGAATTGCCTGCAACCTCCTCAAGCTGTGATGCTGTCTTGCCTGCAATAACCATTCCTTTTTCAACAGCCTTGACCGAAGACTCGATAAGAGCAGCCGACTCCTTAGCAGCATTTGCACTCTGCTCAGCAAGCACAGTAACCTGGTCTGCTACAACTGCAAAGCCTTTTCCTGCCTCTCCTGCTCTGGCTGCCTCGATAGAAGCATTGAGTGCAAGAAGGTTTGTCTGTGATGCAATCTCATTGATTGTTGCGATAATCTTACCAATCTCCTGAGATGCCTCATTGATTTCATTCATAGATGTAACCATCTCATGCATCTGTCCGTTACTATCCATAATCTCAGTTCCGAGTCCATCAACCTTCTGGCTGATTTCCTTTGCATGCTCGGCATTCTCAGCTACCTGATCCGCTACAGAAGCAAGTGTGGCTGTAAGCTCCTCAACAACAGCGGCCTGGTCTGTTGCGCCCTGCGCCAGATCACTTGAGCTGGCAGCTACCTGCTCAGCACCATTTGAAACCTCATTTGCCGCTCTTTGGATACCACTTACTGTATCTGACATGCTCTCCTCGAAAGCAACAATTGATTCTTTAATTCCTACAAAATCGCCTTTCCACTCCACCTGTGGCTTAAAGTTGAAATTGCCATCTGCAAACTGTCTCATAGTCTGATCGATATCATCAATATATGTGCCAAGTGTCCTGATAGACTTTCTAAGGTCATGTGCAAGTTTGCCAACCTCATCATCTGAATGATACTCCAGATTGCTGTGAAGATTTCCATTAACAAGCTCTCCTGCCACTACCTCAATCTGCTGTAATGGCTCAAGCACAGAATCAATAACCTGATCACTGATTTTTTTCGCAATCATTGTAGCTACAATTCCAACTATTATTACATTGGCCAGTCCTATAACCAGGAAAAATGTAGCAACTGTTCCCGACTCGGCACCAAAGATATTAGCCTTTGCACCAAAATAAACCAATAAAACTGCAACAATTGATATGCCTCCCGATACAAGCAGCATATCCAATACTTTCTTATAGCCATATTTCAATCTCTGCTGAAGTGGCATTTCCATTATTTTGCTTTTAGCTTCCTCACCCATATGTAATTCTCCCTTTCTCATTTAGGTTTCGTTCTATACAGTAAGATTATTATATCATTACCATAGTACTATTTCAATGATAATTTGACAATATTCGTCATTTTTGACATATCGCCTAATTTCGGAAATGATTTATAGTCAAATACACTAATTTCCCGCTTATTACACCTCGAAATCCATACATGCCCTATTTGCAGTAAATGGTCTCACCCTGGTATCCGCCACTGCAACATGCTTAGGATTCTTTGCATACGCTGCAAGTGCATCAGCATCCTCAAATGTAGTATCAAGCATCACATCTACTGTAGATGTCGGAAGATAATCTGTGCGTACTGAAATGTCGATCATTCCCGGAATCTGCCCTTTAAGTCCCTCTAAGCCTTCCTTTATGCCGGCACGTATTTCCTTCTTCTGTGCCTCTGTGTACTCATCCTTGAGTGTCCATAAAATAATGTGTTTAACCATTGTGT